>FRDC01001062.1_pt1 | contig 12957 bp, 17 predicted proteins | sample 1106171 | NCBI WGS metagenome assembly FRDC01 (sample SAMEA3930566, study PRJEB13176) | freshwater metagenome | biome: Drinking water system; feature: drinking water; material: water | place: Singapore | collected 2014-12-20
CCCTAGTTTTGCTCGTCCTCTACCGCCAACAGATCCGCGGCAGCGTCTAGATCACCCAGCACACGGCGCGCCAGCTCACTATCGTAGGGCTCGCCGCGATTCGGCCCGGCAAACCAATGTCGCGCCGTGGCTGGGCAGTGCCTCGCGCATCCGCGACCGCATCGACAGTAGGGGTCGTAATAATTGACGAGGACCGCACCGTGGCGTTTTGCGATCCGTGCCGCCAGTTTTCCCAGGTGCCCAGACCCAAGCCCGAAAAAATATGTGTTCATGGAAGCCCTCCTTGAGTTACTTGAGTTACTTGAGTTAGATGTAGCTGAGTTGATATTGCTCATGATGTTGTCCTCCTCATGATGTTGTCCTCCTCATGATGTTGTCCTCCTTGGTGGTGCGATCCGCGCCAACGGATCGGGGGTTCTCCTGGACGTCCATCGACCAGTGTTACAGTCTGATACATACAAGTACTATGCCCGTGCTCTAATCATACATAACCTGTTGATATCTCAGTCAATCGATGGTGAGGCGAATCAGGCGAGCGTTAAATAACTTGACAGTGGCAGTGGTGGAAGACAGCCAATCTCAATCTAATCAATCAGTTAGACTGTCAACATACTATACAGATGATGTAAAGGCTGTCAGGAACATTGACACAACGGTAGGACCTGGTGTTGGTGGGTAGTGGGTCAGTTTCGAAATCTAAATTTACCACTTGGGCGGTTTATGGATGGTTGTGCCAGGGATAGGACTGGGCAACTGTGAGGCTACGATGTCAGCCTGTGAAATGGATATTACGTGGTCAGCATATCGCTTCAGTTGTATGGCTGGCGGTCTGACTGTCGGATCACCAGGCACGAGAAGAACAATACGCTTTCTATGTTGTTTCCTTACAAGCCTAAGCGATTCCGCCAAATCACTGTCATTCGATACAATCACCGCACAATCATATTGATCGCGCCAAGCATCATTTAGGAGGTGCAAGGCAAGATTGACATCTGAACCCTTTTCCTCTGTCTTAATGACATCGGCAAATTTCCTCAATAATGACGGTTTTGCCAGTGGCATGTTGACAGGTTTCGATAAAAAATATCCTTCCTTAATATAGATTCCTGGAATATGTTTCCTGAGAGCATTTAGATACACCATTTGATTAGTCGGAGCATCAGCATTCCCAGGGCGTGCCGAAACTTTTGCGGTGTAGTACTTGATTGAAAGAATTGTATGACCGGTACCAAGTGTCCGCGTAAATAATGCTTTTAGATCAAGCCATTTATAGGGGGTTCCTTTGAGCGCACCATAGAAGAGATTAAACCCATCCACATAGATAAACGTGCGCATAGAGATCTAGGGGATGGTGTAAATAAAGCAAGAGCCCCAATAGTTACCCATTGGAGCCCTTGCACCCTCCGACCGAAGCCGGAGGGGGAGTCGTGGTTGACAATATCGCATCGAGTTCGATTCCAGTCAAGGCGATTAATGTTCTAATAAATCCGCTCCTGTGTGTGATATACTGGAGCGGCAAAAGCACATCGAGGGAGGGGGGACCCCTAGCCTGAGGCCCCGCCCCCGATGCGCTTGAAGCATGGTGGCGGACGTGCTAGAAGATAGACGAGGCCACTGATCGCGCAAGCGATTTCCATAGCATCCCTCAAAGGACTAACTAGTGGCTCACGACCCCCGAACGGGTGCCTCCGTTCGGGGGTTCGGTTTTTACCCTACATTTGCCGCTAACTCCTGTGCCAAATCGTTCGCCCTTGCCAAACCTCTCGTTGTAAGGCGATACCGAACACCACGTCGTACACCTGACCGCATAACTAGTGGCTCCGATCCATCTATGAATTGATCCATAACGCGATCGACTCGTTCGACGTTGTAGCCGGAGCGCTGTAAACCATCGAGCAATCGAGCCCCAGCCATTTCATCTTGCTGCCAAAAAGCCCTATAGGCGAGAAGTAATATCAGCACAGCATCGCCCTCACGACCCTCGCCGCGAGGCAATGCGCTCAACGTGATGGGGTTCTTCCCGTCAACTCTGACAATTTTTGTCAGCTTGTCAGCCAGAAGATTCGGCGGCGGAGGAGAAGCGGCAGGCGGGTGTTGCGGCTGACCGCTAAGAGCCAGATCATTAAGAACAGGATTTACCGGTTTCTCTTGAGGAGGAGGGGCAGCGGAAATAATAGATTTGAATTCTTCAAACTGTGCCCGGACGGTGGCTTCTTCGCCTTCCGCCTCGAATTCATGCGGCCCAATCTTGATGCGTAGTTTGTAAGCGCTCATGGGTGCCTCCATAGCGAGTTGCCATAGAGTGCCATAGCGCTCTAGTCTATGTCAATACTCCGTGAACCGGCTCAAGGTCTGCGTTTCCATCGACTCATCGCGGCTTCCCTGGCTATTTGCTGGCGCTTCTTGGCGGATAGCTTGCTCGCCCTCGCCTTTCCACCCTTCATCCCTCCCAGGCGCCCCAAGACCACCGCAGCAGGGTTCTTCTCTGGCTGGGTTTTCTTCTTGGGAGGCTTCTCGACAAGTTCACCCGTAGCGGCCTGCAGGATCTCGAAGGCGGTCACGTTCACATCGGTGGATTTCTTCTTTTTCGCCATGCGGCCACTATACATGACCGCTTAAGCATAGGCAAGATCAGCGCTTTTCAAGCTGACCCACTACCTGTTGGTGTTTTAGGTTGAGGATCTCTACTCAGTATTGTACCGTGAGTAGATCGGTGCTATATAAGGGGACATGCAATCAGCCGATGTGGGTAGCTTGCCTGTAACAACAACTAAACGCACGCGGAATCGCAAGCCGTCGTTTGATACGCGCAAGGTCCAGGCCATGGCCGCGCGTGGCATCTCGCCGGCGGAGATCGGGAAGATCATCGGGCGGCATCGTACCTCCGTTTGGAGGTTCTTGAATACATTAGAACAGGAAAAGGTCCATGTTGAACGGTATAAGCAGAACCGGGCGGACGTGTTCGCGCATTTGCAGGGCAAGGCGATCAGCCTCCAGCATAAGATAATAGAGCATGTGAGTAACGACCGGGTTCTGGCCGCACTCGATGATCGGGCAAAAGTCGGGCTCGTCAATTCCCTCAACAACGTATACGGCACAGCCTACGACAAAGAGCGCCTGGAGAGAGGCGAATCGACGCATAATGTGTCTGTGCTATCGCAGCTACTCAAGCGGCGCGTGGGCTCGCTGTACGGGAAGACGTTGAATTCACGGGAGATGCCTACGCCTCATGAAGGCGTGGGCGCGATCGCAGAGGGTCAAGGGGAGGGTACGGGGGGAAAATCCGGTTGTGATGAATAAGAACAGGTCCCCTCCCCTTGACCCTCTGGTAAAATTTTTTCGGTCCGTGCAGAAAAATTTTTGTGGTCATAAAAAGAGGGCGACGAACGACGGAGGGCGATCATGACACGACTTGCACTGTGTGTGGCGTTCGTGGTGGCGGTGAGTGGCTGTGCGCCGGTGACGTATGAGCACGTGAAACAGTGTGCGCCAGCGCAAGACGGCTATCAGGCGTGTACGCATACCCATGTCGTGGACTACCGGATGGACCATGCCTGTACCGGGTCGTGCCCGTAATGTGGTGCCTTTTCTGGTTCATGACGTGGGATCAGCTGGCGGAGCACGGGGACGTGTCCTATGCGGTGTGCCGGCTCTGGCATGAGAGGGCCTGAGTGACCACGCGGACGGCAGCCCGGCCTCGCGATCTGACGCCGCAGGAGCAGGGCGCGGAAGTCGATCGCTGGATTCTGGACCCGTTGTATTGGGCGAAGAAGTTTATGGGGGAGGAGTTTGATCCGTCACCCGGCCAGGAGGAGCTGTGGAACCAGTATGGGCGGCTCCTGAATGCGAAGCTCAAGCGGTACCAGTTAGGCCCACAGGCGTTGACCGATGAGGAGAACACCCTGGCGGATAAGTTTGGAATTTCCGTGCGGGCCGGTCACGGGCTGGGGAAAGAGCGGTCGGTGTCGGGGATCGGGTGCCATTATCATTTCGTGTTGCAAGAGTATCAGACGAAGGGGGTCTGCACGGCGCCGGCGGGGCCGACACTCCATTCCACGCTCTGGCCGGAATTCGGCAAGATCATCACCAGTTCCCCATACTTGCATGCGCTTTACCATAAACAAGCCGACCGGATTTTCTTGAAGGACGATCCGAAGCGCGGTGAGTTTTCGTGGATCAAGCCGCGCACGATTCAAGCGACCAGTAATGCGGATGCCATGGGGACGGTGCTTGCCGGTATCCATGCGCTCGGGGTGTTGTATTTGATTACGGAAGCTTCCGAGGTCCCGGAGCCGGTCTTTAAGCCGATCGAGGGCGGGCTGACCGATCCGCTGTCGCTGATTATTATGATTGCGAACCCCACTCGGCGCACCGGGTTTTTTGCGGAGTCGCACATGGCGAACCGGAAGCACTGGATCTGCCTGCACTGGGACGGGCGGGAACTGAAGCAGCAGAAGCTGGCTGCGCCGGGTCGGTATAAGTGGTTCAACGAGCGGGTCCAGGATGCGCTGATCGACAAGTACGGCGAGGACTCCGATACCGTGGCGATTCGCGTGATCGGGGACTTCCCGAAGCAATCCGCCGATACGCTGATTCACTTTGAAGCGGCTATGGAGGCGAAGGGCCGGATGACGGAGATCCTGGAGAACGATCCGCTGTGCGTGTTCGTGGATGTCGGGGGCGAAGGGGAAGATCCGAGCGTGGTGACGGTCCTGCGCGGGCCGCGGGTGCTCAAGCAGGTGGACTATCGTCAGAAGGATACGACCCAGCTCGCGGATCTGGTGGCGGATGAGGTCGCCGGGCAGCTCGCGTCGCTGGGGACGGAGGTACAGTACGCGATCGGGGTGGACGGGATAGGCTTGGGGCGCGGGGTCTACGACATTTTGCAGCACATTCACCGCGTGCAGCATCTCTATAAGCTGGACGTGTCGGAAGTGCCGTTGGATGCGAAGCGGTTTCATCGGCTACGGGATCAGGTGTGGTGGGAATTGCGCGATGGGTTCATGGAGGCGCGGGAGTGCTCGCTGTATTACAATGTGGACGATCGGCAAGCCGGTGAGGCGATGCAGCATGTGGACACGCTTATTGGGGAGATCACGTCGATCAAGTGGGGCGAGGTCAATGGCAAGATCAAGGTGCAGGGGAAGGGGAGCAGTTCCGGGATTCCGAACGTGAAGCCGCTGGCGAAATCGCCGAACTTCGGGGATTCGTTGTGCGGGGCCTGGTATCTCTATAAGCATTGCGTGTCGCGGGTGCCGGCGGCGTTTCGGCGGATGCGGCGCTACTCCCGGCGGCGTGTGAGTTGGAAGGTGGCCTGATGGGCAGGGAGGAACCGGGTCGACGGGTCGATGAGGCGCGACCGGACGAGATGCTGCAAACGCTGCGTGAGGCGCGGCGGATGCTCAACGGCGCGCGGGTGGAAGTGACCCTTGCGCTTCAGGCCCTTGACAAATTTCTCGAACGTTATACGATAGAGCGAACCGTGTGATGGTGCCCGCCTCCGTGTGAGCCGTGCGTCGTGAAGGATGGCTCTTCATGGCGACCGGCTTTCCTGATTCAACCCTCCATGATCCGGACTTGGATTTTCTCGTCACGCGCGTTCGCGCCGACGACGAGCATGCCGTGCGCCGTCGATTGCAGCGGATGATCGTTGAAGCGGTCTGCTCGCCGAATCGCCAGGCCTGGGAAGCGGAAGCCTCGCTCAACTACCAGTACACCGAAAACGATTTTTATACCGCTGAAGAACTGGCCGACTTTGCGGAGCGGGGGCAGCCGCCGACTCGTCGCAATGAGATTGCGCCGATCATCGAACAGATCGCCGGCCGGTTCATTCAAACACGGCATCACGCCACGTTCTTAGGACGGAATACGCCCGCCGATGACGGGTTCGGCGCGGTGGCACAGGATTACCAGCGTCATAACGATCAACTGAACGAATATGAGTTCGAAGAACAGGATCTCGCGTGGGATGGGATGGTGGGCGGGGTCGGGTGGCTGAAATCGGTCATCAAGAAGAATGAGCTAGGGCAGAAATACGAGTCGACGCGGGTCATCAATCCCTTTCATGTCTTCAAAGATCCGTATGCGACGAAGTACAACCCGAACCATGATGCGAAGTACATCGTGGAAGGGTCCTGGATGGATTTGGAGGACGTTATTGCGTTGGTGCCGGACCAGGAAGCGGCCATTCGGGATGAGCTGCACGGATGGAACGGGTATGACGCCGGGATGCCGTCTTTGGTGGCGCCGTCGTTGCTCACAGAGGCGATGCTGGTTACGGCGATGTTCACGATTTCGACGACGACCCGCGGCGCGCGTCGTCGGGTGCGGCCGTTCGAAGTCTGGTACAAGCGCAAAATCAAAGTCTTTCATCTCTTCACGAAAGACGGTGTGCTGGCCTTGCCGGTGCCGTTGGATTCGGAGACTGCGAAGGCGCTGGTCAAGGGCCGCAAGGGTCTTGTGGCCCAGCCGGACTATCAGGATCGGTTGTACGTCGGGCTGATGCTGGGGAACCTGGTCCTCCATCACGACGTGTCGCCCCACGAAACGAATCTGTTTCCCTACATTCCGTTCTATTCCGGTCTGCGAAAGAACGGGTATCCGCTCGCGCTCTGTTCACGCCTGGTGCCGATCAACGAAGCCATCAATAAACGGGAAAGCAAGGCGCTGGCGTTGCTGTCGAATCGTCAGACCCTGATGGAGCGCAATGCCGTCGAGGATGAGGATGAGTTTACGACCGAGCGGGCCAAGCCGGACGGGGTGATGCTGCTGAAGGAGGGGGCGCTGTCGGGCCCCGGCGGGCCGAAAGTGGTGATGACGGACAACCTGGATTTGGGCCAGGGGCAGATGGCGTTGCTCGGGGAGGATAAGGATGCGCTGCGGCGTGTCAGTGGGCAAGGCAATGAAGCGATGGGGATGCCGTCCGAAGTGCGATCGGGAACCGGGATCGCCCGCAAGCAGATGATGAGTTCGCTCATTGTCACGCCGCTGTCGAATAACTTGAAGCGGACCAGGCAGATGCGGGCGCGGCTCTCGCTGGCCTACATGAAGCAATACCTCACGGAGGAAGTGGCGTTTCAGATCACCGACGATCCGAATGCGGCTCGGACAGTGGCGATCACGAAGGGGCACCTCCAGTCGCTCAAGACGCAAATCTACGATGTCGTCATCACCGAAATGAAGGACTACGCGACGCTGCGCGAGCAACAGGCGGAGATGCTGCTCACGGCGCTGCCGCAACTGGCCCAGCATGGCACCTGGCTGTTGAAGCTGGGGATTCAGTTGTCGGAACTTCGCGAGAAAGACTCACTCATGCGGATGATTGATGAACAGAGTCAGCCGCCGCCGATTGTGCCGAAGATGTCGCTATCGCTGGCGTGGGCCGATCTGACGCCGGAAGAAAAGGCGTATATGGCCATGCAGTATTGGAAAACGCCGGAACTGGCGCAGGCCATCATGCAGAAAGGCGATGATCCGGCCTTCGTCCAAAAACTGAAGGCGTCGTTGGTGGAAACGGCCATCAAGGAAGGGACGCGCGGCACGATTGAGCGCGGCAAGATGGATCTTTCGGCCCTCTCGACCGCGGTGGAGGGTCGGATGGCCATGCGGGAAATTATGCAGAAAGAACAGGCAGGTCTGTCGCCTGGATCACCCATGGAAGATACGGAGGACTCAGTATGACCACCGCAACAAGTGACCGCTTAGACACGGCCCCCGCACCGTCTGAGGCTCCCACGAACAGCGACCTCGCGTCACTGTTCTATGGCTCGCCGAAGGCACCGGCTGCGGATTTGCCGAAGTCCGAGCATGCGCCCACGCCCCCCTCAGAACCAGGACCTTCCGTCTCTGCTGGAGAGCAGCCTACGGACTCCTCTGAGAAGGCGAACGCACCGCCCACGGGCAAGGCGGAAGAGCAGGTAGCGGAAAAAGAAGCAGGCAAGGATGAGGGGGGCCATCAAGCTGCGGCGCGAAAGCTGGGTCGACAGGTGAAGGACCTGGAGACGCAACTGACTGAGCGCGACGAGCGGTTGGCCGCCCTCTCGGAAGAGGTTCGGATTCTCAAGGCGAAAGCTGACGGCACGTACCAGGAGCCGAAAGCGCCGACCGCTGAGGAGATTCGCCAGAAAGCGATCTTCGATGAGCGGGAGCGGCACAGTCGGACCGTGGCGCAAGAGCTGTATGGGCGGGACGTCGTTAAGAAAGCCATTTATGACGACGGGTCTGCCTATGAAGCGCTGGTGAAGCGGAAGCCGTGGTTACAACTTGAGGTTATGCGGCATGAGTCGCCGACCGTGCGGGGGATGCAACTGCTCGCGTTGGAGGACTTTACCGCGCACTACGGGGACGATCCGGGCAAGTGGATCGAGAAGATCGTCGCCGAGGTCAAACCGAAACTCTTCGAAGAATTCAAATCGCACACGACTGCGACGCCGGTGGGGCGCGAGGCACCGTCAGTATCAGACGGCCGTGGATCGGGAGAGTCGCAACCGCGGCAACGGTCGATGGCGGATCTGTTCTATGGGCCAAGTTCCACGAAGTAGCCGGCGTCCGAAAGGATAGCACACCATGGGAACCTTAAATGCCACCGTGCTCAGTCTAATGGACTGGGCGAAGCGAAAGGACCCCAGCGGGAAAACCGCGATGATTGTCGAACTGCTTGCGCAGTCGAATCAGATCCTCGAAGACATCCCCTGGAAAGAAGGCAATCTCGAAATCGGTCATCAGACGACGGTCAGAACAGGGCTGCCGGCCGTCGCGTGGCGCTTGCTCAATGGCGGCGTGGCCCCCAGCAAATCGACGACGGCTCAGATCACGGAGCAGTGCGGGATGCTGGAAGCGTACTCAGAGACCGACGTGGATCTGTGCAAGCTCAACGGGAACGAAGCGGAGTTTCGCTTGTCGGAAGCGTCGGCGTTCATTGAAGCGATGAACCAGGAGTTTGCGCAGACCTTGTTTTACGGGAACAGCGGGACCGCGCCGGAAGAGTTTACCGGATTGGCGCCTCGATACAGCGCGCTTTCCGTGGTGGCGAATTCGTCACATGTCATTTCCGGGAGCGGGTCACAGTCAGACAATTCGTCGGTCTGGCTGGTGGGCTGGGGTGCTAACAGCATCCATGGCATTTTCCCGAAGGGGAGCAATGCCGGCCTCCAGCATAAAAACCTGGGGGAGGTCACGATCGAGAGCGCGAACGGCATCGGAAGCGGAACGCGCATGCAGGCGTATCGCGATCATTGGCAGTGGAAGTGCGGCATTGCGCTGAAGGACTGGCGCTATGTGGTCCGTATTCCCAACATCGACATTTCGAATCTGGTGGCCAAGTCGTCTGCGGCCGACCTGATCGAGTTGATGATTAAGGCGATCCATCGGTTGCCGAACATGAACGGCATTCGGCCGGTGTTCTATTGCAACCGGACCGTCTTTGAAATGCTGGACATTCAACGCCGTGACGACGTGATTACGGGCGGAGGCCTGGTGTATTCGGATGTGGACGGCAAGATCCAGCCGAATTTCCGGGGCATCCCGGTCCATCGATGCGACGCACTACTGGAGACCGAAGCTGTGGTGGACTAACCAGGCATGTCGCACCATTCTTGTTGAAACGGAGGACACTATGTTGGTGGATGCACAAAACCTGTTTTCAGATGCGCAGGCCATTACGGCTGATGCCGTTGGCACTAACGTCATCGATCTTGGTGTCGATCGTTCGATCGGCAATGGCGAGCCGATGGCGGTGATGTTCCAGGTAGATGTGGCGGCGGACCAGACGACCGGCGACGAAGACTATACCTTCGAAGTCGAGTATGCGTCCGATGCGGCCCAGACCACGGGGCGGCAGTTAATCGGTCGCCGCGTTTTTGAGTCCGGGACGCCGACGGCGCCGGCTCAGGACGCGGATTTGTTGGTGGCGGGATTCATTTTCTATATCCCGATTCCGCCGACGAAACTCTCGGAAAGCGAACGCTATCTTGGCATTCGCTATGACGTGACCGGGACCACGCCCACCATTACGGTGACGGCAGCCTTGGTTCCGATGCGTATGGTCGATGCGACCAACGTGTACGCGAAGGGCTATACCATCAGCTAAGCGGTGGGGAGCGAGGGCGGGCTACGCCTGCCCTCGCTCTTATTGAGGAAAGGAGTGACCCATGGGGATGACCGTTCGAGCGATTGGACCGCATTTGGAGCCGGGAGAGCGGAAGGCTGTAGGGTACTACAACCATAAGCGGCGCTATCCGGGCGACGTGTTTGAGTTGAAGTCGGACAGCCATTTCAGCAAATCCTGGATGGAAGAAGTCCATGGGGTTCAGGCTGATCCGGAGCCTGAGACTGAACCGGGGCCGGCGCCGAAGGGAAAAGCGGGTCGATCGCGCCGTGCGCGCCGTGCGTAAGGGGGAAACCATGAAAGTGATAGCGGGACTGGTGATCGGGGTGTTTTTGACCGCCGTGGTGGCATTGGCCACGGTCATCGATGTGCAGAGTCCGACCAATAGCGCGCTATTGGAGCGGTTTCACGGGTTGATGTTCACGAAAAGCGCGGTCGTGACGACGGATACGCAGGTTAAGGCGACGCCGGGATTCCTGCATTGCATCGTGGTGTCAGAAAACGATGCCGCGCCGACGGCCGGGACGATCATCGTCTACGACAATACCGCAGAATCCGGCACGCAGGTCTTTAACTGGACGTTGACCACCGCGGTCTTTATGCCGTTTCAGATTTGTCCGGATATTGTCATGACGACCGGCATCTATATTGGGTTTACGACCACAAACGATGTCAATGTGTCCGTGAGTTATCGGTAGGGAGGCGTTATGACGCTTGAGCAATTCAGACAGGTCCTTGAAGAGGCCGCACAGTCGGTCAACGAGGCGCTGGAAGCGCGAACACAGATCGCCCAGGCCAAGCAGGATGTGTTGCACGCGCAGAACGAACTGGCGTCCTGTAAACGTCAATGCGAGCTGATGGTGAACGACGCGAAAGCCTGTGAACAGAGCGCCTCGAAGGTGAAGGCGAATGCGGAGGCGTTTGCAAAGGAGTTGGAGGCGAAGGCGCAGGAGAAGGTTCGTCGGATTCTTGAGGAAGGGAACAAAGAACTTAAAAAAGTGCAGATGAGAGTGGCGGCCTTACGGGAGGAGTCGGACGCGATTCAAGCGGCGCTGGTGCAGGCGAAAGCCGAACTCCAGACGGTGCACCGCAACTTGGAGAAGGCGCGAGGCAACGTGAAGGAGTTGCTGGGCGCTGCACACTAAGACATGAGCAAGATCCTGTTTTTGAAAAGCTCGGGCGGCATCCAAGAAGTGTCTGATGTGGTCGGGAAAGGCCTGCCCGTTGAAGTCGTCGGCGGCGGGGCTTCCGATGGCGCCCTGGTCGATGGTGTGAGCGGCTCCATTAAGGCAACGGTTAAGGACTACGCGAATGCGAACCCCTTGACTGTGGTCCTGGTGGATACGAATGGAGACGCCTATTTGGCTGGATCTTCAACTCCGCCGGCTACGGCGACTCGCTCATCTGTTGCGGATACGGCGGTGGCGGCCTCTCTCATTGCTTCGAATTCTGGGCGTAAAGGACTGGTGATTACCAACGATAGCAGTGCGCGATTGTTTGTTGGTCTTGGGACGGTCGATCCTACGACCACGAATTACAGTTTTGTGCTTGGCTCTGGGCAGACATGGGAAATGAAAGAACCGATCTTTACCGGACAACTCAAAGGGATCTGGGAGAGCGATCCGAATGATGGTGCGGCGCGTATTACTGAGCTTACTGCTTAGCCTCCTACCGGCCACAGTCTTAGGCCAAGGAGTCAATGCAGTCCATCCGGTCAAGCCCAATGGCTCGGCCCTGTTCCCGTCGGCCTTTGCTTCGGCTGATAATATCGCCGCGCAAACGGCGACGGCGATGCACGGATTGACCTACGTGTGGGATGGGGCCAATTGGGATCGATGGACGGGCGCCGTGACGCAATCCGGCACCTGGAATCTGAACAATATCTCGGGCACGATCAGCCTGCCGACGGGCGCGGCGACGTTGAGTGAACAGCAAACGCAGACCACGGCGCTACAACTGATCGACAATCTTCCACTCGCGCAAGGGGCCTCGACCGCCGGACAAAATGGCGTACTGGCTCAGGGTGCTGCGACCACTGGGGCTCCGACCTATACCACGGGCACGACCAACCCGCTCAGTCTGACGACGGCCGGATCGTTGCGCGTCGATCCTGGCACCGTGACGGTCACGGCGACCAATCTCGATGTCCAGATCGGCGGCTCTGATTCACTGACCATCGGGACCTTCCCAGACAACGAACCCTTTAACGTGGCGCAGATCAATGGGGTCGCCCCGTCGATGGGGAATGGAGCCAGCGGCACCGGTGTGCAGCGTGTCACGATCGCCAACGATTCAACCGGACAGATCAAGATTACGGATGGCACCGATACGGCCCTCGTGACCGCTGGCGGGGAGCTCTCAGTGAATTGCGGGAACTGCTCGGGTTCTGGCGCGTCCCATACGGATAACGCCGCCTTCACGGGCGGAACGGATGATGTCGCGCCGATGGGGGCGCTCTATGACACAACTCCGCCCGCGATCACCGACGGCAATCTGGGTGCGCCTCGCATGGACAGTAACCGCCTCCTCTACTCGCGTCCCAGCGATGGGACGAACACGATGCCGATGATGGATGCTGTGGCGAGAAAGGGCTTTGTCCAACTGACGGACGGCACCGATGCCGCCAATGTCAGCGCCTCCGGCAAACTGGAAGTGACCTGCGACAACTGCGGGGGATCGAGCTTCGCTGATAATTCCGCCTTCACCTTCGGCACAACAAACATCATGCCGATGGGCTTTGTCTACGACGATACGGCCCCGAATGCCGTTACGGAAAACAACGCGGCAACTCCGCGCATGTCATCCAATCGCGTGCCCTATGCCATCCTCCGCGATGCGGCCGGCAATGAGCG
>FRDC01002767.1_pt1 | contig 12947 bp, 3 predicted proteins | sample 1106171 | NCBI WGS metagenome assembly FRDC01 (sample SAMEA3930566, study PRJEB13176) | freshwater metagenome | biome: Drinking water system; feature: drinking water; material: water | place: Singapore | collected 2014-12-20
CCGACTGGATCGAGCGGGTAAGGATTCAGGATGCTCTGCTGGCTTACTGCAAGCGTGACACGCTGGCGATGGTCGAGTTGCGGCGGGTCTTAGGGGAGAAGGCCACGGGCTGGTGACATGCCGGCGAGTGTCTCCCGTCGCCGGGAATCATGAGAAAGGGTCAGGGGCGGGCAGGTGTGATATGGCGGAGAGGGTGGGATTTGAACCCACGGTCCCCTTGCGAGGACGCCCGCTTTCGAGGCGAGTCCATTCGGCCACTCTGGCACCTCTCCGAAAAAAGAGCAGTTGTAAGCGAAGCGGAGTGTAGCGTGGCCTCCTACCGTTTTCAAACGAAATCCTAGCTGTGAAGATTTTTTCTTTAACTCAGGCAGCGATGTGATGTAATGGTTGGGAGGTCGCTGTGGGTTCAAATGCTCTTCTTATCGTGCAGGGTTGTTCATCTGCCTTCATCTGCTCGCCTGCTGAGGATGGCGCTGCCACGCAGATGAATCAAGTCGAGCACCACCTATCGTCGCGATTGGGAAAACCGTGCCGGAGACCGTATGCCTGACGGGCCCTAACTTGGAGGGAAAATACAGGGAAGGAAGAGGTATTTGTTTTGCTTTTTTCCATCTTTGTTCTAGACTTTTCACCTATCGGATAGACCAATCCTTAACATAAGTTCGGCCTGAGAGAAACTCTCCTGCACGACTCTTTGGCCGTGTGGTTCGGAGTCTTATGTGGAAAGCAAACGGCTTCTTGGACTATCTTAAAGAGTCATGAATAGAAAGCAGTCAGTATCCCTATCTGACGGGTCTTTTCGGCCGTCAACGCTGGTCGAGCTCTTGCGGTGGAGAGCACTGTATGAGCCGGAGAACTCGGCGTACGTCTATCTGAAAAATGGTCTGACTCCTGAGCAGGTACTGGATTACGGGACACTGGATCGCCAGGCCCGGGCCCTGGCAGGCTGGTTACAGGCAAATGCTCAAGCCGGTGATCGAGCGCTGCTCCTGTATTCCAGAGGGCTTGAGGTCGTCGTTGCATTTTGGGCCTGTCTCTATGCCGGAGTCATTGCGATTCCGGCCCCGCCTCCAGATCCAGTGAGAGCCAGGCAAAGCGTACCGCGGCTCAAGAGTATTGTGCGGGATGCACAGGTTAAGTTGGTGCTGTCTTCTCGTGATGTCATGGACGCGTTCCTTCCCCATCTGAGCGCAGTGGGTTTGGATTCGACGCTTCAATGGTGCGACAGCGCGGCGGTAGGACCGGAGTGGCTTAGTCGATGGAATGAATATCTGCCCCCTGAGGACGGACTTGCCTACCTGCAATATACGTCTGGATCGACCTCGGACCCCAAAGGGGTGATGGTGACACATGCCAATCTCTTGCGGCACAGTGAGATGCTGTCTCAGGCGGCGGCGTGCGGTGATGATTGCCGATCGTTGACCTGGTTGCCTTATTATCATGACTACGGCTTAGTTCATGGGGTCATCGTTCCGGTCTTTCTGGGTTCCCCGTCCTATCTCATGTCTCCGGTTGCGTTCCTCAAACAGCCCCTGCGCTGGCTGGAAGCCATTTCGCGTCATCGGATCACGCATAGCGGCGGCCCCAATTTCGCGTATGACTTTTGCGTGCGGGTGGAAGCTTCTGCGCGAGATCTTGATCTGGATCTGTCGGCTTGGAGAGTCGCCAGCTGCGGGGCCGAACCCATTCGTTCTTCCACGATCAAGGCATTTCTGAATGCGTTCCGGGATTACGGCTTGAAAGCAGAGGCCTTTACGCCCGCTTACGGCTTGGCTGAGTACACGCTCTTAGTTTCGATGAAGGCAACTCCTCTGCCGCATACGGTCTTGGGCATCGATGCCAGGGCGCTTGAACGCGGTGAGGTTGTTGCAGCGAAAGAATCGGATTCGCCGATTCGATCGATCGTGGGATGTGGTACGCCGATCGGCGATACGAAAATCGCGATCGTCGAACCAACGACGATGAGGCGATGTGCACCTGATCGTGTGGGAGAAGTGTGGCTGGCCGGTGAAAGTGCGGCTCAAGGTTACTGGAATCGTCCCGAGGAGACGGCGCAGACATTCAGCGCCGTTCTCGCAGACACGGGAGAGGGGCCTTTTCTTCGGACCGGAGATCTCGGGTTCATCAAGGACGGCCAGGTTTATATTACAGGACGGCTGAAGGATCTCATCATCGTCCGTGGCAAAAATCACTATCCGCAGGACCTCGAACGAACCGTCGAGCAGGCTCATCACGTCTTGCGCGCCGGCGGCGGAGCTGCCTTCTCGATCGATGAAGATGGCGAGGAGCATGTGGTCGTACTCCAGGAAGTGCTGCGCAATGTAAGAGGCTTCGATTGCGAAGAGATCGCCGCGCACGTTCGCGAAGCCGTAGCGGCTGAGCACGAGCTGCATGTCTACGAGGTGGTATTCATCAAGGCCGGAAGCCTTCCGAAGACGTCGAGTGGGAAGGTGCAGCGAAGAGCCAGCCGGGAAGCCTATCTCTCCGGCCTCCTGTCGGTCGTCGGACGAAGTCGTTTTGAACAAGACGAAAGCGTACCCGTTACTGAAGTCCTCACGCGCGAAATGTTGTCGGCAATGTCTGCGGAGGCGAGAGTTCTGGCGCTGGCGCAGTATCTCCGACAGCTGACGGCCGGTGTGCTTTCCATCTCGCCCGAACGCGTCTCGCTTCACCATCCATTGGCATCCCTGGGGCTCGATTCCTTGGCCGCGGTGCAGTTGAGGAATCGGGTAGAGGAAGCGCTCGGCGTGACCGTTCCGTTATCTACGTTTCTTCAGAATGCCTCGCTCGAACAATTGGCCAACAGGATGGTGGCTGATTTGGGTGATGGTGCTCAGATCTCAGCGGCACATCCGCATGCATCCGAACAACCAGCGCAGCCGGATGTGCGCCGCGCCCCGATCTCTGCGGAGTGTGCGGTGAGACCGGAGAGCATTCCGCTGAGCTTTGCCCAAGAGCGGGTGTGGTTCTTACAACAGCTTGAGCCCGGCAACCCGTTTTATAACGTGCCGATGGCGTTGCGCCTGAGAGGGCCTCTTGACGTCGCTCTGGCTGAACAGAGCCTCGGAGAAATCCTGCAGAGGCATGAATCGCTGCGTACCACGTTCCCAGACGTATCGGGGAAGCCCCAACAGGTCATTGCTGATTCGAGCGAGTCGTCGCTCCGGTTCGTGGATCTCCTGCATCTTGCAGAAGGCCGGCGGCAGGAGGAATGGCAGCGGATTGAGCAAGAAACGCTCGCCCTGCCGTTCGATCTGGCGCAGGGGCCGCTGATGAGGGGAGTGCTGGCTCGGTTTGGCCCGGAGGACCATCTCCTGCTGCTGTGTGTCCACCATATCATCATGGACGGATGGTCGGCGGGCGTGCTGATGCGTGAGTGGTGTGCATTATATCAAGCCGGATGTGCCGGAACTCGCGCTTCCCTGAATGCGCTGCCGCTGCAGCCAGCCGATATCGCCTTATGGGAAAGGCGGCGCATGGGTGAGGCCTCCTATCAACAGGATATGGCCTACTGGACTCAGCAACTGGCCGGCGCGCCGCCACAGTTGGATCTTCCGCTGGCTCGTCCGAAGCCGGCGCGCCGCAAGTATCGGGGGGCGACCTATACCAGAGTCCTGCCCCGCGACCTCATTGCTGCGCTGCAGGCCACAAGCGTGGAGCAGGGGGTAACGCGGTTCATGATTGTGCTGACCGCATTGTTCAGTCTGCTGTCCCGATACACCGGCCAGACGGATATTGTCGTGGGCAGTACGGCTGCGAATCGCCGGCGGGTGGAGGCCGAACCGCTGATCGGGATGTTCGTCAATATTCTCGCCTTGCGGGTCGACCTGACCGGAGACCCTGTCCTGTCGGCCCTGCTGCAACAAGTTCGGAAGCTCACATTGGAGGCGTACGATCACCAGTCAGCGTCGTTCAGCCATATCGTGGAGGCTCTTCACTTAGGGCGGGAAGGCGGTCAGACCCCGCTGATCCAAGTGATGGTTGCGTGGGAGCCTCCCATTGAAATTCCGGAGCAGCTTGGCGAGATGACATGTATGCGTCAGGACGTCGAAGGCGGGACGGCTTTGTTCGACATCACATTCTTTTTGCGGGAGCATGATAAGGGGGTTCAGCTGACCGCAGAATACGATACGGAACTGTTTGACGAGGAGACCGTTGTCCGTCTGGTTCGGCATCTCGAAGCCATCATTGCCGGAATCATTGTAAACCCAGATATGCGTGTGTCGGCTCTGCCGCTTCTTACCGGGCCGGAACAACGACAACTTGTCGAAGAATGGAATCGCACCGAGCAGGCCTATCCATCGGACCAGTGCGCGCATCAGCTTATTGAAATCCAGGCCCGGCGCTCTCCTGATGAAACGGCGATCTGCTGTGGCGAGCGTCGGCTGACCTATCATGAACTCACAGAACGGGCGGATTATGTCGCCGGACAACTGCGTGATTTGTCTCTGCAGCCCGGCCAGCTGGTCGGGCTTTGTATCGAACGGTCGGTGAACATGGTGGTTGGGATGCTGGGAATTTGGAAGGCCGGCGGGGCCTATGTGCCGCTCGATCCGACATGGCCGGAGCAGCGGCGATCGTTCATGCTTCAAGATGCGAATGTGACAATGGTCGTGACCGAGCGGGTCCTCTCATCCGAGCTGGAAAATTATCGGGGCGCCACTGTGTGGCTGGACGATGTCGCGGAAGATTCCGTACCGGCTGGGTGCAGGGTTCAAAGTGTTGCAGTCACCCCGGAGCATCCCGCCTATGTGATTTACACGTCCGGATCAACGGGAAGACCCAAAGGCGTAGAAATGTCTCACCGTTGTCTGGCAAACCTCGCGGCCTGGCAACGCGCGCGCTCCTCATCCAGAAGCGCTCAACGAACGATGCAGTTTGCCTCGATGAGTTTTGACGTATCCGTTCAAGAGATTCTTTCGACTCTCTGTTCAGGCGGCACGCTCTTCATCGCCACGGACGAGGTGCGGACGTCGTCCTCCGCGCTGCTGCAGTTTCTCACAGGGCATCAGATCGAGAGAGCCTTCCTCCCTCCTATCGCCATGCATCACTTGGTTGCCGCCGCGCTGTCGGAAGACCGTCCGATCCCGCATCTGAAAGAAATCATCTGCGCCGGTGAGCCATTGGTCGTATCGCCGGCGGTTGAGCAGTTTTTCCGTCTCTGTCCGGATTGCGTGCTTGAAAATCAATATGGTCCGACAGAATCCCACGTGGTCACGGCATGGACAGTTGCTACGCCGCCGTCGCCTGGGCCTGTTCCGATCGGGCGTCCGATTGCCAACGCGCGGGTATATCTTCTGGACCAGCAGATGCAACTTGTTCCGGTGGGGGCCGTGGGGGAGATCTATATCGGAGGCCCGTGTCTCGCGCGCGGTTATCTGCATCGGCCTGATCTGACGGCAGAGAGGTTTCTCGCGGATCCGTTTGCGCCGGGGGAGCGCCTGTATCGAACCGGAGACCTCGCGCGGTTTCGCCCGGACGGTGTCATTGAGTTTATCGGTCGGCGCGACCATCAGGTCAAACTGCGTGGGTATCGAATCGAACTGGGAGAGATTGAGCAGGTGCTGAGCACTTGTCCGGAGGTGGAGCAAGCTGTGGTTAGCCTTCGGGAAGACGTGGGAGCGCAGCCGCGTCTCGTAGCCTATCTAAAAAGACGATCCGGAGAGTCATCCTCCTGCGTGCAGATGAAAGCGTTTCTGGCTGAACGGCTGCCCGGCTACATGGTGCCTTCTTCGTTTATTTGGATGGAGCAGTTGCCGCTGACTGGATCGGGCAAGATTGACCGGCAGGCTTTGCCGGTGCCGGAAGAAATGCATCAGCCAGAGCGGCCTGCGGGTGGAGCTCCCAGAAGTCCAGTTGAAGAATCCTTGGCGGAGATGTGGAAGGCCGTTCTGAAAGTCAATAGCATCGGCGTCCACGATCAATTCTTCGAGTTGGGTGGACACTCGCTCTTGGCGACGCAGGTCGCGTCGCGAATCCGTGAAATGTTCGGGGTTAACCTGCCGTTGCGGCTGCTTTTAGAAAAGACGACGATTGCGGAACTTGCCGAAGCAGTAATATGCGCTCGGAAGCAGGGCCAGTCCGGAGTTGCAGCCCCGCCCATCACGCGGGCGGATCGAGAGCTGCCGTTACCGCTCTCGTTCTCCCAGCAGCGCATGTGGTTCATGCATCAGCTGGCTCCGGAAGAGACCGCCTACAATATGCCTGCAGCGATGAAGTTGAGCGGCTTCCTGAATCGTTCAGCGCTCGCGCACGCTCTCAATGGAATGGCACAGCGCCACGAATCATTCCGGACTACATTCGCGGTGACGACTGACGGCCCGGTACAGATCATCAGACCTGCGGAGCCGCTCACCTGGGAAGAATTGGACCTTCGCTCGCTCCCCGAATCCCGTCGGGTACAGGAAGCGGCGCGTATGGTAGCTCAGGAATCCCGCCGTCCCTTTGATTTGGTGAAGGGGCCGCTCGCTAGGTACTTGTTGATTCGGATCGGAAAAGAAGAGCATATCCTACTATTGCACATGCACCATATCATCGGCGATCAATGGTCGTTTGCGGTCATCGCGCGTGAGTTCACTGCGTTGTACAATGAATATTGCCAGGGCCGGACAGCCGTAGCGGAGCCGTCGGCGATACAATATGCGGACTTTGCGCTGTGGCAACGGCGATGGCTTACCGAAGATGTCCTGCAGACGCAGCTCGCCTATTGGCGCAAGCAACTCGCCGGTCTGCATGTGCTCGCGCTTCCCACCGACTATCCGCGGCCGCAAGTGCAGCGGTTTAATGGATCGTATCGGGCTCTGGACTTAACAGAAGAGCTCTTAATGAAACTGAGAGATGTCAGTGCCCGGCGCGGGTGCACATTGTTCATGACGCTCTTGGCGGCGTTCAAGATTCTGTTGGGCCGCTATGCCGGGCAAGACGATGTTGCCGTTGGCGTGCCGATTGCGAATCGAACCCGGTTGTCGACGGAGGAGATCATCGGCACGTTCGTGAATACTCTGGTTATGCGGACTGACTTGTCCGGCAATCCGACGTTCGATGAGGTCCTCCGGCGAGTCCGTGAATGCGCGCTCGGCGCTTACGATCATCAGGATCTGCCGTTTGAACGTCTTGTTGCAGAGCTGGACAGAAAGCGCGATCAAAGTTATTCCCCCTTAGTCCAAGTGTTGTTCAACGTGGCGAATGCCCCCATTGAGAAGCCCGCATTGGAGGGGCTGTCATGGGAGCCGTTTGATTTCGACGGAGGAGCGGCGCAATTCGACTTAACAATGATGGTCGATACGGAGCTTACGAACAGGGCTTTGCTCTCGTTCAGAACGGATCTCTACGACGGAGCGACTATCGAGGGCATGCTCGAACAGTACCGCTCCCTTCTCGAAGCCGTAGTCATCAATTCTCACGAGCCTATCTCGAAGTATCAGATACTCAATCAGTCCGATCGCCGCCTGATGCTCGATCAATGGAACGCGACCCAGGCATCGTATCCGCACACGAAGACGTTGCCTCAGTTGATTGCGGAACAGGCGGATTCGACTCCGGACGCGATTGCGGTGGCGATGGACAGACAGATTCTTACCTATCGGGACTTGCACGGGCATTCGAACCGATTGGCCCATCATCTTCGTCGATTGGGCATCGGCCGGGGCGATCTCATTGGAATTTGCTTGAATCGCTCCCCACTCATGGTTGTCGCGTTATTGGGGATCATGAAGTCAGGCGCTGCCTATGTTCCGCTCGATCCGAGCTTTCCTCGTGACCGGCTGGCACTTATGGTCGAGGATTCTTGCGGTCGCGTCATCGTCACGTCATCGGAACTCCTCGATCATGTTCCCCTGGACGAGCGGCACGCAGTCTGTCTCGATCGTGAGCTGGACACGATCGAGCGAGAATCTTCGGCCACGTTATTGGACGGGCCAGATCCGGATGATGCGGTGTATGTGATCTACACGTCGGGATCCACAGGCAAGCCGAAAGGCGTCGAGGTTTCACATCGAGCGCTCGTGAATTTCCTATGGTCGATGCGCAGAATACCGGGGTGTACGAATCACGACGTGCTCTTGTCGGTGACGACCCTGTCGTTCGACATCGCGGGATTGGAGCTCTACCTGCCGCTCATTGTCGGAGGACGGGTGGAGTTGGTCAGTCGGCAGGTGGCTTCGGATGGCCGGCTCTTGAAGCAACGGATGGACGATGTTCGTCCAACGATAATGCAAGCCACGCCGGCGACTTGGCGCATGCTGCTTGATGCCGGGTGGGGAGAAGCGAAACAGATGACCGCGTTGTGCGGGGGCGAGGCTCTTCCTCGGGACCTCGCCGATCTATTGTTACTACGAGTGGGAGTGCTCTGGAATATGTACGGACCGACGGAGACGACTATCTGGTCGACCCTCTCGAAGGTCGAACCCAGTCCATCCGATATCACCATCGGAAGGCCGATTGCTAATACGCAGGTATACATTCTCGATGGCGCCGGCCAACCGGTTCCTACCGGTGTTCCCGGTGAACTCTACATCGGAGGGGAAGGGCTGGCCCGGGGCTATCGCCACCGTCCCGAGCTGACGGCGGAGCGCTTTATTCCCAATCCCTTCTCGGTAGACCGAACCGCACGGCTTTACCGGACAGGTGATCAAGCTCGTTACCTGCGAGATGGACGGATCGTCCATCTCGGACGCCTCGATCATCAGGTGAAGATTCGCGGGTTTCGAATCGAACTTGGTGAGATCGAGCTGTCGCTCAGTGCTCATCCCCGTGTCAGGCAATCCGTCGTGGTGGCTCGTCCGGACCAAACCGGAGGCCGGCGGCTGGTTGCGTATGTGGTTCCGACCTCGGGACAGGCATTGTCCATCGGGGACCTGCGTGCGCATCTGCGATCACACCTGCCTGATTACATGATTCCGTCATCATTCATGCTGATGGAGGATTTTCCGCTGACCGCAAACGGAAAAGTCGATCGTCTGGCGTTACCGGATCCGTCTCCGGATCAGGCCGTTGCCTCGGCTCAAGCGGCGCTTCCGACCAGTCCCTTGGAGGTTCAACTGGCGGCGTTATGGCAGCAAGCGCTGGGGCGTTCGGACGTCGGTGTCCATGACAATTTTTTTGAACTGGGCGGACATTCGCTGACCGCAGTCCAGTTGTTTACCAATCTGGAACAGGTGTTCGGCAAGCAGCTGCCCCTTGCCACACTCTTCCAGGCCCCGACGATCGCCCAATTGGCTCAGGTGTTGGCCCGATCGGAGTTCCTGAGCCCATGGAGATCTCTGGTGGCGATTCAGCCGTTGGGGACTGCGTCGCCTATCTTTGCTGTGCCCGGCGTGGGAGGGAACGTGCTGGCATTTGCCAGGCTGGCTATGCTGCTGGGCCGAGAGCAACCGTTCTACGGCCTGCAAACCATCGGGTTGGACGGCCGGCAGATGCCGTTGACCTCGGTAAAGGAGATCGCGACTCGCTATCTTGATGAAATCAGATCGGTACGGCCGGAAGGCCCGTACGCCATTCTGGGCACTTGTACCGGCGGTGTGATCGCATTCGAAATGGCTCAACAGCTGAAGTATGCCGGACAAAGGGTGGAGCTCTTGATCCTGGAATCGTGGCATCCCCGGTCGTATGAGTCGTATCGGACCTTGCCGAACAAGATCTGGCGGGTGGGATTGCGGATTGCGGCCAAGTTATTGTCGTCCGTCACGGTGCTCAAGTCATTGCCTGTGTCTCAATGGGGAAAGTTTATTCGTCACAAGCTGGCCGCGGCGCTGCACATGGTCCATGCTCATACGGGTGCAGTGACCCAAGATCGCGATATCATTCTCGACCGGGTATCGCAAGCGACGTTTCATGCGGTGGCCACATATAAGACGACCGCCTATGCAGGAACGTTGTTGAACATCATCGCCTCCTGCCGGGTCATCAGAGAGGGCGTGACTGATACGCGCACCATATGGGAAGAATTGGCTCAGGGGCATGCCTCGACGGTTCAGGTCCCTGCCGAGAATTCGGGACGGCTCTTTGTTACTCCTCATGTTGAAGTGGTTGCCGATGTGCTTCGAGGGTACCTGGATGAGCGAAGACAAGAAGCCGAGACCAGAGCGCGACACCTCATCGGATAGTCAGCGCAGCAGAGCAAACGAGTCCGGCTACGGCCGTAATCCACGTAGATGAAGATGTTGAAGCTCGCGGGATTTCTATTCAGGTATGCGCCCCGTATTGCCGTTCTTATGGTGGGCGCGGGGCTTGTATCCGGAGCGGCTGGTGCGGGCGTGCTCGTTGTGATTAATCAGTTTCTCCATCGTCCTGGAGACGGGACATGGTTGCTGGTCCTCCTCGCTCTTCTCGTATTGATCAAGATTGCAACGACGGCCCTCTCACAGATCCTTGTCGTCCGGTTCTCTCAAGATGCAATCATTAACCTTTCGCTCTCGCTCTGTGAACGGATTTCGAGTGCGCCGCTTGAGGTCGTCGAGCGGAAGGGGCCGGCCCATCTCCTGACGATTTTGACCGACGACGTCAGTTGGGTCGTCTGGGCGATGCAATGCGCGCCGCAATTAGTCATGAATGGAGCCGTGATTCTCGGGTGCGGTCTGTATCTGACGTGGTTGTCGTGGGAAGCGGCTGTGGGAGTGGCGGGGATTATGCTGATCGGAGCGGTCGGCTATCAAGTGCTCCATCGTCGAGCGTTTGCGCATATCCAGGCGGCCCGGGATGCTCGCGCTGTATTATTTCGCCATTTTCGTGAATTGACGGACGGGATAAAAGAGTTACTGATGCATCGCCAGCGCCGTGACGAATTTGTGTGTGAGGAAGTGCATCAGGCGGCGGCGGAGTACCGCCGGATCAACGTGTCGGCCACGGCCAATCAGGCGCTCATGGATGCCTGGGCTCACGGATTATTCTATTTGATGCTCGGATTACTCATGGGAGTGTTTGCAAAAGTCGTGAGCCTCCAGGGCGAGGCGTTGACCGGGTATGTCTTTGCGATGCTTTATATAATGGGGCCGATCTGGGGGGTGATCGGTGCAGTGCCGACGCTCAGCCGAGGTCAAGTCGCTCTCGAAAAAATCGAGGGACTGGGCGGATCGTTCGACTCCATGCTGACTCGTATTGAGCCGCAGGTTGCGGCTCCAGTGGTCGAGGAGCCTGCGTTGCACCTGGAGTTTTCCGACGTCGCATATTCGTATGTGGCTGGAGGCGATTCCGAGGCCGGGTTTCGACTTGGACCGATCAGTCTCCGGCTGACTGCCGGGGAGTTGGTCTTCATAGTAGGTGGAAATGGAAGCGGGAAATCCACGTTCGTCAAGTTGCTGGCCGGTCTCTATGTTCCAAGTAACGGGGAGATCCGAGTGGGAGGGCAACGGGTGACGAATGAAACCCGGGAGTGGTATCGCCAGCATTTTTCAGTCGTGTTCTCAGACTTCATGCTCTTCGAAAAACTATTTGGAATACCGGCCGCGCATGTGGAGCAGCATGGGCGTCAATATTTGCAGCTCCTGGAAATCGACCGGAAAGTGACGCTCAAAGGGAAGACCTTTTCTACGCTGGCCTTGTCCCAAGGCCAGCGAAAACGACTGGCGCTGGTCACGGCTTTTCTCGAGGATCGTCCGGCGTATATCTTTGACGAGTGGGCTGCCGATCAAGACCCTCATTATAAGGCCATCTTTTATCAGATGCTGCTCCCTGAGTTACGACGTCGAGGGAAACTGGTGGTTGTTATTACACATGACGATCGCTATTTTCATATGGGGGACCGTGTGATGAAGATGGATGATGGTCAAATCGAAAAGATTTGGAGTCCGCAATCTGTTCCGGCGACACCGCCTGCGCCGTAAGCTGTCGATCGAATGCACCCGAGTAACATCCTATGCCGCTGACATTTACGACGCTGCGTCCTGAGGCGGTCGGTTTATTCATGCCGCCATCGCTTCCGGGATCCGGCGAAGTACACGTGTGGCCATTTTCCCTTGATGTGCCATCAGCGGTGCATGAGCAGTATGCGGCATTTCTCTCCCAGGCGGAGCAGGCAAGGGCCGGCCGGTTCAGGTTTCCAGCTGATAGACGACATTATGTGGCAGCGCATGGGTGTCTCCGCGCGATTCTGTCTCAGTATTGCCCGAGTGAGCCACAATCCCTTGTATTGGAGTCCATGCCCTCAGGCAAGCCGCGATTGGTTTGTGACGGCAGACCTGCCGACATAGACTTTAATCTGACACATTCTCATGGCCGTGGCGCCGTGGTGGTGGCCTGTGATCGGGCCGTAGGGATCGATCTCGAAAAACTTCGTACAGAAGTCGATTGTCGGCGGCTCGCGGAGCGATACTTTTCGGCCCACGAGCAATCCGTGGTGCTCTCGGCCACAGAAGAGCGATTACCGGAGATGTTTTTCCGACATTGGGTTGGGAAAGAGGCATACCTGAAGGGCACGGGTGTAGGGCTCCGAATGCCTCTGGATCAGTGTGAAGTCTTCCTGTCTGAAGATAGAGAGCGGGCGGTTATTCGCAGGCAGGGATCGACCATTCCCTCGGAAGCTTGGATGGTGCAATATCTTTCTTTGGAAGCCGAGTGGATTGGCTGTGTCGCTGCCAGAGGAGACGGGTGGACGGTGAGAGTGTGTTCTGACCCGGGCTTGCGCGGGTAAGGAATTCCTGTTGTAGAGGAGCTTAAGTAGATTCTACAATTTTGCGCCGTTGTTGGAAAAAGTCCTGTAAGAGTGCTGCACTTTCCTCACTCAGTACCCCGCCCGTAATCTGAACCCGGTGATTCAATCGTGGATCGGTCGGAATATCCATCAACGATCCGCAGGCTCCCGCCTTGGGGTCCCAGGCGCCGAAGACGGTTCTGGCGATGCGCGACAGGACCATAGCGCCGGCGCACATCGCGCAGGGCTCCAGCGTGACATAGAGCGTACAATCGATCAGCCGCCAGGTGCCCAGTTTGGCGGCGGCCTCCTGAATCACCAG
>FRDC01000002.1_pt2 | contig 12926 bp, 22 predicted proteins | sample 1106171 | NCBI WGS metagenome assembly FRDC01 (sample SAMEA3930566, study PRJEB13176) | freshwater metagenome | biome: Drinking water system; feature: drinking water; material: water | place: Singapore | collected 2014-12-20
CGAGCCTCAGACGCTGGTGGTGCATCATGGCTGACTACGTCATCGTCACGGTCAAGCTCCCGCGCAACCCGGCGCACAACCCGCGGGAGAAGGTCACGGGCACCTGCCCGCTCAGCCACCCCGACGAGCCGCTTCTCTGCACGGACGTCACGGGCGAGCACCACTCCATCCTGACGACGACCGACGTCAAGCTGGAGTGGGAGGAGCAGGGCTTCCACGTCACGCGGGTGGAAGAGGTGTCCGGTGGCTAGCTCGGTCGTCACGGTCAAGGGCGAGCTCACCGTGCAGCTCGACAACCTCAAGGACGAGCAGCGCCAGGCGATGATCAGCCTGATGCAGCAAGGCGCGTCCGGGCTCATGACGCGCGTCGACATGACGCTCAAGAACGTCGTCGTCATCGGTGCCGACGCTTGCACTCGTGCAGGCGAAGGCATGCACTTCCACCTCACGGTGTACTCGTTCGACGGGATCGAGATCACCACACCCTCACAGGAAGGAACACCAACATGAAGCGCGCCATGGCCGTGCTGGGGATCTCGGCGTTCGTCATCATCGCCGTCGTCTCCTGCACCGCACTCGTCTTCAACACGGGCACCAGCCCGAACGCCCTCACGCAGGCGACGTCCTCGCAGAGCGTCGCGGACGAGCCCATCGTCGTCAATGCGACCACCTGCGACAACGCCCGTGAGGCGATCCTCACCGGCAGCAAGGCCGACATCACGAAGGCCATGAAGGCGCTCGTCGCCGACAAGAAGGCCGACGCCGTCGCCCGCGAGTCCGCGCAGAACTACCTCGACGCGACGGACCCGGACATCCGCAAGATGAACGTCGACCTCGTGCGGATGTACTGCCAGCTCTAGCACCGCCCCACAAGAGTCCGAGCGTCAGGCGGCTTCCCCGTAGTCGGCTCGGATCAGGCCGGGGCCCACACGCTGCATGACGGTGGGTCTGAACAGTAAGCGGGCCCCGGCCGCCCTTCACATCCAGGTAGGAGAGACGGACATGACGGAATACGACATCGCGCAGCTCACCCTCGCCGAGCTGCACCTCCAGCGCTTCACGTACGAGTCGCAGCGCGGCACCTACATCATGAAGCTCGCATCGTCCAAGCCGGACCAGCCCGGCACGATGCAGGCCTTCCGAACCGGTGCCGAGGAGCTGCGCATCGCCATCGCGAACTTCAACGTCGGGTACCGCACGGACGAGATGCACGAGCAGATCGTGATGGCGCACGTGTGGAGCGACGACCCTCGACCCGAAGCCCTTCTCCGACACGACCTCGGGAGCACCGACCTGGAGGTGACGTGCACATACCGCGGCAAGCCGTTCGCCGTGAAGGAGGTGGTCTTCGACAGTCCCTTCACGATCACCCTCAAGCTGCACCGGAAGGTCAAGCACCAGATCCGCGTGCACCTCACGAAGAGGAGCAGCAAGTCGTGAAGGTCGAGATCACCGCGTTCATCATGACGACGCGTCGCGGCGTGGACCGCCTCGCGCAGATGGCGCCACGGCTCAGCACGCGCGACAGCGTGTCGAACCTCAAGCACGTGTTCCAGGCCGCGCCCGAAAACCTTGCTGCGGCAGGGAAGGACGTGTGGCTCAACAAGGTGTCGTTCACGTACACCTCCCACGACGAGACGACCGACGCCCGCCTCATCAAGTGGGTCATGCAGTGGATCGATGGCGTCATGAAGGGCCTCACGGTCCACGACGCACAGGTGGTGGTGAAGCGATGAAGGTCGACGAGTTCGGGCGTCCCACGCAGAGTTCCATCTGGCGTCCGTGCAGGTACGACGGGGACACGGTGAGCATCCACATGTCGTGGTGCGCGATCCTCAAGCACAAGCGAAACGATCGCGGGCAGTGGCTTCACAAGCTTGCTCCCATCACGCCCGCTGACAACCGCCATGTGGGTCTCCCGTCCGNNCGCATCGCCCGGGAGCAAGTGGCACATCGAACGTCTCGAGTTCGATGTGCAGAACGGCTGGGGCGTCTCACGTCCTGACGCCGACTGGATGATCATCGCGGACCGCAACTCCATCGCGTCCGAGCTCTTCATCCACTGGCAGCGCTACACGGCACCGTTGTGGAGTCCGCGGCTGCGTGTCGTCGGTGAGTTCGAGCAGATCATCGAGCAGGACGAGCCGCCCAAGCCGAGGCCCACCCTGCACAGCCTCATCATGCAGGACTACTGGTGACACACGCAGGACGGGCGCTGGCTTAAGGTCAGCACCATGCCGCTCAAGCATGCCATCAACCTGATGGCGTACCTGATGAGGAACGCCCGGAACATCCAGCACCGCTACGTCTTCAGCTCCGTGTGGAACAACGCACCCGACGAGGTCGACCACGCGGTGGCGCTCGAGGCGGGCAAGTCCGAGGAGCAGTTCATCCGTGACCTGCCGTTCTGGCGGGCACTCGAGAAGCGAGTCATCGACGGAGCAGGAGAACCACTGTGAGTGACGACAAGCCGTACGACCTCAACAGCATTCGCAACGCGACGATGCTCGATCTGGTGATGGGTCTGCAGCGTCGTGCGGCCAACGGCGACAGGCCCGACGTCATGCTGTCGCCGAAGGAGCGACTCGCCACGGCGGTCATCCTCTTCGACGACCTGAAGTCCGTGCTCGGCAGTGACGTCGAGATGACCGACGTGTACCATCACGTGCTGGCGCTGGAGATCCACCTGCAGGAGTGGCTGGAGTCCATCAGCGCGCTGTACGCCATCGCCCAGGGGTTGAACGTCTCGGGCGACTCGGCTACGGTCGAACCATGACGCTCATCGTGGTCGAGGGTATCGACGGCTCGGGCAAGTCGTACCTCGTGAACCAGCTCAGCAACGCCATGGAGAACGACGTCACCGTCCTCCACCGCGGTCCGCTGAAGAAGCACCCGCTCGAGGAGTACGTGCTCGCTCTCACCAAGACCCACGACCCGCGCGACAGCACGACGCTGTGCGACCGCTGGCATCTGGGCGAGCTCATCTACGGTCCGCTGTACCGCGGTGCATCGCGCCTCACACCGGCCATGCACCTCTACGTCGAGCACGTCCTCGACAGCATGGGTGCGGTCAAGCTCCTCATGATGCCGGAGTTCCCCGTCGTCGAGCGCCGCATCACCAGCCGCGGCGAGACGTTCCTGCAGCCCCAGCACCGCCGGCTGGTGTACGACGCGTACCAGGAGGTCGCCAACCTGCACCAGGGGTGGCAGGTCATCCCTGGAGGCGTCAACCCCGCCGGTCTGACGGCTACCGTCAGCCTGGCCGTCGAGCGGGCTCAGAAGGCCTCTGAGCATCGCTCGTGCGCACCCTCGTACGTCGGTACACTGCGCCCGAAGGCCCTGTTCCTCGGCCACGAGCCGTCGCGGAACCCGTTGCGCCCCAGGCACTCCACCGCGATGCCCACGTACGTCGGGACCTTCAGCGAGTACCTCCACCTTGCTTGCATCAGTGCAGGCATCGAGAACTTCGGCATCGCCGACCCGAGCACGACGGCCATCCGCCGTGCGTGGGAGGTGCTCGGCGAGCCCGTCATCATCCCCATCGGCAGCCGTGCACAGCGCAAGATGGAGGACGAGGGCTTCACGCCTGACCTCGTCCTCAACGGCCGCATCCCGCAGGCGCCCTACACCGTGTACGGCCAGAGGCTCAAGGAGAGCATCGCATGAAGACGTTCAGGTTCGACACGGGCGTGGCCTCCTTGCGTGGCCTCACCACGATGCTCATCGCCGACGGCTCGCCCGTCGAGGTGCGCGGTCAGCTCACCCGCGAGCTCACCGACGTCGTCATCGAGATCGCCCAGCCGCAGTTCCCGCAGATGGACGGGATCGGGCGGAACTGGAACCGCCGCATCGCCGTCGCTGAGTTCCTGCAGCTCGTAGGTGGGTTCAGCGAGCCCGACGTGATGGTGGACATCGCACCCAACTTCGAGCGGTTCCTCGACGACGGTCGGTTCTGGGGCGCGTACGGCGAGCGGTCTCAGTCACCCGGCTTCGTGGGAGCTCGATCCGATTCCCAGTTCGCCGACGTTGTCCGCAAGCTGACCGACGACCCGGGCAGCCGGCAGGCGGTCGTCACGCTGTGGAACCCGCAGCGCGACAACGTAGAGGGCAAGCACGACTACCCGTGCACGCTTAGCCTGCAGTTCCGCATCCGTGAGGAGCGACTCGAGCTCACGACGACGATGCGCAGCAACGACGTGTGGTGGGGCTGGTCCTACGACCTGTTCCAGTTCACCCAGCTCCAGCACACCGTCGCCAACTGCCTGGGCCTCGAGGCGGGGCACTACCACCACTTCGTCAACAGCCTGCACATCTACGAGCGCGACATCGACGCCGCGCTGCAGCTGCACGAGGACCACATCATCTACCGCGAGCCCTTGCTCGGCATCGGGTCCGAGGGCGAGCTCGGCAACGGGTCGTGGGAGTACTACCGCGACCTCGCGCACGAGCTCTTCTACGACAACGAGTACACCAACCCCACCCCCACCGAGGAGTACTACCGCGCCGCGGAGCTCCACAAGACGTGGGCGATCGTGAAGGACGACAAGTGATGGACGACGCGACCACACAGCTGATGCTCGCCACCGAGACGCAGCCGTTCGGTCTCACCCTGCTGGTGGATCCGGACCCGTTCCAGGTCAAGGGCCCCTGCCGCGAGGAGCCCGACTTCAACGAGCTCATCACGGACCTCATCATGAAGGAGCCGGAGCGGTACGACGGCTTCGCGAACGCCTACGCGCTCACCGAGGCGGACGGCATCTTCTACACGGGCATCGCCACCATCAGGCGGGCCAAGGAGATGCAGGCCGAGCGGGAGCCGGTCAAGGGCGGCATCCTCGAGATCCTGGCGCCCAGCGGTGCCGACGACTGAGGACGATGGCTTCGAGCCGACGCGCTGGTGGCGCGTCGTTGCGCCCGACGGCTCGTTGTGGTGCGAGACGAGCAACGTGCACGAGGCGAGACGAGCACTCCGCATCGACGACAGGCTCGAGCGGCTGTACGTGAAGACCGAGGAGGAGTGGCGTGGGCAGGCCTGACTGGGACGACACATGGTGGGAGATGGCACAGGTCATCGCCCGACGCAGCAAGTGCGAGCGACGCGCCATCGGTGCCGTCATCGTCGACGTGAGCAACCGCCCGATCGCCGTGGGGTACAACGGGCCGCCACGGAATCTCTTCGAGGTGCCTGTGATCGAAGGCGCAACCGAGTCCACGCAGGAGCCGTGCACGTCGTGGTGTCCTCGTGCGATGAAGAGCGGTGACGCGCCGCGTACGTACGGTGACTGCTACACGATCCACGCGGAGATCAACGCGCTCTTGTTCGCGGACCGTCGTGACTACGAGGGCGGCACGATCTACGTCACGTCCGTCCCTTGCTGGGAGTGTGCGAAGGCGGTCTCGAACAGCGGGCTCTACACCATCGTTACCCAGGTGCTTGATGGGGATGCGCATCGCAGCCCATCGGCTAGTGTCGACCTCATGGAACGCTCTGGACTGGCGGTGATCCTCCGATGAGGCTCAAGGTGCTGCACGCGGACATGCAGGAGGAGACGACCTACGACAACATCGGGTCGTGGGGCGTCAGTGACGTCGGTCTCCTCAGCATGAACAAGACACGCGAGCTGACGGCGGAGGAGAAGACCGCGTGGAACCGTCAGGCGATGAAGCAGCCTGGCGGCCTGGCCGCGAACGGTGCGCCTGACGCGGTCGAGATCCCAATCGCAGCATGGGCTCCGGGCTCGTGGGCGGTCGTCGAGGCGTTCGAGGACGACGAGTGAGCGGTGTGCTCGCAGGCGTCAACCTGCACTACGTGAACACCGTCGACAAGGCGATGGAGTTCAAGCGCTGGCTCGGCGAGCGGCGCAACGTGCTCGGCGTCGACACGGAGACGGGCGGGTTCAGCCCTGAGCGGAACCGCCTGCGCCTCGTGCAGTTCGGCGACCTCGGCAGCGGTTGGGCGATCCCCTGGGAGATGTGGGGCGGCGTCGCGATGGAGGCGCTGACCGCATACGACGATCCGATGGTGTTGCACAACAGCAAGTTCGACGTGCGGTTCATCACGCGCAAGACCGGCTGGGAGTGGCCGTGGCATCGCACGCATGACACGATGAACCTCGCCCATCTCGACAACCCGTTGCGAGCCAAGGGGTTGAAGCCGCTCGCCGGCATGCTGGTCGATCCGCAGGCTGTGTCAGCTCAGCGCCTGCTGGACGACGCGATGACCAAGAACAAGTGGTCATGGGACACAGTCCCCATCGACTTCCCGTACTACTGGGTGTACGCCGCGATGGACCCTGTCCTCACGTGCCACATCTTCGAGCATCTGCAGCCGGCGCTGAACGAGCACCGCTACGTGTACGACCTGGAGATGGGCGTCACACGCGTCATCGCCAAGATGGAGGCGACAGGCGCGCACGTCGACCTCGGCTACTCCGAGATGAAGCAACGGCAGCTGGTCGAGTGGGCGAACGTCGCTCGTGACTGGCTCCTCACGACGTTCCGTGGGCAGGGCCTCACAGGTCTCACCGACATGAAGCTCCTCAAGTTCTTCCAGAACAACGAGGTGCCCATGCTCGACAAGATGACGAAGAGCGGCACGCGGCAAGCGCTCGACAAGGAGGTGCTCGACTCCATCGACCATCAGGTCGCCGAGTACATCCTGGCCATCCGCAAGGCTGAGAAGATGGCCGGCACCTACTTCAAGAACTTCCTCGAGATGGCGGACGACGAGGGGTACCTCCACCCGAACATCTGGACGATGGGCACACGCACGGCGCGCATGAGCGTGACCGACCCTGCACTGCAGACCCTGCCGCGTGACGACCCGACAGTCCGCACGGCCTTCATCCCTCGTGACGAGCACCACGTCCTCATCACCTGCGACTACGACCAGGTGGAGGCGCGGCTGATGGCGCACTTCAGCGAGGATCCCGGTCTCATCGCTGCGTTCAACGACACGTCACGCGACTTCTTCTGCACGGTGGCATCCACCATCTTCCAGGACACCATCGTCAACAAGAAGGACAAGCGCAGGCAGGTCACCAAGAACGCGTTCTACGGCAAGCTCTACGGCGCGGGCGCGGCCAAGATGGCGGTCACAGCGAAGGTGCCACTCGAGCAGATGGTTGCCGTCGACCAAGGGATGAACGCTCGGTTCCCCGGGATCGTCATGATGCAGCGTCGCATCAACGCGCTCGCACAGGGTCGAGCCAAGGCGGATGGCACGCCGTGGATCACGACGCCGTACGGACGCAAGCTCGTCGCCGACGACCGCAAGGAGTACACCCTCACGAACTACCTCATCCAGTCCCATGCTGGCGAGCTCTTCAAGCGCAAGCTCGTCGACCTGGACACTGTTCTCCCTCCCGAGGTTCGCATCGTCCTGCCCGTCCACGACGAGCTGGTCTTCGATGTCCCGAGGGAGATAGCGGGTGAGGTCCGTCAGCTCATCGAGGAGACGATGGCTGACAGCACGTACCGTGTTCCGATCACCTGCTCGAGCGACCTGCTCGAGTCGAACTGGGGAGACAAGTACCGATGAGCATCGAACTGACGAAGACCGAGCTCCTGGCGATGGCGGGCCTCAAGCGCAGCGGGTGGACGTTCGACCCGGAGACGCCGACGGTCACGACCGACCGCATCACCATCACGCAGCCGGCCGACGGCGGTGGACCCGAGGACGCGGCGAACACCGAGTGCCTGGCCGAGCTCGGCTGGGACATCGAGCTCAGCACGGAGACCTTCGTGCTCAGCAAGGACTTCACGTCGTGAGCAGGTACATCCTCGCGCTCGACCCTGGTCTGACAACGGGAATCGCCCTGTACGACCGGGAGGAGAACCGCTTCCACTCGGAGCAACAGAACTTCGACGGGACGTGCGCGGTACTCCTCCAGCAGGCGTCGCACAAGGGCGAGGACCTGGTCATCGTCTCAGAGGCCTTCATCATCACGCCGGCCACTCCCAAGAACACGCAGGCGCCGTGGAGCCTCGAGCTCATCGGCGTGGCGCGCATGGTGTCGCGCACGTGGTGCAAGCGCGACCTCGCCAAGCAGGACGCAGCCTCAGCGAAGCGGTTCTCGTCCGACGCGCGCCTCAAGCACATGGGGTGGCACAAGCCCGGCAAGGGTCACGCGAACGACGCAGCGAGGCACCTCTTGCTCCTTCTCGCAACACGTGCATGGATCCCGCAATCCGTGCTCGCCGAACTGTCCGAGGTGTAGCATTTCCCTTACCCCTATGGTAGATTAGTACCTAGACGGCAGACGGAAGGACCCAGCTTTGATCACCATGGAGTTGACCGATGACAACCGCATCGTCATCGAGTCCGACTACCCGCTCAGGGATCGGGAGCTCATCAAGTCGCTCCCGGGCTCGAAGTACGACCTGAGCACGCACCGGTTCTACGCTCCCGTGACGTGGGCGTCGTGTCGTGCGATGCGCGGCCTGTTCGGCGACAACCTTGTCATCGGCGAGAAGCTGCAGCAGTGGGCATGGCACGAGCGGCAGACGAGGGTCGACCCGGCCAAGCAGCTGCGCATGGCCTGGGACGCTGAGGGCGATGCGGACCTCTACCCGTTCCAGCGCGCGGGAGTCCAGTTCCTCGCCTACGCTCGCAAGGGTCTGTGCTGCGACGAGATGGGCACGGGCAAGACCGTGCAGACCATCCGCACGCTGAAGCGGTTGCACGACAACGGCGAGCAGGTGTTCCCGGCGATCGTCGTGTGTCCCAACAACATGACCATCACCTGGCGCAAGGAGTTCGACCGGTGGTGGCCGGGCCGCAAGGTGACGGTCATCAAGGGCAGCGCGAAGGTGCGGCGCGAGCAGATCGCCGCAGGTGCCGACGTCTTCGTCATCAACTACGAAGGCCTCCGCTCCCACTCGCGGCTCAGCGGGTACGGCTCGGTGCGGCTCAAGCGCTGCATCATCTGCGACCCGACCCTGCCGGACGTCGCGTCGAACTCGCAAACCCGTTGCGAGAACTGCAAGAAGGAGCTCAACCACATCGCCTTCAAGTCGGTCATCGTCGACGAGGCGCACCGCATGAAGGACCCGAAGGCGAAGCAGACCAGGGCGACCTGGGCGCTTCGCACCGAGTCGGTGGAGAACGTCTACTGCCTCACGGGCACGGCCATCGCCAACGCACCGCACGACCTGTGGCCGGCGCTGCACATGCTGAGTGCCGAGGAGTGGCCCTCCCGCACCAAGTACATCGACCGCTACTGCCTCGCCTCGTTCAACGTGTACGGCGGCATGACGGTCATCGGCCTCCGTGACGAGAACAAGGACGAGTTCTTCGACATCGTCGACCCGCGCATGCGCCGCATGCCGAAGGAGGCCGTGCTCCCGCACCTGCCCAAGAAGACGTACACCGAGCGGTACGTCGACATGACGGCCAAGCAGGAGAAGGCGTACCGTCAGATGGAGGCGGGGCAGATCGCCCTGATGGACGAGGGCGAGGGTGGTGTGGTGGTTGCCATCAACCCGCTCGTGCAGCTGACCCGCCTCACGCAGTTCGCCTCGGCCTACGCTGAGGTGGACGACAGCGGCGAGGTGAAGCTGTCCTCGCCGAGCTGCAAGATCGACGCACTCCTCGAGCTGCTCGAGGAGATGGACGACAAGCCGCTCGTCGTGATGGCCGCCTCGAGGCAGCTCATCGGTCTCGCCGAGAAGGCGTTGACGGACAACAAGATTACGTACTCGCTCATCGTCGGCGGCCAGACGCCCGACGAGCGGGAGGCAGCCAAGGAGGCCTTCCAGACCGGGCGCGTGCGGGTCATCCTCTGCACGATCGCAGCGGGTGGCATCGGCATCACGCTCACGAGGTCCGACACGCTGTGCTTCCTGCAGCGCTCGTGGAGCATGGTGGAGAACAGCCAGGCGGAGGACCGAGTCCACCGCATCGGCAGTGAGGTGCACGACAAGGTCACCATCGTGGACATCATCGCCAACGGGACCATCGAGGAGCGACTCCGTGTCGTCCTCGGTCAGAAGCTCGAGCGGCTCGAGGAAGTCATGCGAGACCGCGAAACCATCAAGCGCTTGCTGGGAGGCAACTGATGTACTCGAACGAAGACATGCCCGCGATGAAGGCGATGAAGGACGTCACGCCCGTTGAGAAGGTGATGGCGCAGCTCGACACCGACATCGATCGTCTCACCAACATGGTGGAGCGTATGCACAACAAGCTCCACGGTGTGCTCCGCAAGGACGACCGCGACAGCATCGCGACGCCGATGGATCCGACGCACGAGGGCGCGTCCGACATGTACCGCTTGGTGGACGGTAACGCGTTCCAGGTCCGGTGCGCGACCGACCGACTGCAGTACATCATCGACAACCTGGAGGTCTGACCCCATGCGGATGACTCTCCATGAGCTGGTGGAGCAGCTCGCGACCATGCCGCAGAACTCCACCACGACGTTCCACATCGAGCTCAGCACGGGGAATCGAGTTCCCGTGTCACTCAAGCGGATCGACCACAGCACCAACCCGGTAGAGACGACCGACATCATCCTGGAGTTCAACCGTGAGTGACACAGTCGCATGGCTCGGTGAGCCCCTCACCGTCTCCAACTCGGAGATCCAGACGTGGAAGAGCTGCCGCCGCAAGTGGTGGCTCACCTACTACCGCGAGCTCGGCCTGAAGCTCGAGCGCGTGGACGGCCCGCTGGCCCTCGGCACGAAGGTGCACAAGGCGCTGGAGGAGCTCTACACGAACGGCGCCAACCCCATCACGGTGCTCGACGAGCTGTACGCCAAGGACATCACCAAGTGCGAGCAGTCCGAGGACATCATGCTCCAGGCGAAGGTGGTGGACCTCAAGAAGGAGCAGGACCTCGCCCACGCCATGCTCGAGGGCTACATGCACTGGCGTGAGGAGGAGGCCATCGACCACGGCATGGAGCTCGTCGGCGCCGAGCAGGTCGTGCAGGTCAAGTCCGGTGTCCCGGGCGTCTTCCTCCGCGGCAAGATGGATCAGCGGTGGGAGCGGAAGGTCGACGGCGCCAGGCGTTTCCGCGACTTCAAGACCGTGCAGGAGTTCACCACGCTGGTGAAGATCCTGCCGCTCGATGAGCAGATGAAGTTCTATCACCTCCTCGAGTACCTCGAGGCGATGGAGATCAGCGGTGGCGAGCCGCAGTGGCGAACCGACGGCGCCATCTACACGATGCTGCGCAAGGTGAAGCGCACGGCGACCGCGAAGCCCCCGTTCTACATGCAGATCGAGATCGGTCACAACATGACCGAGCTGCGGTCGATGTGGCTCAGGGTGATGAAGGTCTGCGCCGAGATCGTCATCGCGCGGCAGGCGCTCGATGCGGGTGGCGACCACCGCTACCTCATGCCGCCCCGACCGTCCCGTGACTGCACGTGGAGCTGCCCGTTCCTCGCGGCCTGCCCCATGTTCGACGACGGGTCGAACGTCGAGCAGATGCTCGACGAGCACTACACGCACGTGGACCCCCACGAGCGGTACCGCGCCGAGGAGAGCAAGGGAGAGGCGTGATGGCACGCATCAAGGTGGTCGGGTACATCGACCCCGACTCGCTGGAGGACGGTGAGGCGGACCTCGAGCACCCGATGGGGTTGTCCGACGAGGCCTTCACCCGCCTCACGAACGACCTCAGCAGCGTCGGTGTCGAGGATGCCGAGTTCAGCGTGGTGGAGGACAACGAGTGACCGAGGTCCGTCGCCCGCGTGGACAGGCGATGTCCATCCTCGTGCACGCCGACACCAAGGTGGGCAAGAGCACGTTCGGGAACACGACGCCGGCGCCGAGGCTCCTCCTCGACGCGGAGATGGCGTACCGGTTCCTGCCCGGCAAGAAGGTGTTCTGGGACCCCATCTCCCAGGCGCCTCCGCGGTGGGATGGCGAGTGGGAGACCTGCGTCGTCATCCTCCGCACCTACGCCGAGTTCGAGCGAGCCTACGAGTGGCTCAACTCGGGGCAGCACGACTTCCGCAGCGTCGTCATCGACTCCATCTCGGAGCTGCAGACGAAGTGCAAGGACGACCTCACCGCCGACGGTCGCATGACCATCCAGCTGTGGGGCGACCTGCTCACCGCGATGGAGCGTCGCTGCCGAGCGTTCCGTGACCTCACGGAGCACCCCACCCGTCCCATCGAGGCGGTCGTCCTGACGGCGATGACGCAGATGCGCGACGGCAAGTGGAGGCCGTACCTGCAGGGGCAACTGCAGGTGAAGGCCCCGTACTACTTCGACGTGATCGGGTACCTGTACGTCGAAGCGGTGGCGGACCCGGCGAACCCCACGGTCGCACCGGTGAAGCACCGCAAGATGCTCGTCGTCCCGCACCAGCAGTTCGAGGCGGGCGAGCGAGTGCAAGGGCGGCTCGGCGAGATCATCACCGACCCCACCGTTCCCACCATGCTGGACACGGTCTTCGGGCCGATGCCGGCAACGACGTCCTGAGGAGGACAGCATCATGACCGAGTCGGTCAACTGGGGCGAGCTCATGCAGACGGCGGCCACCGCCCTGCAGCCCGTGCCGAAGGGGCAGTACCAGGTCGTCTGCAAGAAGGCGGAGGCCAAGACCTCCAGCTCGGGCAAGCTCATGTTCGCGCTGCAGCTCACCATCGAGGGGCCGACGAACGCCGGCCGCTCGCTCCGCACGTACCAGACGCTGTCGCCGGAGAACCCGACGGCCGTCGCCATCTTCATGCGGAGCATGGCGAACATGGGTCTCGACTCCACGTTCTTCGCCACCAACCCGGCGCCGTCCGTCGTCGCCTCGGCGCTCGAGGGCAAGCGGTTCGGTGTGGAGGTCGACCACCAGCTCTACCAGGGCGTCATGCGCGACAACGTGAAGTCGATCCTGCCGGGTGCGCCCACCGTCGGTGGCGCGATCCCGGGAGGTCCGATGGCCCCTGGGGCGGCGCCGGTGCCGTCGCCGGTGGCTAC
>FRDC01003669.1_pt1 | contig 12901 bp, 10 predicted proteins | sample 1106171 | NCBI WGS metagenome assembly FRDC01 (sample SAMEA3930566, study PRJEB13176) | freshwater metagenome | biome: Drinking water system; feature: drinking water; material: water | place: Singapore | collected 2014-12-20
ATAATAAAGAGGTGACCGGTGATGACCCGTGATTACAATCTGTAGCGATCGCCATAGGCACTTGATACTTACGCAACAGTTCAATCGGCGGCAATTGCCGCTCGCGCAAGAAATAAAATGCGCCGGGCAGAAGAACCGCCACTGTTCCCGCTTGAGCAAGCGCTGCTACACCTGCTTCATTGGTGTATTCCAAATGATCGGCCGAGAGCGCGTGATATTCCGCTGCCAAAGCAGCACCATGCTGATCAGAAAGTTGGTCGGCGTGTAGTTTTACCGGTAAACCGTATCGCTTTGCTGCGTTAAAAACGCGTCGGCTTTGTTCGGGTGTAAAAGCTATTTTTTCACAGAATACGTCTACCGCATCGACCAGGTTCTCCTGCACTAGGCGAGGCAACATAGCATCACAGACTAGCTCGATGTACTGGTCAGCCCGCCCGGCGAACTCTACAGGCAGGGCATGTGCGCCTAGAAAAGTTGTTCGCACAGTAACGGGATGACGCTCACCCAAACGGCGTGCCACTCGCAACATTTTTATTTCGTTGTCGGTATCAAGCCCATAGCCCGATTTAACTTCGACTGTGGTTACACCTTCTGACAACAAATTTTTTAGCCGTTTCTCTGCCTGCTGAAACAACTCTGTTTCGCTTGCTGCACGCGTTGCCTGCACCGTGGAAAGAATGCCGCCACCGCTTGCCGCGATTTGTTCATAGGTAGCGCCGTGCAGCCGTTGTTCAAACTCCGCAGCGCGATTACCCGCATAGACAAGATGCGTATGACAATCGATCAAGCCTGGCGTAAGCCAGCAGCCTTGGCAGGATAACGTCTGCTCGGCTGCCCATCTTTTCGGCAGTTGCTCGTGTGCGCCTAGCCAAGCAATCGTCGCATCGGTTATGACCAATGCGGCATCGCGCACGATGCCATAGTCGCGATCGTTCGCCATAGTGGCGAGATGCACATCCAGTAAAACTAAAGTTTGATCCGACACGAGAATAACTACAGGCTAGAGGAAAGCTGGAATGCTAGCACAAGGATAGCGATAAACCACACACCTAGCACAATGGTGCTAAATTGCCCAGTAATGTAGGAATAAGCTCGGTCACAGTAGGATGGATGTGCACAGCACGCTGAATGGTTGTATATGGTTTTTTGGCATACATGATATCGAGCAAGCTATGCACAATCTCGTCGGCGTTTAAGCCGAGCAATGCCGCACCTAAAATTTCTTTTGAGTCAGCATCGACCAAGACTTTCATGAACCCTTGGGTTTCTCCCGCTTCGCGAGCGCGACCGACACGGGTCATCGGCATCTTGGCGGACAACACCCGTTTTCCGCTAGCGCGAGCTTCGCTTTCGGTTATACCGATTCGACCCAAAGGAGGATCGATAAACAAGGCGTAAGCCGGAATACGGTCTGACACTCTGCGTTTATCGTTATCCAGTAAGTTAGCCGCAACGATTTCGTAATCGTTGTACGAAGTGTGGGTAAAAGCACCGCGGCCGTTGACATCGCCCAAGGCCCACACGCCGGACGCGCTAGTGCGCAACTCATCATCTACTTTGATGTAACCCCTAGAGTCGGTCTCGATACCTGCAGCTTCTAGTCCCAGATCATGGGTGTTAGGTACTCGCCCCACTGCGAGCAATACATGTGTTCCCTCCGCGACAGGTTCACCAGCTCGGCATTCCAAACTGATCACGATACGCTCGCCTTGCTTGGACAGCGCCATACACTCTGCGCCGGTGCGCACTTCGACACCTTCTCGCTCCAAGATAGCGCGAACTTCATCGGAAACATCCGGGTCTTCACGAACGATTAAACGAGGGCTGCGCTCGACTACGGTAACTCGTGAGCCGAAACGGCGATACATCTGCGCGAATTCGAGACCGATGTAACTGCCACCCACAATGAGCAAATGCTCGGGCAGAAAATCCACTTCCATCATGCTGGTATTGGTGAAAAAAGGAACGTCTTTGACGCCTGGTAAATCTGGTACTAACGCTCGTCCGCCGACATTGATGAATATGCGCTCAGCTTCCAGAGTACGATCTGACACCGCGATTTTGCGCGGCCCGATAAAACGGGCCTGACCACGGATCAGGGTGACGTTCTTCATGCCAGCTATCCAATCGGTCACCCCATTGGAAGATTGTGCGACGATAACGTCTTTGCGTGCTTTCACTTTTTTCATGTCGACACTCACCTCGGGTGCGAGCACGCCATATTCCGATGCGCGTCGCGCAAGCTGCGCGACCCGAGCACTGGCTACCAAGGTTTTGGTGGGTATACACCCCACATTGACGCAAGTACCACCGATCAACTTTCTTTCGATCACTGCAGTTTTTTGCCCAGCTTTATTCAAGCGGGCACAAAGCGCCGGCGCTGCTTGCCCGGTACCGATTACGATGTTGTCGAAACGCTCCGTCATGCTGATCTCCGGTTATAGAGACGGCGGTTTTACGGAAGGATGATGTGTCTTGGTTTGATGCGTGTGTCTGGCACCATAAACCGGCGCATCGAGGTATTCGCTGTGCAGATCCACTGTTGAGTGATGGCCGATGTGCGCATAGTTTTCTTCTAGCCACTGCGCAGCGGCTTCTCGACCGAGATCGCGCAGATGGCACAGAAAATTCCAATCGGTGTTGAACTTGCTTGCAACAGTCATGCCGCACATCGCATCGTCAGCGCGTATAGAATGAATCAGCACATGCTTGAGTTTGTCGCGATATTCCTCCTTGAGCCAACCTTCTTCGATCAGCTTGCTGGCGAAAGCGACAGCGCGCAGCTCACGCAATAAAGAAGAGTTGAACGTGATTTCGTTCAAGCGGTTCTGGATGTCAGGGGCAGAGGTCGGCAATTGCGGCCGAACTATGGGATTGATGTGTACGATCACAATATCGCGGCTCTCGGTGTGATAGAAAAGCGGAAACAGCGCCGGATTACCCATGTAGCCACCATCCCAATAATGTTCACCATCGATCTCCACTGCTTGAAATAAGAACGGCAAACACGCCGAAGCGAGCACCACATCGAGGGTTACTTCCTCGTTGCGAAAAATACGCGGTTGCCCGCTGCGCACATTAGTCGCACAGATAAACAACTCGACACACTTGCAAGCGTGAACCGCATCTAAATCGACACTTTTTTTCAGCACATCGTAGAGTGGATTAAAATTAAATGGGTTGAACTGATAAGGCGAAAAAGCATGCGTCAGCGTCTGGAAAGCCATATAGAACGGCGAGTAATCGAGCCTTAAATCCAGCGATTCTTCCCAAGGCAAAGCGCGCACTGGAGAAAACAGTTGCCCGACCTCGCTGATATTACGCCAAAAATTCTCCAGGGCTTGTCGCGCCCCGTCCGCACCGCCTTGCATTTTGCCGTAGGCGTAAACTACTGCGTTCATCGAGCCTGCGCTGGTTGCCGATAAACCTTCGATCTCCAGCCTACCATCTTCGACCAATTTATCGAGAATGCCCCAGCCGTACGCGCCGTGGGCGCCTCCCCCTTGCAGCGCTAGATTAACTCGTTTACCCATGATTTGAGCTCCGTTATTTAGCTTTGACACTCGAGGTTATTGACGCGATCACTTGTGAGGCCATTTTAAACTGCGCATCGCGATCTTTGATCGCATGGCGGCGAGCGATGTAATCAAAATCGTTGTAAATCACCCAGACCCTACCCTGCGCATCTTCTTGCACCAGAAGCCGTACTGGCCAATCGATTCCCGACTCTGGGTTTGAAGTTAGGAATTGTATGCCTAAAGCAGGATTACCGAATAACAATAACGAAGACCGCCTGAGTTTAATACCAACGCCCGCCGCGAGTTTCGCTTGATCGATCTCGGTAAAAAACATGATGCCTTTATCGGCCACATCTTTCTTTATACGGATGATCGTTTCATCTACAGGATAAGCGCTTGCTACCTTGACTACGCCGTTCGCCTGGACTGCAACAGCTAAAACAAGTGAGCTAATTAATATAGCTAATTTTTGTAACATAACTTTCTCCTTTTCATTGATTGAATTAATCGGTACTCAATTCTGACCGCTGACTCTTAACTCCTGAACCTTGCCAGGGCCAACGTCCTTCCAGCTCCAGAGCTAGGCTCCAACTCAAGAACGTACGGATGACGACAATCATGGCCAACGCAATCACACTGCTCATAGTCGGTGTGAACACAACAGTACGAACGATATCCGCCGCAACCAGAACTTCTAAACCGAGTAAGATCGCACGACCCAAGTCTTGTCGATAACGTTGATAGCGCTGCAGCGCCCCGCTTGTACCAACAAACACATAACGTAGGCTTGCAATGAGCAAACCACCGATGATGAGCAGCACGCCGGCGATTTCGGTTATCTCACCAGCGATTTCGATTAATTCTTTGCTGGTCATGAGTTAATTTTTTCGCCCGGCAGTTTCAAACGATAAGCGAGTAAGGCGGCGAGTGCTAATGCGCTACCGATTCCCGCCACGCATGCTGCCCATCCAATGCGATCAAACAATTGTCCGAGCAGAACTGCACCAGCTATGCCGCCAAAAAAATAGCTTGCCAGATAGAGCCCGCTGGCGGAGGCTCGATCAGTCGTTGCTGCTCGACCGACAAACCCTGTCGCGACGGCTTGCGCAAAAAAAGTACCGATCGCGACCATAACCAGACCAGCTAATACTGCCAAGATGCTCGGTATGAGCAGTAAGGGAAGTCCCGCTATGGCAAGCGCTATGGCAGCCCAGAAAGTGCTCCGCGTTCCGTAGCGTTGCACCGCTCGCCCCGCCAGAGGCGTGGTAAAAATCGCCGGCAAAAAAACGAAATAAATCCAACCCAATGCCATAGAACTCAAAGCAAGAGGCTCACGCACCAGCACGAAATTCACATACGTAAAGCTGCCGATGAAAGAAAACAAAATCAGAAATCCTAAAACGAAGGCGTAACGCAGAGGCGCATTGCGCAGATGCTCCGCCCAGATGGAAAACGGCGAACGTCGCGGTCCCGTGACTTTACCCATCTCAACCATTGCCGGCTTACTTAAGCTCATTTGAACTAATACCGCACCAAGTAGATTTAAGGCAGCAAATACATAAAAGTTGGTCGCCAAACCAAAATGATCCGCTAAAGCGGCTGAAAACAATCGACCAAACAAATTGCTAGCCACGTTGCCAGTGATGTAAGCCGCAAAAGCGCCGGCTGCATCTGCAGCGCTGCACTGTTCACCTAAGTAGGAGAGCATTAGCGTAAATGCGGCCGCCATAAATAAACCTTGAGTAATACGCAAAAAGGTGAACGTGTTGAGATCAGGAGCGACCGCCAATAAAGCGGTTGGGATAGAGAGCAACGCAAGGCTTAGCACTATACCCAATCGACGCTCGATGTGCCGGCTAAAAAATGCGACCAGCAGCCCAGCGATCGCCATGCCGATCGTGCTCGCATTAACTGCAAAACCCATCGCTGCGGGACTCACCTTATACGCTCTCGCCAACGAAGGCAGAATAGCTTGCGTGGCAAATAGATCGACTAAGGTGAGAAACGCTGTTAAGCCGATCATCAAGTTGCGCGCTGCACTATTCGATGGTGGCTTAACAGCCGCATTGGTAAGCATATGGGTGTTATTGATCATGAAAAATCGCCAGTTGAGTCATGACATCACATTGAAACCTTCACATCATGTGTTTGTCTGCACCAGACTTATCATGAAAAATATCAACTGAAATCAATACCGCAGTTTCTTTACCCGTGTTCTTCCACCAATGCGAGATGCCGCTTTTCTCTGGCGCAACATCACCTGCTTTATGCACGATCGGCACAGCGCAGTTGCTCGCGTATTCGGTCACCGAACCTTTGACGATGTAGATCATGGCTGGACGCTCGTCATGGCTATGCCATGGCACCACTCCATCCGGCTTGATATCGAGTTGCCGCAATCGGAACAACCGATCGACTGCCACTTTTTCTTTGGACAAATCAGTTGTTGCCCGCACCACATCGGTTACATCCTTTGCCGCAGTAGTCACCTGCTTTTGCCCTTGACCATCAGGCACACGTTTATCGGCAGGGCACTCGCCGGCCTGTGCTGTGCCGATCGAGGCAGCAACCAATAGCGTAGCTAAGGTAGTTTTATTCCATAGGCTTTGCTTATTCATAGTGATTTTCCTTTCGTGTTTGATATTGATTTGAGTCTCAGTCTAAGACTGGCCTCTTGTGAAATTGGTGAATTGCAGAACAGTAGTCGGCAAGGAAGTGCGATCCTTACACTAGATCGCAAGAAAAGTTTAAAGAGATGGAAAAAGGGATAGCTGCAAACGCAGCTCAGAGCAAGCGGCGCAATACTTGTCGGTAGCGCTCGAGCACTCTTTCTTCTTGGTCATGGCGACCTTCGCGGATGAACCATTTTCCACCCACCATGACATCGCGCACCGGCTCGCGGCAGGGAGCGAAAATCGCTGCATCGATTAAACTCTCAATAGGATGTTCCGCAAGCGCAGGATCATCCGTATTGAGCACAATGAGATCGGCGTAATGTCCGAGCTTGATCGCTGATGCGTTTTGCCCGAGCGCCTGCGCACCGCCAAGCAATGCCGCCTGATATAGATGAATTCCGACCGATTGTCCTTCAGTCGCAAGCACGTTGCGTCGATGTTGTTGCCAACGCTGGCTGTATTCCAACCAGCGCAGCTCGGCCCACGGATCGACTCCCACATGGCTGTCACCGCCGATAGCGATTCGTCCGCCCGTCGATAAATAATCATGCGCGGAAAAGATTCCATCGCCTAGATTGCCTTCCGTGCTCGGACATAGGCCGGCAACCGCTCGGGAATGCGCCAGCCGGCGTATTTCTTCCCCATCCAAATGTGTGCAGTGGATCAAACACCAACGCTCGCCGACTGAGCAGTGATCAAGCAACCATTGCACCGGCCGCTGGTCGCTCCAAGCCAGGCAATCAGCAACTTCTTTTTGTTGTTCGGCGGCATGGATATGAATAGGGCCCGTTTCAAATTGGGTGAGCAGAGCATCGAGTTCCGTTGCCGTTACCGCTCGTAAGGAATGCGGGGCGATTCCCAAACTGCGCAGTTGCGAGCGCTTAGTGTTCAAGCTGCCGCAGAGCCGAGAAAATGAATCGAGATCGTGTATGAAGCGCCGCTGTCCGGGTTTAGGAGATAAGCCACCGAAATTGCTGTGCGCATAAAAAACGGGCAACAGAGAAAGAGCGATGCCGCTCGCTTGCGCCGCAGCGATGATGCGTTCAGCCATCTCAGCCGCATTCGCATAGTGCTTTCCTTGCGTATCGTGATGCAAGTAGTGGAACTCTGCGACACTGGTATAGCCTGCTTTTAACATCTCGATATAAAGCTGGGTTGCGATCGCTTCCACATCATCAGGGGTTAGGCGCTCTAAAAAGCGATACATCAGCTCGCGCCAGGTCCAAAAACTATCACCTTGTGGCCCCGCTCGTTCGGTTAAACCCGCCATCGCACGCTGAAAAGCATGAGAATGAACATTGGGCATACCAGGCATAACAGGCCCTGCCAATCGCTCAGCTCCCGCAACGCTGCTTCCAGAAGTCACCGCTGTAATCACACCGTGCTGATCGATTTCGATCAGCACGTCTTTGATCCAGCCTTCAGGCAATAAGGCCCAGGGGGTATGGAGTTGAGTCATCTGAAACTTCTTCAAAACTATTAGCCAATAGCCGCTCGATAAATCAAAGCCAAAGATCGCTCAGTTCGACCATTTCGTTGCAAGCGCCCTGTTCGATCAACGATTGGATCGCCGTTATGTCCGGCGCGAAAAAACGGTCTTGCTCATAGAACGGAACTCGAGCACGGATCAGCTCGTGAGCACGCTGCAACGGCGGTGAAGTTTTTAACGGGCTATGAAAGTCTATACCCTGCGCCGCAGCTAATAGTTCGATAGCCAAAATACCTCGAGTGTTGGCGACCATCTCCATCAATCGACGTGCAGCGAAAGTCGCCATGCTTACATGATCTTCTTGATTAGCAGATGTGGGCAGGCTATCTACGCTCGCCGGATGCGCCAAGCTTTTGTTTTCGCTGGCCAGCGCTGCCGCGGTGACATGTGCGATCATGAATCCGGAATGAAGTCCCGGGTTGGGCACCAGGAATGGTGGTAAACCGCTTAAATTGGCGTCGATCAGCAAAGCGATCCGCCGCTCGGCAAGGGCACCGATCTCAGCGATCGCTAAAGCGAGATTATCAGCCGCGAGCGCCACAGGCTCGGCGTGAAAATTACCTCCAGAGAGCACTTCACCGGTCTCGGGAAAAACCAGTGGATTGTCGGATACCGCATTGGCTTCGATGAGCAACACTCGCGCGACTCCGCTGATTTGTTCCAAACACGCGCCCATCACTTGCGGTTGGCAACGCAGTGAATATGGATCTTGCACGCGATCATCGCCGGTCAAGTGGGACGCGCGAATCTCACTTTGTTGTAACAATCGGCGATATTCTCGAGCTAGCGCAATTTGACCCCTGTGTCCGCGAATCTCGTGGATACGCGAATCGAAAGGTGTGTCGCTGCCCCGTGCGGCATCAACCGTAAGCGCACCCGCTACGACCGCAGCGGCAAAGATGTTTTCTGTGGCAAATAATGCGTGAAGAGCTAATGCGGTTGAGACTTGGGTACCGTTTAACAAGGCCAACCCTTCCTTCGCTGCAAGCTTGAGTGGCGTTAAGCCAGCTCGCTTGAGCGCTTCACCCGCCGACATCCTGATTCCGTCAACTCGCGCCTCGCCCACGCCCAATAACACGGCGCTCAAATGAGCCAGCGGAGCAAGATCGCCTGATGCCCCCACTGATCCTTTAGCGGGAATACAAGGACACACTCCTGCGTTATACAGTGCAAGCAACGCCTGTATGACTTCGAGCCGAACTCCAGAATAACCGCGCGCTAGGCTTGCGATTTTTAATACCAAGATTAAGCGCACAACTTCGTCGTCCAATAATTCACCCAATCCCACGCTGTGCGATAACACTAGATTGGTCTGCAATGCGCTAAGTTGTTCGAGAGGAATATGAGTATTGGCGAGTTTGCCAAAGCCGGTGTTGATCCCGTAGGCAGGATCACCTCGGGCAACGATTTGCTCCACCGTCTGGGTTGCCTGTTTTACTTTGCCGTGAGTCGATGGATCCAGTGCCAGGGTAAGGGACTCACGCGCCAAAATACGCAACTCGGCTAAAGTGAGCGATCCGGGACGAATAAGCATGGGGTCGATTGTACGACACCTCATAGGAAAAACGTCTTTATACTTCCACTCGAATTAAATTCGCCTCTACTGTTCTGGGTGGCAGCAACCGATACAGATCCAATGAGATCAAGGACTCGACCAGCATAGCGACCTGTGTTTTGAATTGCCCTTGAGAATGGCTAAGTGAATAGATTTGTTTTTCTTTTACTGCCCCGGTGATTGCGAGTAAGGCAGGACTGTTCTGCAGAATAGGCATCTTAGCGAAATACAAAGCTCTGCTTTTATGTACCATGCCTTGCTCGTCGCACGATTCGATATAGACCGGCATGGCGCGAGGCGCTAACTCTTCAACCCCGATCTCCAACTGCTGCATATTTGGTGAAAGGACGCGACGCACCACACCCAGAGAGGCTCCGCTACGATCTTTAACACGAAAGGCGATGATTTCACCTACTCGAATATGCTCAACTGCACCGCTTAAATAACGAAATGCAAAACCGGTCGGGCTTTCGTTGTTGATCACCCATTCACTGCTGTTGCTCTGCTTGCTGCTCCACAGAGTTTGTGAGATACGTTCTTCAAAGGCGGGACCACTCAAGTAATGCCACACCGCATCAAGACCAGCCACCAGTTCAACCCGTGGGTGGAATAACACTCGGCTAAACCGCCGAGCCGGCGTTGCATTCCAATAATTGGCCAATTGTTGAAGAAGTTCGAGATACTGCGGTTTGTTCGCGTCGTCCGGTAAGTCAAGTTCATACGGGGGTTTGCCTTGATTCAAGGTGCGCACTTGATAAGTTAACTTTGCGACTAATTGCTCGCAATTTAGCAACCAATCACCTTGTGCCACTGACGTGGTAGGCCATTTGGCTAATGATCGGCCCGGGCGATCGCGGTTGGTTTGCACAATAAATAGCGCAGCACGACGATCCACCGATTTAGCTGATTGCAGCTCGGCGAGATAACTGAATCGATCAATGTAGTTGCTCACCCAATCGATATGCACCGGCATCAGCTTTGAAGGTTCAGCGAAAGCCAAGAGCAACGCATTCAGGTAGATCATCTCCGGCGTAGCACTGGCGTTTTTGACAACTTTATGGGCGAACCCTAGGCGATACGCCAAACGGTACAGCTTATGAAGTTCGCTCCAACTGGTACGGGAGCTATTAGCATAGACTCGGTAGGCAAGCCGCAGTCTGCGTGCCCAGGTTTCCATGGCACGAGCTGTCGCCTGATGCAATTGCACACCGTTTACTGCAGGCAACCATGTTTTAGTTAACCTGTCGATTGCCACGCCATAGCCGGAAGCCAACTCTTTCAGCAAGCTGCTCGCCACAGATGCTTGTACCTGCCTTGCGGCGGAAAGCGGTAACGCTGCAGAACTTAAATCCTGCTCAACTGGAGATAATATCTGTTCGACGCGTTGATCAATTTGCTGTAGCAGCTTCAAGCGCGTACGGGTGTTGATCGATGAGTCGTTCAAAGATGCGAGCCCTGCCAACAAGGCCTGGCCTTCTTCGCTGAAATTATCCGGTACGGTCGCGGCTATCCGTTCTTTGATTTGTTCCGCGTCGATATTTGAAGCCGCGCTCCCTGCGGACGGTACAACGTGTTGTAATAACACAAAACCTCCAAAAATAATTTGATTGTTTCTTAATTATTATTAGAAACCTATTAGTACGCTTTTCGCGCTGTTAATCCTGCCTGCTTCGGTGCCATCAAGAGCGGTAATACCCTCATTAAAGCGATAGCCCGAGTTCGCTCGACTAAAGAGGCTCGTGCTGCAAATCGGCCTTGCTGATGCTGCAAGGACATGATCGCTGGCAAGTTCATCTGGCCACCACCGTTGGTCGGAACGATTAGTCCCGGTGCACCACGCCAACGCGGTATCTTAGCCAGATAGAGCCCCTGTAAAACGCGCTCACCAGACTGTTGCAAGGCTACGGGTAAAGCCCTAGGTGCCAGCTCTTCTACTCCGATTTCAAAGGCTTGCGTTCCTTTGGCATGCAACCTGCGGATCACCCCGATAGCGACTTGTTTAGTCTGGCGCGGACGATAAGCGATGATTTCGCCCACTGCAACACCGTTTGTCGGCCCATCGACGTAGCGAAAAGCAAATCCGTTAGGGCTTTCATTGCGGATCTGCCACTCGCTCCACTTGGCTTGGCGGGCTATAGCGCCCACATAGCTCAAGTTATGCAAATACTGAGCAATCACTTCAACTCCAACCAACATCTCCATCCGTGGATGAAAAAGCATACGGCGAGAACGGCGAGCAGGCGTTTCTTGCCAATAACGCAGCAAATGGGTCAGTAAGTCCAACCAGTCGTGCCCGGCTGGGAGCCCGATGCGATCAGCGTGCTGCCCCTCTTTGAGTGCCTGAATTTGCCCTTTTATCTTACTGACCAAAGCGGAGGTATCGAGCAGTAAGTCACCCTGAGCAACTTTTGCTGAAGCCCATTTCTTCATCGAGCGTCCGGGATACTCTGTGTTCGATTGAATCAAAAACAAATCTTGTTGATGATCGACTTCCTCAGCACGCGATAAATGCGTAAGGCGACTGAAACGCAACAAATAATGTTCGCATTGCTCGATTTCACGCGGACGTAATTTCGCAGGCTCGGAAAAAGCCAAGAGCAGAGCACGTACATAAATATCCTGCGGAGAAACGCCTAATACGTGTATCTCTTTACTGGCATTGTCTGTTTGCAAAGCGAGCTGGTACAACTGATGTAACTCGCCCCAACTGGCTTTCGATCCACTGGCGTAAACCCGATAAGCTAAAGCGATCCGCGCAGTCCACAGCTCCATAGCGCGTATCAGTGCAAGATGAAAATGCCCCGCACCTAGAGTAGAAAACCAAGAGTCAGCAGCTTTACGGGCAAAGCTGCTGTATTGGATAGCAAGCTCCTTGAGGACTTTACTGGCCAAAACGACGATGGCTTGTCGCGGGAGCGAAAGCGGAAAGTTTGCTGTATTTAAACCGCTGGCGATAGCTCGCGCATAGTCTTCACCACGAGCAGAGATGATCTCCAGCAAAGCAATCTTGGTGCGTGAACTCACTTGCGCTCTGCCGAGATACGCCAGCGCTTGCAATAAGCTATTACCGGCAATAACGGGTTCACTAAAGGGGAGCTCAGCGAGCCATCTCTTGAGCGATTCCGGTTCGGTGTATTGCGTAGGTGACATCCTCTACCCCTTGCCGCGCACAGGTTCATGGGGTCGGAAGGGCACGGCCGCCCGATTATAGCGCGATCGCAGCAATGGTTATGTTTGAGAATAAAACGAGGAGAATATCAATCAGAAAGTCGCGGCGATGCTCGGAGGATGTCTCACGTTACTAAAGTGAGTTTTCATCGCCGCGATAAATCTAGCTACTAAAAATCATGCCCAGCCGTGCCGACCAAATCGAATAGTGTGCTGCCGTTGCCGGTGAAACATTCGATCCCATAACTGAATAAACCACTGCTGCCGCGAGAACCCACTTCGATCAGCCACCGCCCATTGCGACCGTTGTTGCGCGTGCTCTTCTCACCTAACTCGACGCCTCCAAACTCAGTGACCTGATCGCCGCCCGCTACCACATTGCCTTGCGGATCCTTCAATTGAAACTCTAATTGGCCAACACTGCCCCCGGTTAGCCGACAGGCTACCGTGTCCGGATGTTGCAGATAGACCGCATGGACATTCTTGAGCGAGGCCG
>FRDC01005169.1_pt2 | contig 12895 bp, 10 predicted proteins | sample 1106171 | NCBI WGS metagenome assembly FRDC01 (sample SAMEA3930566, study PRJEB13176) | freshwater metagenome | biome: Drinking water system; feature: drinking water; material: water | place: Singapore | collected 2014-12-20
CGTTCTGGGGCTTGCCCTTGTGCAAACCGGGCCGTGCCATGCCGATACACCGCCGCTGGATAAGAGCGCCCTGATGTCGCTTGCCCGGAAATTCGTCGACACCGTGCGCCACGACATGAAAAAGGTCGACGACTATATGTCCGGCCTTGATCCCGAGGACATCCGGATGCAGGAATATTTTGCGACCATTCCCGATGGCGATCCGCTTTTGCTCCAGATAGAGCTTCGCAAATCGGCCAAGCCCAATACTGAAAGAATGCGCATCGAACAGCCCATCATGGCCATCAAGCAAGGCAACGATGTCATGATCTCGCTCTCGGATTTCATCCTTGCCTCGGACTTCCCGATTTTCGTCGACGGCAACAAAAGCACAGCGGACGGCTGGTTCATTCGCGAAAACAACCACTTTCACCTTGATCTTGCCGCGAAAAAGCTGACGCTGGCGCAGGGTGCGTCCGATGTTCCCGAAACCGACGCCATCGTGCAGGACGGCGACATATTGGTGCGCGGCGCGGTTCTGGCGCGCTGGTTTGGCTTTGACATGAAGACCAATACCCAGTCGCAGATCCTCAAGATCGTGGCTTCGAAACCGTGGCCGGTGCAGGAAAAACTCGACCGCCAAAAACGTCTTGCCAACAAGCCAAGGCCCTCGGTCGCGCTTTTGCCTCTCAAACCCGACGCGCCCTCCGAGCTGGCCAGCCCCAACGTCGACGTCACCGTCCGCCAGTCCTATCGCAAATCGCCGAACTCCGACCCGGCCAAGTCCACACGTTACGACATAACCTCGCGCGGCGATATCATGGGCTATTCCGCCAAGTCGGCACTGCTGGGCAACGATCAGGAAAGACTCACCAGTCTTTCCGTCAACATGTCCAAATCGTCGGAGGATACCGATCTTTTAGGGCGGTTAAAGGCCAATTTCTACGAATTCAACGACATCAATACCGTCACCGTGCCGCTGGCGGGCCCCGCGCCGCAGGAACAGGGTTTCCACGTCACGAACAAAAGCCCCTATATCACCTATGACACGGCGATTACCATCAACGGCGACGGCCCGCCGGGCTGGGACGTTGAAATTTATCGCGGCACGCAATTCATCGACGGTGGCTCTGTCGGCGACAACGGGCGCTACAGCTTTCCCGACATCACGATGTTTTCGGGAAGCAACGAATTCAAGATCCTCCTCTACGGTCCGCAGGGCGAAATCCGAGAGGATACCAAGACCTATTCCGTCGCGCCGGCGCTGGCAGGCGCCAAGAATGGACTTTACAATGTTTCCCTGTCGCGGCAAAACAGCCAGACCTATCTCAGCCGCCCCTCCACGGACGAGGACAAGGACGCCCTGCACCTGGCCGCGACCTATGAACGCCAGATGGACGATACCCTGACATTGCAGGCGGGCCTGCAGGCGCGGAAGGAAAACGGCGATCAGGTATTTTACATCCACAACGGCGCGGTCAAGGTTGTTGGAAAGACGATTTACAATACCGGCGGCGTCGTCACCTCCAAGGGCGACTTCATCAGCACGGCGGCCGCCCGACGCAAGTTTGGCCGCAATTCCGTGGCGGCCAGCGTGCGTTACAAGGGCGACGGCTATAACCCCGACCCGACAGCAACCGCCGTTTCGTCGCCTGCCTCTCAAAGCTTCAACCTCAGCGCCATCGGCCCGATTCTTGATCCCAAGGTCCGGCAAACCGGCTATGACTTCAACATGGGTATCGATCACGACGCGACAGGCACCCTGCACAGCACGACCCATCTTGGCCTGAGCGGACGTTTTGACCGGATCACCGCCAACAACAGTCTTGATCTTAGCACCATCTCGACCAGCGGCCCCACGGCGCGCAGCGCCAAGGATCTCAAGGGCTCCTTTTCCCTGCGGGGACGCGCACTTAACACCTCGTGGCGCACGACCGCAAAATACGACGTCTATCCCCAGCACGGGCTGACGAAATACATCGTCAATCTGCGCCGCAAGCTGTACGAGGGCATCGACGGCGAGTTGAACATCGAGCATGACATCCTGCCCAATTACACCGTGGCCGAGGCGGACATAGACTGGGACGCGAAATACGCCCATATCGGGCCAAGCTTTTCCTATGACACGAACAAGGTCATGGGCATCAAGCTGGTCGCCAATTTCGGCCTGACGCGCAATCCCTATGACAGCGGCATCCTTATGCGCAGCACTCACCTGACCGACAAGGGCGGCGTGGCGGCCTTCGTCTATCTCGACAAAAACGGCGACGGCGTCTTTGGCGCGGGCGACGAACCCTTGCCTGACGTCTTCGTCGAATCAGTTCAGGGCGGCCGCACCGCCGAAACCAACGGCAAGGGCGAGGCCTATCTTTACGACCTGCCGCCATCGCGCGTGACCGACATCACGGTGCAGGAAAACAGCGCCTTCGACGTCAACTGGATTCCGGGCTTTGCCGGTGTTTCCGTGCGCCCCATTCCAGGCCACGTCACCCGTGTCGAATTCCCCATTCATGTCGGCGGCGAGATTGACGGCACCATCCGATTCCAAGACACCGACGGCAACATCCGCCCCGCGCGTCAGGCCACCATCGTCCTCCTGACGCCCGAGGGCAAGCGGTTGAAGGGCACGATCACAGGCAACGACGGATTTTACTATCTGGGCACCGTGCCGCCTGGCGTTTATTACCTGACCTACGAGAAAAATCCGCTACAACGGACGGATTACGATATCGCAGAGCCGCTCAAGCTTGAAATCAAGCCAGACGGCACCACCTTTTACGGCACGGACATTCTGATCACCGAGCAGCCAACCGTGGCCTATCGTTTCGCCAGCAACCGCAAGGCGCAAGACGGGTTGCGGCCCGCCGCCGTCACCCGCTTTGCCGAGGTCACGGGCGAGGACATCTATGTCAGCCTCGGCCAATTCAATACCCGCATCGCCATGACCGTCGCGTGGTACCGCTTCAAGCTGCAGGAAAGCGATCTGGCCCAGGTCATGGGGCTGCAAACGCCGCTGACCGATATCAAGGCCAACCCGGAAACCGGACTTTTCGACCTCAAGCTGCGCATGATCGAGCCGATGACGCTGGCCGACGCCAGCTCGACCTGCCGTAGCATGATCAGGCGCGACTACGCCTGCGAGGTTGAAATTTTTACCCACTACGACCTGCCCGAGCAGGTGGCGACAGGCGGCTGATCCCTACTCCCGAATCAGGGCCATGATTTCCGCGCCAAGGACCATATCGTTTTCATGGCCGAATTTCTGCTTGCGCAGGTTTCCCAGCCGGTCGATCAATAGCAACGTCGGCGTCCCCTGCATGCCGTATAACGCCATGGTTTGCGGCATGCCGCCGCGTGTGCCCGGCTTATCTATGCCGATGGGAAACGTCAGGCCGTATTCATGGACGAAAGCCTGTAGCGAAGCGCGACCCATGGCCTCGTGATGCTCAAAAACGCTGTGTAGGCCAAGGACCGCAACGTCATCCACGGAAAAAACATCATGGGCCATCTGCGCCTGCGGCAGGCTCATCCGCACGCAGCCAGGGCACAGCATTTGAAAGGCAAAAACCGCCACGACGCGGCCCCGCAAGACGCGAAGCGAGGGCGGCTGATCCGTGTTCAGCCAGCCCTCCTCCGTTATCAGTTCAGCAGCCGGTTTCATCCGACCAGTTTCTTGACGTCATCCATGCCTGCGCCGAAATTGATGTGCAGGGTATGACCGTCGATGACAAGCGCGGGAACAGACTTGACGCCGGCTTTCTCCGCCTCGGCGATACGCCCCTTGGCCGAGCCGAAATGAACGATTTCAATGTCATACTTGGCTTTGTCGACCATGTTGAGCACCTGATGTTCGGCAGTGACGCAGACCGGGCACCCGGCGTGATAGAAAACGGCTTTGGATTTGGACATGACAGTGTCTCCTCTTTCTTGGTTGGCGCCTTGCGGCGATTAGTATCGATTCGATACATTTTAAGCATAGCCGATTCCCGTATAATTTGTCAAGTTCGTTTCGATACGATACAATAAACCCATGGACAGACCCGAAACCGACAATCTGATCGAAAGAATCGCGACCCTGCGCAAGATTGAACTGCGCAAGGCTGCCGCACGCGAAAAACTGCAACTGGTCCATGCTGAAATCCTCGACTACATGGCGTTTTGCAACCGCTATTCAAACACCACGCTGGCCGTTTCGGATTACCTTGGCCAGACCAAGGGCACGGTGTCGCAATCGCTTCAACTGCTGGAAAAAAAGGGGCTTCTCGCCCGCGAAACCGACAAGCACGACCGGCGCGTCGCCCGCCTCTCCCTGACGCAGGCAGGCAAACAGGCCGTCGCAAGACTTCACCGGAAATTGCCCGTGGCCATGGACCGCGATGCGGAGCTGACGATTTCGCTGCGTCACCTTTTGACGCAGTGGCAGCAAGGGCGCGCGCACGCAAGCTTTGGTCTTTGCCGCACCTGCAAGCACAATATCGACCTTGGCGACGATCAGTTCAAATGCGGCCTGACCGGCGAAAGCCTGAAAAAGGCGGAAACCGAAAAAATCTGCCGCGAGCACGAATACCCGTCATGAATCAAACGCCCTTCTCCGGACAACAACTGCTTGACCGCCTGATCTACCGCGACGGGCTGATCCTTATCGTTGACAAGCCGCCGGGCCTTCCCGTCCATCCAGGTCCAAAGGGCGGCGAAAGCCTTGAGGATTATTTCGACGCCCTGCGCTTTGGCTTGCCTGAACCGCCGCACCTGGCGCATCGCCTTGACCGCGACACAAGCGGTTGCCTCGTGCTGGGCCGCCACCGCAAGGCATTGCAAAAAATGGGACGCCTTTTCGAGCAGGGACAGGTCAGAAAAACCTATTGGGCCGTCGTGAGCGGCGCCCCGCCCGAGGAAAGCGGCATCATCGACATTCCGCTGACCAAGCTTAAAATGCCCAAGGGCTGGACGATGGCGCCCGCCCGGCCCGGCGATCCCGACAGCCAAAGCGCCGTCACCGATTATAAAATACTCCGCCGTTTTGACAGCATGACGTGGCTGGAACTGTCGCCGCGCACGGGAAGGACGCACCAGCTGCGCATTCATCTTAAAACCCTGGGCTGCCCGATCATGGGCGACTGGCTTTATGGCCCAAGCGAGGCGCGGGGCGAATTCCCCCTGCTCCATCTGCATGCCCGCTCGGTCGAAATCCCGCTTTATCCCAAGAAAGACGCGATCCGGGCCACGGCCTCGCCGCCGCCGCACATGCGCGCCATCATCGGCGAAACAACCGCGTAAGAAACTACGCCGCCTTTTTACGCAAGGCCAGATCGCCCGAGCAGGCGCTCTTGAAAACCACCGCGTAATCAGCCGCTGTCAAGCTCACGGGATTGCCGCCTGATGACGGGTCGGCAAGCGCCATCACGCCAATATCGGCGGCGCGATCCGCAGGAACGCCGATATCCGCCAGCGTATTGGGAATGCCAAGTTCCTTTCGAAAATCAAGAACCCAGGCCAGCACGGCGTCAAAACCGTCCTTGGCGGACAGATTCAACATGCGGGCCAGAACCGTCATCTGCGGCAAAATCGCCTCGCGGTTGCGGATCATGACATAGGGCAGCAAGATCGCGTTGAGCAATCCATGCGGTTTATCATAGACGGCACCCAGCGGATGGGCCAGCGCATGCACACCGCCCAGCCCCTTTTGAAAGGCGGCAGCGCCCATCGAGGCCGCAGCCTGCATAAAGGCCCTGGCCTCGATATCGCAGCCGTCTTTATAGGCGCGGGGCAGGCATTCCGCCACGATGCGCATGCCCTCAAGCGCGATGCCGTCGGCCATCGGATGAAAACCCGGTGCGCAAAAAGCCTCGAAGCAATGAACAAAGGCGTCAATGCCCGTAGCCGCCGTGATGTGCGGCGGCAGACCCACGGTCAGCTCCGGGTCGGAAATAACCTGCGCTGGCAACATTCTCGGGTGAAAAATTATTTTCTTTTCGTGCGTGTCCTCTTTGGTGATCAGCGAGGCCCTCCCCACCTCCGACCCCGTACCCGAGGTGGTGGGAACCGCCACAACCGGCGCCATGCCCGTCTCGACCACGCGCAGATAATTGTCGCCTTCGTCCACGAAATCCCACAAAGGGCGCGTTTGCCCCGCCATCAGCGCCACGGCCTTGGCCGCGTCGATCCCGCTTCCGCCTCCAAAGGCAATCACGCCGTCGTGCTTCCCGTCGCGGTAAACCCTGACCCCGTCGGCCACGTTCGTGCCCGTGGGGTTGGGTTTGATATTGGCAAAAAGCGCGGTTTCAAGGCCCGCCTTGGCGCAAATCTCAAGCGCCCTTTGCGTGATCGCGTGCCGGGCCAGGCCCTCATCCGTGATCAGAAGAGGTTTTTTCATGCCCAGCGCGCGGCACATCTCGGGCAACCGTTCAATCATGCCCGGTCCCGACAAAACCTTGGTCGGATAGTTCCAGCGTCCCGCGATCGTTTTCGTCATGCGTCACCTATGCTTTCGTTTTCAAATGGAAACTCTTGGGCCGGGTCAGGTGCTCAAAGCACAGGACCGACAGCGACGCGCCGCGTCCCGTGTCCTTGACGCCCGTCCACGGCAAGCCCGGATCGACATAGTCGCAACGGTTCATGAACACCGTTCCCGTTTCAAGCCGGTTGCCGATGGCCTCCGCCGCCGTCGCATCCTTTGTCCAGATCGACGCCGTCAGGCCGTAGGGGCTGTCATTCATCAGCCGCACCGCCTCGTCGTCAGAGCCAACCTTCATGATGCCCACGACCGGGCCAAAGCTTTCTTCCATCATGACGGCCATCGTGTGATCGACATCGACCAGCACCTGCGGCGCAAGATAGGGTGTGCCGGGCTTGCTGGCCGGAAAACGCTTTTCATCAATGAGCGCGCGGGCGCCCTTCGCGAGGGCGTCGGCGATATGCCCGCGCACGAATTCAGCCGAGGCCGCGCGCACCATGGGCCCCAGTGTCGTGGCAGGGTCCAGCGGATTGCCCAGCCTGTACGTATAGGTCAGATCGACAAAGGCCGTGACGAAATCCTGATAAAGGCTTTCGTGCACATAGATGCGCTCGATCCCGCAACAGCACTGGCCGGAATTGAAGAAAGCGCCGTCGACCAGGTTTTCAACCGCGTTTTTCAGGTCGGCATCGGCACGGACGTAAGCCGGGTCCTTGCCGCCCAGCTCCAGTGCTGCACCGATGAACTTGCCGCTGATCGCCTTTTGCACGGCATGACCGCCGGACACGGAGCCGGTGAAATTCACGAAATCGACGCGCGGATCGGCCATCAGCTTTTCCGTGTCGTCATGCGTCAGGTCAAGGATCTGGAACACGCCGTCGGGAAGCCCCGCCGCCTTGAAACCCTCGGCAAAGCGCGTCGCCACAAGCGGCGTCTGGTGCGAGTGTTTAAGCACGACCGCGTTCCCCGCAAGCAGGGCCGGAACAATCGCGTTGACCGAGGTCAGGTATGGGTAATTCCACGGCGCAATCACCGCCACGACGCCCACCGGCTCGCGGCGGATAAAGCGCCTGAAGCCTTCCTGCCTGTCGCGGGGCGCGACGTCGGCCAGCGCGTGCTGTGCCAGCTCCGTCATATAGCGCACGCGCTCGGCAAAGCCCTTGCGGATTTCATTGGGCGTATAGGCGATGGGGCGGCCCATCTGCCACGAAATCTCCTCGCCAATCGTATCGGCATTTGCCAGCATGGCATCAAGAAATTTAAGCATCAGCGCCCGGCGTTCGTCGAGCGGCGTATTCTTCCAGAGCGCCTGCGCCTTTTTCGCGCGGACCAGCGCCGCGTCGATGTCAGCTTCTCCCTGCAATGGCCGTTCAGCATAAATTCGCCCGTCGACAGGGGAAATGCATTGCAGGATATTGCCTTTTGCCTTCAGCGCCGGATGTGCCATGGATAATCCTTCCCGTTGTGGTTAAATGATTTCAAAATACCGCGCCAGCTCCCAATCGGTGATGGCCTTGCGGAATTCGCGCTCCTCCCACTCGCGGGTCGAAGCATAATGATCGACGAAATCATCTCCGAACAAGTCGCGCGCGGCCTTGGACCGGCGCAGACGTCCCGCCGCCTCGGTCAGCGTCGTGGGCAGGGCATCCTTGCCCGTCGAGGGCGGCAATTCATAGGCGTTGCCGCTGATTTCATCGCTGGGCTCGATCTTGTTCTCGATTCCCCAAAGCCCCGAGCCGATAGCCGCCGCCAAGGCGATATAGGGATTGATGTCGGCAGCCGCGATGCGGTACTCGATGCGCTGCGACTTGTCGCTGCCGGGAATGACCCGCAGCGCCGTCGTGCGATTTTCGACGCCCCAGGTGGCCGAGGTCGGCGCCCAATAGCCCGGGATCAAGCGGCGATAGCTGTTGACCGTGCAGGCCACCATCGACAAAAGTTCAGGCATCAGCGCCTGCTGCCCGCCCAGGAACCAGCGCATGGTGTCGGACATATTGTGTTTTTTGCGTGCGTCGTGGAACACCGGCTTGCCGGTTTTCCGGTCCTTCAGCGACACGTGCAAATGTCCGCCCGCGCCCGGCCACTTGCCCGACCACTTGGCCATGAAGGTCGCCATTTTCCCCTGACGCTGCGCTGCGATCTTGACGAAGGTCTTGAACAAGGCGGCCCGGTCGGCGGATTCAAGCGCCACGTCGTATTGGATTGCTGCCTCCAGCACGCCTGGCCCGGTTTCGGTGTGCAATCCCTCGATCGGGAAGCGCATGTCACGGCATAGGTTCATCAGCTCGTGATAGAATTCGGACTGGACCGAATTGCGCAACACGGAATAGCCGAAATAGCCCGGCGTCAGCGGCTTGAGATCCTGATAATTCTTTTCACGCACGCTTTCGGGCGTCTCGTCAAAGACGAAAAACTCGAATTCGCAGGCAGCGCTTGGAATAACGCCCAGGGCCTCGGCCCGCTCCATCACGCGGCGCAGGACGCCACGCGGGCAAATCGCCTCGGCCTTTCCGCTGAATTCACCCAGAAAGAACACCATATTGTCCTCGAACGGCACCGAACGGACGCTCTCTGGCACGATGCGCACGTTGGCGTCGGGATAGGCCGTATGCCAGCCAGTGAATTTGGCGTTGTCGTAGAGTTGGTCGTTGGAATCCCAGCCCAGAACGACGTCGCAAAAACCAAAACCGTCGTCGAGCGCGCCGATGAATTTATCCGCCTTGAGATATTTGCCGCGCAAAATGCCGTCGGTGTCAAAAACGCCGACCTTGATATATTCAAGCCCCGCCTTTTTGATGCCGGCCTTGATTTCCGGGATCGTCCTGCCGCCAAAAACGGCATCGACGTCCACCAGGCGGCACAGCGGCTGCGCCGATTTGCGCGCCAGCGCCTCAGCCCGGTCGAATGCGGGATTGCGCCCCTCGGGAAGCGGGTTTTGGACGTGAGAATTTCCTCGGGCATTTCCGGCTTTGGCTGCGCGCATGATAAGGCTCCTTTGAAAAGAGGCGGGATTTTGAAAATTGGGAATATTCTAGCCCTAATCAGGGCCGTTTCAACAAAATATGATTATACATATAATTAGCGGAACTGATTAAGCACCAGCGCCAGAACCAACACCTGCGGCACCGTAACCAAGGGCAGGAACAGGGCGATTTTCCACGACTTCGTCACGCCGCGCAAAACCATGATCTCGGTATAATCGGTCGAAACGCCCGTCATCAAAAAGGCAAAGCTGTTGCCCACCGCCCCCGCCCGCGTCAAAATGTCGGCTGCGATGGGCGTCGACCCCTCGGAGCACACCTCCAGCACCGTGGCAAAAAACATGGTCAGGAACAGGCCAAGCCCCGTCGCGCCGAAATAAACCGTGAACAGCTCCGCCGGGACAAGCACGCGGATCAGCGCCGCAAGGATGACACCAAGGAACATCCAGCGCAAGACCATACGCGACTCCAGCGCGCCATCCTTGAGAAGACCCAATACGTCCGCAGGTTTGAAACTGATGCGGGAGAGAAGTTTTTTGAATTCCGGCCAAAAGCGAAAATCTTCCTTTACAGGCGCGCGGTTGGGGTTGCCGGGCAACGTACCCTTCCTGACCAGCACATCGAAGATCAAGCCCGAAACAATACCAATCGCCATGGACAAAACCAGAAAGGTCAGCGTCCATTTCAGCCCGATCAACGACCACAGGATAAGAGTGAGCGAAAAAGAATTCCACGGGCTGGCAATCAGAAAGGCCATGACCTGCCCGATGCTCGCGCCGCGTTCGTACAGCTTGGAGCCGACCATCAAAATGCCGTGACTGCAAAGATCGAGCATGACGCCCGCCAGCGTCGCGCGCCAGATCCCGCGCAAACCGTCTTGCGTTCCCAGCACCGACATGACCATGTCGCGCGGCACGCGGGACAAAAGCCCGATAAAAACGATGCCGATGGCAGCCCCCCACCACATCGATTTCAAAAGCTCGGCCACGCTGGCTGAAAAATGACCGATGCGGCTATGATCACCGAACAGCCCCGACAGGTGCGCCAGTACCGCCAGAGCCACCGCAATGCTCGTGACCCGGAACATCCAGTCCGTCTGCGTCGATTCCGCGTGACAATGCCCATTCTCATCCTTGACCGGCACCGCAGAATGCCCGCAACATGATGTTTTTACTTGGAAATCACCCGACGGATGTTCCTCTTGTTCTTTTTTCATAAACATGATATAACAGGCCTGCTCCTTGACAGGGTATAGGTCTTGAGCGGATGCTAAACGCAATTAAGGCATAGACATGGACAAAAATACAGGGAAAAGACACGTGGGCGGCAAGGCACTGGCGATCATGGCCTTGGCGGCGCTTTTGTTTCTGCCCTCGTGCCAGCATCAGGCGCAGGCAAGGCTGATCCCGCAGGAACCCGCAAAGCATGACACGCTTTCGCCGGTTCTCGATATTGGCAAGGCCCCGCAAGGACGCAAGAACCTTGATCTCGACTATGACGTCTATGCTGGCGGCTTTCACGCCCTGACCGCCTCGCTCGCCATGGGCCTTGGCAAGGCCGACTATGAAATCGAGCTTGAGGCAAAGACCCAGGGCTTCATCGGCAGCCTGTTCCCGTGGAAGGCGCACTATGAAACAAACGGCAAGACGGACGGCAAACGCTATCGCCCTGCCCTGCACCAATCCGAAAGCACATGGAAAAAATCGGTGACCTCGGTCGAGATGACCTATGATAAGCGCGGCGTTTTCACATCCAAGAAAGAGCTTGAAAACAACAAGCCCAAGGCCCAGCCCCGCGATGCCGCCGTCAAAAGCCTGACGATCGCAAGCGACGCCGTCGATATCCTGACCGGCACGATGCAGATATTGCAAAACGTCAACCTGACCGATGGTTGCAACAGCAAGGCTCAGGTTTTCGACGGCAAGCGCCGCTTCAACATTATTTTCAAGGATATGGGGATCGACACGCTCCGCAAGAACCGCTATTCCCGCTTTCAGGGCGAGGCGCGTAAGTGCAATATCATTGTCGAGCCCGTGGCGGGCTTCAAGGACAAGGACAAAAAGCGCGGCTGGATGGCGGTGCAGGAACATACGCTAGAACGCGACCGCCTGCCCACGATCTGGGTGGCCCCCCTTTATCAAAAGGGCCCCATCGTCCCCGTGCGCATGGAAATCGCCAGCGAATACGGCTCGGTCGTGGCGCATCTGAGCGGTACCGACGCGAAATAGCCAAGATTGCGCGTCCGCCATCCCTTGCCTTTTCGCCCTTCTCCTGTAATCTTCTGAAACAAACCGTGAATTGAAGAACCGGGCGTTTTTGGCCAAGCTGGGGCATGAAGATGAAGCATAAAATCAAAACAAAGCCCAAAACCAAAGCAAAGCATAAACTTGCCGTCATCATCCTTGCGGCGGGCAAGGGTACGCGCATGAAATCGTCGCTGCCCAAGCCGCTGCACGCGGTGGCGGGAAGACCGATGCTGACCCATGTCATCGCCACGGCCCAGGACCTTGGTCCTGAAAAAATCGTCATCGTCGTGGGACCGGACATGGACGCCGTCGTTGAGACGGCAAGGCCCCACACCTGCGTCGTACAGAAAAAACAAAACGGCACCGGCGGCGCCGTGCTCGCCGCGCAAAAGGCGCTGGTCGGATTTGACGGCGACATTCTTGTGCTGTTTGGCGATACGCCGCTTGTCACCCGCGAAACGCTGGCCGCGATGATTGCTCTTCGCCGGACGCGCGGAACCGGCGTCGTCTATGCCGCCATGACCCCGGCATGCCCCGGGCACTATGGCCGCATGATCCTCAACCGTGACAAAACGCTCCGATCCATCGTCGAGTTCAAGGACGCGACCCCGACCCAGCGCAACATCCGGCTGTGCAACGGCGGCATCATCTGCGCCGACGGAAAGCGCCTGTTCCGCTGGCTTTCCCGCATCACGCCAAAAAACGCGCAGGGCGAATACTACCTGACCGACCTGCCGCCGCTGGCGAAAAAGGACGGCGCGCGCGCGCGTATCCTCCCCGTCCCGGCCGACGAAATGGCGGGCGTCAATTCAAGGACGGATCTGGCCCATGTCGAGTCCCTGGCGCAACGCGCGCTGCGGCAAAAATTCATGGAGGACGGCGTGACGCTGGCCGATCCCGATACCGTATATTTCAGCTTTGACACCGCAATCGGGTCCGACGTCGTCATCGGTCAAAACGTTGTCATCGGCCCGGGCGTCACTGTCGCAGCAGGAGCGCGGATATTGCCCTTTTGCCACCTTGAGGGCGCGGTCCTTGGATCCGGCGCCAGCATCGGCCCCTTTGCGCGGCTACGTCCCGGCACCGTGGTGGGCGACCTGGCCAAGGTCGGCAACTTCGTCGAGATCAAGAAATCAACGCTGGCCAAGGGCGCCAAGGTCAGCCACCTCTCCTATATCGGCGACGCCGAGGTGGGGGCTGACGCCAATATCGGCGCGGGCACGATCACCTGCAAC
>FRDC01000788.1_pt1 | contig 12882 bp, 19 predicted proteins | sample 1106171 | NCBI WGS metagenome assembly FRDC01 (sample SAMEA3930566, study PRJEB13176) | freshwater metagenome | biome: Drinking water system; feature: drinking water; material: water | place: Singapore | collected 2014-12-20
TTTTCTCCGGTGGCACCATGATGTGCCGCTAGGGTCGCTGATGGCGCTTGATGGCCCCGAGCTTCATCACGGATGATCTTGAAGCCGCTCTCTTCAATTGCATCCAGCACCTTGCTGGCGTAAGGGTCACACCCGCACACAGGCCAGTCGCAGTCTTGGATTTCGGGTCCGATATTCCGCTGTCTTGCCCCGCATTTCCACCGCTGGGCCTCCTGAAGTTCGTCGGCCTCTTTGGTATAATTCTCGGCCGCTTCGTCCATTGGAATTGAGTTCTTGATCCAATCGGGCGAATGCACCATGCGAAACGCCTCTTTGTAGTTGGCGATTTCCTCAGGGGTGCCCTCAAGAGCCGGTATTCTGGTTTTGCCTTCGCTCATTTCTAAATGCTCCTTAACTTGCCGCTACGCTGAGTAGTATTCTTCGTCGGGATCGAACGGCAGGCCGAGGCGCTGAAACGTATCCTCCTCGGTCTCCTTGACCTTCCCTGGCGGCGGCTCCCAAAGCCACCAGCCGCCCCAGATGGGGCCCGGCTTCTGATCTTCGGCATCACGTTTTGCCATTGCTCACATCCTTGCCGCTATTGCGGCCGGCGGACCTCCCATCCGCCGGCGCGCTCGTCGCCATCCTCGTCTCTCTCCTCGCCGAGGGCGCGGCTTTCGACGTATTGCCGCACCTCTTCGGCTGTAGCGAACGGGCCGTGGATGTTCCCGGCCTCGTCGACGATCTCCAGCATGATCAGTTCCTGGCGGTCGTCTTCCAGTCCACCTTCGGCGGGAAGGCCTCTCCGTTGCCTTGGGAGGGCGCTGGGATGGCCTTCGGCTCCTCGGCCAGTTGGGCCAACTCCGCCACCGCATCCTCATGGGCGGGCTTCTCTGGAGCGGCAGTCGCCGTTTTGGCCACCTTGGTGCCGGCGTCCAAGGCGCGGCGGACGGCACCGGCGATGACGTCGTTGATCGAGAGTAGTTCCCCGCTCAGGGTGGAGGAGACCGCCTGTAGACGGATGCGGTCGGCATCAGCGCGCGCAAGCTCCTCCCGGAGCATACTGACCTCGGCGACAAGGCTCCCGTTATCGATCGACAGTTCGACGATCTTCTGCCGGGCCTCGGCGAGTTGCTCCTCCATGGTGGAGTAATTTTCATAAGCGCGCTGCAGGAGGTTTGGCTCCATCTGAGGTACGGAGGCGGTCATTTGGCATTCTCCATGAAATTCGAGTGGATTTGAAGGAGAACCTGCGCGGCCCTTTGATCCAGGGGTGTCAGGTTCTGGTAGACGACTCTGGCGGATTCGCTCCGCACGTACAGCGGTCTGATTTTGTCGCCGCATTTTCGGATGTATCCGCGGCCGGCGAGGTAATCGATCGCCTCGACGACCTTGGATGTCGAGTGCCCCTCGATGGCAAGTTGCATCAAGAGGTCACGTTCGTAGATGCCGGTCACCTTGACCTTGTCGAAGATGACCCGGCGCAGGTTCAGCGGTTTGGTCATGAAACCCTCGCAAATCGACCGTGGATTTCTTTTGTCCTAGCGACGTAAGCTGCGTGGGCCTCCTCCTTAGTATCGAACGTGCCAAGGTACTTCCCGCTGGCCTGAGCCTGCCATCGAGCGCCTACTGCAGACACGCCCTTGAGCCCGCTAGTGTTGTCCTTGCGCAGAGATGCGTTGGCATTGTTCTGACGGCGGGTTGCCTCGCGCAGGTTATCCCACCGGTCATTGGATTGGTCGGTGTCTTTGTGATCGACCATCCTCTTGGGCCACCGTCCCTTGACAATGAGAAAGATCAGACGTGACGCGGTGTATTTCTTGCCGTCGATCTTGACGCGCCTGTACCCCCGGCGCAGGTTTCCCGCTTGACTGCCAACGGTGGCGTTCCCGCCGCGGCGAACGCGCCATGTGAGGGCTCCGGTGGATGGATTATAATCGAGCAGTTCCCTGGCCCGTTCTGCCGTCAAACTCATTTCCCGTCCTCGTTTGCCCCGCCGATAAAATCACGGACCTCCTTTTCGTAATCGGGGCCCGCTCCTCGTTTCCAATTTGATGGCCTGGGTGAAGTGGATTTCTTGGGCCCTCGATCATATGGATCGCGGTAAGCCGGCATTGCGCCGCGCTCGCGCAGGCAGCGCAGGATGGCGAGAGCGCGCTCGGCGCCGCCGATTCCGGTGTGGCTGCCTTTCTCCTCGACCTCGATGCCGAAGAAGGCGCAGGCCTCCTCCAGCTTCGGTGTCTTGACCTTGCCGCGCTTGTCGAGCGCGCCGACGATCGCGCGCGAGCCCCACATGGTGCAGATGTGGCGCGTCTCCATGAAGCGATCGGCCCGGCCGCCATAGCGCAGTTCGGCGCGCATCAGTTTCATGTCGTGGGTGACGTTGTGGCCCACGATGATGCGGCGCTGGTCGAGCGCACGGTCATAGACCTTGAGCGCCTCCTGCACCGAGACGCCCTCCTCCATCAGGCGCGCGTGCGTCAGGCCGTTGACCTGGGCAGCCTCGCAATTGTCGTCAAAGGTCCAGCCATCCGGCTTGATCAGGAACGAGTGGCGCTCGGTCTCGACGAGGTCGTCGTCGGCAAAGATCATGCCGATCGCGGCCATGCGCGGCTGCCCCGGCGCGTCAGCGTCCTTTTTGTAGTCGAATAGTCCGCTCGATTCGGTATCGATCGACAGATAGGTCATGTGTTGCTCCTTGCGGCTTGCTCCAGGCGTTTGCGGGTGACGGCGATCAGTTCGGCTAGTGTGTCGAGCACCAGGGTCTTCGATTTCTGGAACTCGTCCTTGTCCATGGCGCGGTAGGACTGCGACATCGCGACGTATTTCTTTATGACGTTATCGCGCACCACGATCACCTCGCCCTCGCGCTTGCCCATGAAGGCGGCGATCACGTTGGCCTGCTCATTGCTGTCGCAGACCACCGAGGATTCGGTGCAATAGCCGTTCCGGATCAGCGCCCATTTGCGTAGCGCCTCCGGCGTCGGGAAGCGCTCCTCGACCTCCTTGTCGGGCAGATTGTCCCAGCAGGTCTTGATCGAGGCGAAGTAATGGTTGTGGCTCTCGGTCGAGCGATCCTCGTGGCGCTCCAACTGGATCACCTCGCCCTCGCCGAACTGCTCATGGCACCAGCGGGCGAAGCGCGGCTCCGGCACCAGCACGCCGTCGCGCCAGACGCAGCGGAAGAGTTTGAAGGCGCCCTTCATGACAGCGCCTCGATCTTTTTGACGATCTCGGCCAGTTCGCGGTTGAAATTGTGAACCGCGTAGTCGATCTCGTCGATGAATGCCTGATCCCGGTAGACCCGCTCCCGGTACGACGGCATGCCCGGCCAGAAGATCACGATGTCGATCCACTTCCGGTCCGCGATCCACAGGTTGCCCTGCAGTTGCGGCCGGTGCTCCGGCGGATAGCGGTGGCGCAGGTGGATATCGATCAGGATGTCCGGCAGGGCCGATTTGAACTCGACCATGCCGTCATCCCCGATCAAGCCGTCCGGGCTGCACCCGGTGTTGCCCAGCTTGATGAAGCCGATCTGCTGCACCTCGGTCTCTGTGTCGAACTCATACTGCGTGCGCGCCATCGGCTCGTGCTCCTGGCCGCGCTCCATGTGGAGGTTGGAGTAGGCCTCCGCGGTCTCGCCGGTGATCCGCTCGCCGGCGAGGCGCAGCATGTATTTGCGCCGCACCTTGCCGTCGCCTTGCGCGAGGACGTCTCCGAAGTGCGACGACGTCGGGATGCCGCGGCGCGCGGCATACCATTCCTCGCTGCCTTGCTCGCACTCGATGATCTCGGGCTTGATCAGTGACTTCACGGCTGGAGGTCCTGCTGCGCGTGGGCCTTGGCTTCCTGGCGGGCCGCCTCCTTGGCCTGCTTCTGCTTCAGTTTGCGCTGAAGCTGCTTCTTGGCCTCCTCGAAGCGGCTGGTGGGGATTTGCGCCAGACCATCGACGCCCATCACCTCGCAGAACTTGCGCTTGTCGGCGCCGCTCTCGTCCGCGAGCGCGATCAGTTCCTGCAGTTGGGCCTGACTGATCGGGCCGGGACCGGGCGGGAAACCGTCATTGTCGGCGTCCTCCTTGGCCTCGGTGACGATGTTGAGCAGTGCGATCATGTTGTAGCGCATGCCGTATTGCTGCGAGGAGCCCCAGCCCTGCTGATTGTTCTTGCCGCCGGTGGCATCCGCGGTGACGCGGAAATGCGTCGTGCGGGAATGGCCGGCGACGTGCTCCAGGGTCGAGGTCACCACCATGGCGCCGTTCGGGTCCGGCTCCATTGCAGAGGAGAACGTGAAGCCGTGCCTCTTCAGCAGCGGGCCAACTACCCGGTTGAGGTTCGGATAGGTGGCGTATTTGGTCTGCAGCGCGCGCTTGCCGCTCTTGGTCGTGCCGCTGCTGCCATCGGCGCTGTGGTCGATCTTGCCGTCCTTGTTGATGACCGGCAGTTCGGCCTGCAGCGCATTGAAGGCGACGGTGAAGGCTTTCTGGGCGTCGCGCGTCTCGATGCGCTCCTGCATGTCGAGCAGCGCCTTCATCTTCTCGACGTCGCAGCGCGGGTCCATCACCGCCTGGGCGATGACCTGCAGCATGTTCGTCGGTGCCGGCGGCGGGGCCGGCTGGTGCACCGCTACTTCACGACCCGGAGTTTTCGCTTTGGCCACGGGTTTGCCCTTTGGGGGATTTTTGCTTTTGGACGCTGCTTTGTGCGCCCCTCCAGCCTGTTGAACTTTTTCTTCAGCCATGAATCGCTCCCGATGGTTGTCACAGTTTTGGCGGCACCGACTTTCCGCCCTACGGTTCGCTGCAGATGACACTCCGGGTGTAGAGCGTCGATAAATTTTGGATCGAGTTGATCTGGGAGGTAGACCTTCCTTTGGTAGTCAACCGTCCTTGAGATCAGTGCGGGCCGATGATCATACTCGACCTCGGCCCCCAAGGGATCACCGCAGAGGCAATGACCGTTTTGCCGCCGCCAGACCTCGTCCTTGACCTTTTCGGGTATCTTTTTCCGCTTCGGTCGCTGGTTATTGGCCTGCTGCTCCTTGGTACCCCACACGCAGTTCCAAGGTGCGTACCCCTTGTCGTTATTGAGGCGCTCGATCGACCTCCCCTCCGGCCTTGGGCCCATGTCTTGATAGAAATATTCGAACCCGGTCTTGGCTTTCGTCCCCCATCGCCAGCGACGGCACACGGTGATGCCGCGGCCACCGTAATTTTTGAAGTTCGGCGTAGTGGGATTCTCGCACCGGTCGATCATCCCGCTCCATGAGCGATATTCTGGCGTGTTGGTCATGCCGTGTTTGGTGAAAATCCGCCGCACGTTGTCGGTGAATTTTTCGATCTTGAGGCAGCCGCACGACGTCGATAGCCCCTTTACGAGGTTCAGGGCGAACACGGTCCTCTCGGTGCCGCAAGAGCAGCGACAATTGACGCGGCGACCGCCCTTGATGGACGGAGCCGGTCCTATGACAGTCCAGCGCCCGAACACTAGCCCGCTTTCCAGGTGATCGACCGGCTTCACGGCTTGAACCCCAGCACTTCCAGATAGGCCCGCGTCAGGTGGTCGAGTTGGCCGGCGCGGCCGGAGAACAGCCGCTCTCCGTTCCGCCCCGCCTCGTTGTCCTTGGCGATCATGCGATCGGCCTCGCCCTTGCGCCATTCGGGGTCGTTTCCGCCGGCGGAGTTGGCCAGCAGGATGCGGTAGACCTTCTCCGACAAAAGCCGGATGTAGGCCGGGTCCCAGGTGGGCTCCTTCGGCTTTTCCTGTTTCTCGGTCATCGCGTCACGCCTTTCGAACGGAACCCGACCTCGCCACCGGCCATCTTGACCCGATGGCCAGTCGTCTTCGCCCACTGCCGGAACGCTTTCTCGATCTCGGCGTCGGTGAAGAACGGCCACAGCGCGGCCATGTCGAGTTGGGACCGGTCGGTGACGATGGCGAACGGCTCCTGCGCGCTGGTCAGGGTGACGCCGCCGCCGACCTTGTCATCGCCGCGGACCCGGACGATATCGGCCGTCTTCGCCAGCGTGGCGATCCGGGTGTCCTCGGCCTTCTCCAACGCCGCCTGGGCGGCGCTGGCAGCCTTGCTGGCTTCGGCGGCCTGACGCTCGGCCTCCGCAGCCTTGGCGGCACGGGTAGCCTCTGTACGGGCTCGCTCGGCCTTCAGGCGGGCTTCCTCGGCGATGCGGGCCTCCTCGGCCGCCTTGCGGGCGGCTTCCATGAACAACCGGCGGGCTTCGGCAGCCTCGGCCTCCCGGCGCGCGCGCTCCGCGGCGGCCTTCTCCTCCTGCCAGATGTTGATCCGGTTCTGCAGGCTGTCGGCGATGCCGTCCTTAGCCTTGCGGTCGTTCCGGTTCCGCTTGGCGATCTTGTCGCGCAGGCCGTTGAAGAAGGCGTCGACGGCGTTGCCGCCGCGCAGATAGGGCTCCTTCTCCAGTTCGCGGACGGCCTCGGCCCGGCGATCGAGATCGCGCAGGCGCTTGATCAGCGCGCCGGTCATCAGCGCGTCGGCGTCGCTCTTGACCTCCTCGGGCAGCGCCAAGGCCTCCATGGCCAGTTCCTCGAACGTGTTTACGAGGCCGCGGTATTCGTCCGAGATTCGGTCGGTGACCTGCTTGGCGTAGTCCGGCGCCTCGTTGTGCTTCGAGGCGGCGACGGTCGGGAGGGGTTCGTTCAGGGGCATGTTAAGATTTCCTGCTTCAAATGAGGGAGAGAACGGCAAGATACGTGACCGCCAGAGCGGCGACCACGAGGTGGAGGGTTTCGAGGCGAGTGAGGGTCATGTGATGCTTCCCGGTTAGCCATTGTGGCTCGGTGAGTAAGCATCCAGATAAGCCATCTTGACCGCGATGTCAACGCGTGGTTTACTCCGACCATGGCTAAAAAACATTCAGACGAGGCCGGCCTCGCGCTCGTCCTCTCCAAGATCACCAAGGCGGACCTCGCCAAGGGGCTTGGGATCAAAAAGCAAAATCTGACCCGGTGGAAAAAGGTCCCGCCGCACCACGTCCCGCGTGTTGCGGAGTTGACGGGGCTGTCACGAGAGCAGATTCTGCCCAGTATCTACGCTGCGTAAATCGGCCGGCGCACCGCCCTAGCGCCGTCCCGGGCCGAGAGGATAGGTGATGCGTCCTCTCGGCCCATTTGATTCGTGCCTATCCCTCAAACCGGAGCCACACATGGCCAAACGCACCAAGAAGTCCCAGTCGGAAATTGTCCAAGAGATCAAGGAGAAGGCCGAAAAGGCCGAAGCGCGGGCCAAGACCGCGAAGAAGGCGGACACCGTGAAGGCGCCGAAGGGCGCTAAAAAAGCCGCCGAGCAGCAGGCAGCCACAGCGAAACCCGCAAGCGGCGACAACGCTAACGATAAGGCTCTGTTCCTGGAGCATCTTCCGAAGGTCGCCGAGGCGAAGCAGAAGATCAAAGACGCCACCAACGCGATCCGGCTGCTCTACAAGACCGCCAAGGCGGACGGTTTCCTGAAGAAAGACTTCGACGACGCCTTCGAGATGCAGGGCGAGGAAGGCGAGAAGAAGAAAAAGGCCGCGATCGCGCGCTCGCTGCAGATCGCTCAGTGGCTGGGTTATGATCTCGGCACCCAGTTTGATCTCTTCGCCCAGGATGAGCGCGTGCCGGCCGAGGATCGGGCTTACGCCGAGGGCGAGACCGCCTCGATGCAGGGCAAGCCGCTCAAGCCAGACTATCACCCGGCGACCCCGCAATATCGCGCATACGTCAAGGGCTTCAATGACCACCAGGAGAAGCTCGGCGGCCAGTTCAAGAAGTTGGAGACCGAGGAGGAGACCGGATACCCGAAGGAGCCGGGCTATCCGAAGCAGCCCTCGAATGTCGTGGCCATGAGCCGCGAGGAACTGAAGAAGCAGCAGGCCGAGGGCCATCAGGCGCACTGATGCCCGAGCCGTTTGTCGTCGTGATATTGCCGGGGGCGCCTCGTGGAAAGGGGCGCCCCCGTTTTTCGACTTTCGGTGGGTTTGTCCGGACCTTCACCGACAAGAAGACCCGTTCCTACGAGGATAATCTGAAGGCCGCGGGGATCGAGGCCATGGCCGGGCGCCAGCACCTGGACGAGGCGATCTCGGTCGTGATCCGCGCCTACATGCCGGTGCCCGAGAGTTGGAGCCGGAAGAAGCGCGAGGCGGCGCTCGCCAACGACATCATGCCGACTACCAAGCCGGACATCGACAACATCATCAAACTGATCGACGGGCTCAATCATCACCCGCCGCGCTTCAAGGGCGACAAGGAAAAGCGCCCGATCATCTGGCGCGACGATAGCCAGATCGTGGCGAAGCAGGCGATCAAGCTCTATAGCGACAATCCAAGACTGGAGATCGCCGTCTTCAGGTGGGGCTAATGGTTCGGATCAAGCATTCCCAAGATGACCGTAAGCACGATTTTTACCAGACGCCTCCCGAGGCTACCCGCGCGCTTTTGCGCGTCGAGCGGCTCCCTAAAGGCATCTGGGAGCCCCATTGCGGGTTAGGTGCTATCTGCGAGGTATTGCTCGACGCCGGGCACCGCGTTGCGGCCACCGATCTCAAAGATCGAGGCTATGTGCATCAGGCTGCGGCGATGAGTTTTTTGGAGGCGACGTCGTGCCCAGCAGGTGTCGAGGGGATCGTCATGAACCCGCCGTTCACCGATGCGGCGATCCATGTCCGCCACGCGCTCGGGCTATGCCCCTATGTCGCGGCCCTGCTGCGGCTCTCATTCTTGGAGGCCGGCAACGAGAAGACTGACGCGGGCCGAGCCCGCCTCTTCTGTCTTGATGGAGGGCATCTTGCCAGAGTTCATGTTTTCCGAGCGCGGCTCCCCATGATGCACCGGGAGGGATGGACCGGGCCGAAGGCTACCAGCACCGTTGCATACGCATGGTTTGTATGGTCTAGGTACCACAAAGGGCCGTCAACCATGATAGGATATAGCATGCCGCCATTGATCGATCTTGCCGGCCAGAGATTTGGCCGACTCACCGTGCTGGAAATAGCTACAAACAAAGGGAAAAAGGCTCGATGGAGATGCCGATGTGATTGTGGCAATGAAACGTTGAGTATGTCCGGCAATTTGCGCGCTGGGGTCGCTTCTTGCGGGTGCATCGGGCGGGAAAAAGCCGCTGAGCGCGCGAGGTCGCGATCTACAAAGCATGGTCATGCAAACCGACAGGGGTTCTCGCCTGAATATCGGTCATGGGCCGCAATGAAGGGGCGGTGTCGGAACGACAAGAGGTATATCGAGAATGGTGTGACGTTCTGTGAGCGGTGGGAATCGTTCCAGAATTTTATTGATGATATGGGCCCAAAGCCGTCGCCTGAGCACTCGATTGACCGCTACCCGGATAACAATGGGATTTATGAGCCGAAAAATTGCCGTTGGGCAACGCGCAGCGAGCAGATGAAAAACCGTCGTCCGCGCTCGGAATGGAGGCGGTCGGAACCGCGGAGTTCCTGATGGAAAGCCAATCGTGGGACGTCCACTCGATAGAGGCCGAGCAGGCTGTCATAGGGGCTGTTCTCCTCAATAACGAGGCGTTCGTTCACGCGGCAAAACACATCGCCGCGGAGCATTTTTTTGAAGGTATCCACGCCAGCGTCTGGGGCGTCATCGAGTCTCTGATTGGCGCTGGGAAGCGTGCCGATCCGATAATTGTTCGTTCGTTCCTGCCAAAAACTGAAATTGTCCCAGGGATGACAGTGAAGTCGTACCTCGCGCGTCTCGCGGCCGAGGCCACGACGATCATCAATGTTCCAGATTATGCTCGCGTGATCAGGGAACTCGCCGACCGGAGACGGCTTGCCGAGATCGCCTATGCTATGATGCCGCAGGACGCGGCTTCCCCCGCTTCGATCGCGGTGGAGGCCATCAGCGCCCTCGACAGCCTCGTGGCGGCGGCATCTGACAACACCGCGCCGTCGCTCGACATGGCCGGCGCCGTCGACCGCGCGATCGACGCCGCGGCCACCGCCTACCAGAACGACGGCAAGGTACTCGGCATCCCGACCACGCTGCGGGATCTCGACAATAAGCTCGGCGGCATGAGCCGCGGCGATTTTGTCGTCCTCGCCGGCCGCCCCGGCATGGGCAAATCAGCGATGATCCTGACCATGCTGCGCCGCGAGGCCGAGCAGGGCTACAAGAGCATGTTCGCCTCGCTGGAAATGGGTGACGTCTCACTGACCCAGCGCATGATCTCGGACGTCATCTTCGACACCGAGGGCGACAATCTGCCCTACGCCTCGCTGCGCTCTGGGAACTTCCATGAGCGGCTATTCGACAAGGTTCGTGATGCCGGCCGTTGGCTGAAAACGCTGCCGATCAAGATCGAGCAGCAAGGCGGCATGACGTTCTCCCAGATCGCCGCGCGCGCCCGCCAGATCAAGCGCAAGCAAGGTCTCGACATCCTAGCGATCGACCATCTCGACCTCGTCAAGCCATCGGGGCGCTACGCCGGCAACAAGGTCTATGAACTTGGCGAGATCACCGCGGCCTGCAAGGTGCTGGCCAAGGAACTCGATATCGTCGTCATCATGCTATGCCAGTTGTCGCGCGAGGTCGAAAAGCGCGAGGACAAGCGCCCGCAACTCGCCGACCTGCGCTCCTCGGGCTCGATCGAGCAGGACGCCGACACCGTGATCTTCCTCTACCGAAAATCCTACTACCTCGCCAATAGCAAGCCCGAGGCCGGCACCGAGGAATACCTGGAATGGGAGGCCGAATCGGCCGCCTGCCAATACGCGCTGCAGGCGATCGTGGCCAAGCAGCGCATGGGCCCGACCGGGCCCGTCGATCTTTTTTGCGATATTTCCAACAACGCAGTCAGGGACCTTGTAAAGCCATGAGCATCATCAGAGGGCCGCGCCCGCAGGTAAATTTCACTGTGTTTGCCAATGAACTTCTGAACGACGAATCTTTATCGGCTGACGCGCTCGGTGTTCTCGTACACCTGCTCAGTAAGCCAGAAAGTTGGAAGGTTAACGTCTCCTATTTGAAGAATCGCTTCGGATGCGGGAAGGATAAGATTTACCGCATTCTCAATGATTTACAGGAATCTGGATACGCTTCGATCGTGCGTGAACACGACGGTGACGGCAAGTTCCTGCAAAACGGCTACGTCATTCATGAGAAGGGTTCCTCGCCACATCCGGAAAACCCGGAAGTGGCTAGTTTGCCTCTTCCGGTCCAGCCTCTTCCGGATAATCCGCCACTACAAAAGAAAGAATCTACAAAAGACGGAAGTAAAAAACGTCCTGCGCGGCAGGACGTAAACGCGAGGATTGAATATTCGGAGGAGTTCGAGACCAAGGTCTGGCAGCTATGGCCTCGGCGAGAGGGCTCCAAGAAAAAGGCCTATGACTATTGGAATATGTTGAACGATGAGAATCGCGCGAAGGTCATCGCGGCGATCCCGCTGTTTGCTGCTCGGATGAAGCGGGAGGGCAGGCCTAACGATAAAATCCCGCATCTGACGTCATGGTTCAATGGGCGCGAGTACGAGACTGTTTCTTCGCCGCCAGTCGCTGCGCGCCCCGCTGCGCCGCAAGGGCCATGGTACAAAACTGCCACCCGCGAGCAATGGGTGAAGGTTTTGGAGAAATGGCAGCAATTAGGGCGCTGGTCGGAGGCGTGGGGTCCCGAGCCCGGCTATGGCGGCTGCCATGTGCCGGCCGACCTCGTCGCAGCGCACAACCTGAAATACCGGTCTCACCTGTTCCGACAGTCCGATCTCGACAAGTTCAAGAGGTTGTTGGAGCCAAGGTTCGGGGATGTGAGTAAACACGCTGTTGACATTGCCGCGCAGGCCGTGCCATAGTCCTAGGACTGGAGCCACTGGGGCTCCAGCATCACAGGAGAAATCACATGAACATGCAGATCGGTTCGACCTTCAAGCACGCGAAGTTCGGAAAGGGCGCCGTCGAATTGACCTCGCGCAACGGCCAACCTCTCGAACTCGATGCAATCGCCTCGGCCTGCCCGAGCGTGCTGGCGCAGGAGAAGCACGAATCTCGGTCCGATCGCTACACCTACATCTCGACCATCGACCTCATGAAGGGCATGGCCAAGGAAGGGTTCCATCCCTACTCGATCCTGCAGGCCGGCTCCAAGGACGAAGGCAAGCGCGCCTTCACCAAGCACCTGATCCGCTTCCGCTCCGAGACCCAGGTCCGCAACGTCAATGGTTCGGTATACGAGGTTTGCCTGCTCAACAGCCATGACGGAACCACCTCCGAGAAAATGTTCGGTGGCTTCTTCCGCTTCGCCTGCAAGAACGGCTCGATCTTCTTCGACGGCGAGGCGACCGAAGTGAAGGTGCCGCACACCGGAAATGTGCTGCACAAGGTGGTGGAAGGCGCCTACACCGTGCTCGGTCAGGCGCAGTTGGCCGCGGACCACGTCGACAACTTCCGCCGGCTGGCGCTGACCCATGACGAGCAGGTCGCATTTGCCACCGCTGCCCGCGCGCTGCGCTTCGATGACGAACACGCGGTGCGCGCCGAGCAGTTGCTGATCCCGCGGCGCGTCGAGGACCGGGACAACGATCTCTGGACCTGCTTCAACCGGGTGCAGGAGAACGTGATCCGCGGGGGTCTCAGTTACGATCAGACCAACGAAGAGACCGGCCGCCGCACCCGCCGCACGACGCGCCCGGTCCGTTCGGTCGACGGCGATGTCGGCCTCAACCGCGCGCTGTGGGTTCTGGCCGAGCAGATGGCGAAGATCAAAGCCGCTGCTTGAGCCGATACCCGGGAGGGCTGTCCCCCAGCCCCACGGCCCTCCCGGGCCCTACCTCTCGGTAAGGAAAATCGACATGGGTTATTTCCCGAACGGAACGTCAGGTTAGGCCTATTTCGAGCACTACTGCTCGCGCTGCATCCACGATGACGAGGAG
>FRDC01004435.1_pt1 | contig 12880 bp, 11 predicted proteins | sample 1106171 | NCBI WGS metagenome assembly FRDC01 (sample SAMEA3930566, study PRJEB13176) | freshwater metagenome | biome: Drinking water system; feature: drinking water; material: water | place: Singapore | collected 2014-12-20
CGTTTGTCAAAAGTGCCCAGCCCGAGTGTTCTAAATAAGTCCTGTAAAAACTGACTTCGTCGCACTGGCGTCAGGCCACTCTCATACAGGGCCTGCCAATCTTCATTTGCTAGATGTTGAGACCACCGTTGGTAGTCATCTTCACTGAGGACAGTGTTTAATTGGTAGACCTGATTGAGTGCTTTGAGGATCAGGGTGCCAGGATAGGTATCTTCAATCTCTCGATTAAAGGGATTCTCTGGTTGATTATCTGGAATCAGTGCAATGAGATCACCGGGGCGCTGTAATGTTTTGAGAGATTGATACTGCTCGACTGCATCGGCATCAAGTACGACAGCGATCGGAATTGAAAGGCGGGGAGCGTAGCTTTGATAAAGGGACTCAATGGCATTTTTCCCGCCAGATACTTCAATGTGTACAGACTGAAAGGCGGTGATTCCCAGAATTTTTGCACAATGGGGTATGAGTAGAGCCTCTGTCGCCCCTTCCACCAAAATCAGTAGCTTTACAGGGGACAGTCCACTGGAGAAAGAACGGTGATTGACGTGCGAAAAATTCCGCAGCAGCTGGGAAAAATTCTGGCTGACGTTGATTTGGGATAGATTCTCCGTTTGGCTCAGTGAGCGAAAGAATGCAGACCACGGTAACGGATGGCTGAGTGTGCGACTGCTGATGTACTGGATAGCCAGAGCCAGATCTTTTTGCTGTGAATGATCGTTTTCAGCAGTCATTAAAGCATCGACAGCAGGGGCATTAAAGCCGTTGGCCCTTAAAATACTTGCCAAATGATGGGAATTGAAGAGATCTGGGCTATTTTTTTGGAATAAAACGCCGGGAAGTCCCATCTCGTCATAACGCCCGAGATGTTCAATATCTTCTAAGGCCCACTGGAGTGGATTCCATTGAGCTAGATCGCAATTGAGCCATTGCCTGCTAAGCCATTGGTCTAGTTCAAAATCCTCTGCCAGTGGAGGAGTCACTCCCATCCAGATGGCGCGGGTAAACCTCTCTAGGGTCGGTAATGACCAGTTGAAGACTTGGCGCTTAGTGGTTTGGGGTTGATCCAGATAGCGTGAGACAAAACGCTCCATGTAGCGTCGGTTTCGGGTTAAAGGGAATTGAAAACTCAGCAGTCTCTCTGCAAAAGATTGTAGTTCACTGAGTGAGGGTGGGATGACTTTCCACTCTTGTTCAGGCTGGTTGGGTTGGCCTGGAATACCCGCTATAATTGATAAGCGGGATAGGCGGGAAAGGCCAGAGGCGGGATCTTGAGATGGCGGCGTCAACTTTCAGCGCGTCCCCGGTTTTATTTCACTGCATACAATCGTATCTTAAAAACAGATTGCTTTTTGATCGGTTTTTTATCGTTTGTTAAGCGAGTCATTTGTCCTAGGGGCCCATTGGGGCTTAAAATAGAGTCATGACACTTATTACTGAAGCGAAAATCAAAGCAGAGTGGGTTTGCCCAGACTATATGCGCATTCGACGAATGCGAGAAGCTGATATTGACAGCATCATGGCCATCGAGTCTGTTTCTTTTGGTCGGCACCATTGGTCAGAAGATTCTTTTGCCAATGAGATGAGAGGGCATCTGGGTCGTTACTATTCATTACTATTACAACCTCCGGCTGATAGCCAGGAAAGGTTAGAACAGCTGATTGGTTACTGCGGGTTTTGGCTGATTATGGATGAAGTCCATATTACCACCATTGCAGTTCGTCCGGATTGCCGTGGTTTTTCACTGGGTGAGCTTCAATTGTGTCATATCCTGGAGAGGGCCTTTAGCCACTCAGTCCAATGGGTGACTCTAGAAGTACGGGCGAGTAACTATACGGCGCAAAATTTGTATTACAAATACGGATTTGATTCGGCAGGCCTGCGTCGAAAATATTACCAGGACAATGATGAAGATGCCCTGATTATGACCACCCCCAATATTTTGAGTGAGGCCTACCGCAAACGATACAAGGATTTAAAGCAGGCATATTTTGAGAAAAAAGGCGGCTTGCCCGAAGGGTTTGCAATCTCATGAGCATCACCACTGATATGGATGATCTCTCGATTTTCGAGCAAGCAGACCCCATCACACAGTGTCCTACCGTCCATATCAACTCGTTGCTACTGGCCTTGATGGGCTCGGTATTGCTCTGTATGCAAACGTATTTGAGTGGGATACTGCCAGACCCACGCTGGGCAGCTTCTAATATGAGTATCGCGGAAAATGCCTTGCCGATCCAGTATTCGCCGTTAATCCCGATGAGTATTTTCCTCGGCGGCTTGTTTGGCCGACATCTTTCTGTTGTCTCGGTTGGTTTATACCTCGTGGCGGGCTTGTTTTTCTTACCAATCTTTGCCAACGGCGGGGGGCTTCACTATTTGGAGAAGCCAGGGGCTGGTTATCTATTGGGAATCTTGTTGGCTGCCTATGTTTCAGGGGCAATGATGCCTTTTGTTTTACGGGTAAAGAGTTTAGCGCAATTTCAACTCAATGCCCTCTACACAGCGCTAATAACGGTCGTGTGTGCTCATGGTGTTGGATCTCTGGTGCTGTTGGTGCAAGGCTTGTGCGGGCAGTATGATTTTGCAGAGTGGCGCCACTGGGAGAACCTGTTGACGATTTCTCCGTTTTTCTATGATATTGTGGTTACCTACGCTCTGCTGAGCACGGTTCGGATTTTCCGAAAACTGCTCTGGGTCGCATTATACTAGTATTAAGGTTTTTTCATGTCCTACGCCAACAAGCCCCACGGCAATAGACGTCACCACCATGGGGGTCAATCTCGATACGGGGGAGGCGGTGGTAACCGTCCTAATACCCCTCGAACACCGCAACAAGCCACAACCACCCCACCGCCACCCCAGCGCCAAAAGCGTTTTATCGATCTCAACACGGATTTTGGTCAAAGTGCAGATAAACGGTTTTTTGAACCGATTGAGACATCGCTACTGTCTTATGTCAGCTCTGTCAATATTCCCTGTTGCGTTCATGACGGGACACCACGAGAAGTTTTAGAGGCAATTGTGACCGCAAAGCAAAACAATTGTGTTGTGGGTGCCCATATTGGTTATCCAGATCCTGCCAACAGTGGCTATGCAGAGATGAGTATTGCCGGTGAAGATTTGGTGGCTTGGTTATATGTTCAACTCGGTACATTTAGAGCCCTGGTACAGGCCAACGGAATTGACGTGGATCACGTCCGCCCGCATGGGGCGTTATATGCTCAAATGATTGATAATCCTGAACTTACACGGCTTGTGGCAGAAACGCTGTACAAGGTGAATCCCTGGTTCATTTTGGTCGCACCTGCCGGACCCGTCTTAGATGAGGTGGCCCGTAAAGTGGGGATCCGCACAGCGCCCGAGATGTATATTGGCAAACGTTACACCAATACTGGTGTTTTGGACAAAGCCAGACTACATGAAAACCTAGCCTCTCAGGCCGCTCTGGATCAGGCACGTCAACTATTGAATGATCATTCGGTGACCGCCTCTGATGGCACGGTGGTAAAGGTCAGAAAATACGCCACGCTCCACCTCAGTCCCCGACAAGAAGGCGCGGTGATGATCGCCGAAAAGTTGAAAATTATGTTAGGCCAACCCTACCCCCTCTCACTGGCATCGGTCGGTGACTCGGGCTGGGTGTAGATACAAACACAATGAAGACGCCTGATTTTTTGGTTTTAGGGCCCTACGGTTCAGGTATATCTGCGGTGATGGAAATGATGGGTCAATTTGGCTATGTCCAAATTTATCCCCTCCCGTTGGATCGATTGTCCCATACGGTGACCACTTTGCAGGAAGAGCCCTATCCACTGGCCATCAGTCTGCAGTGGGAAGAAACGGCTACAGAGACGGATGCGGCACAAAATCAGTTGACACACAGTTTTTTGGCTCGGCTTCAGTCTGAATGGGATTCTATTCAAACGACGTCCCTCAGCTCGGCACCTAAAAACAAACCGCCCTCAAAGAGACCACTGGCTGTGTTGTTATTGATGGCAGAACCTGAAGTGTTACTACAGCGCGTTCTTGCACAAGAGATAACCCCCGTCGATGCCCTACAGCAGGGGCTAATGATGCAGGACCAGATTGCTTGCTTTACCCACCTACAGAAAAACAAGCGTGCCTTTGAGCCCCATTTTTATGCCATTGATACCACGCAACTGCCGCCTGTGGAGCTGAGAAATAAGATTGCCAAGCTGTTGGGCGCACCGATGTCCTTGGATACTTTAGAAGTTCGTCTGGTCTCCTTTGGCTTTAAATACGGTATCCCTAAAGAAGCGGATATGGTTTTTGATATGCGCTTTCTTAGCAATCCGTTTTACGATCAATCCTTAAGACCGCTCTCAGGCTTGGATAGCCCTGTTCGAGACTTTGTATTTTCGCTCCCGAGTGCTAAAGGCTTCTTTGAGCATTGGACCGCGATGTTAGCAACTGTTCTGCCCTCTTATTTACAAGAGGGAAAATCGGTTGTTACACTAGCTGTGGGATGTACAGGGGGACAGCACCGCTCGGTTTGTATGGCAGAAGCTGCAGGCCAATTCCTTAAAGCCCAGTTTCCCGGGTATAATATAGTAGTTAACCACCGCGAACAAGCGCATTGGCAAGAACAAACACAAGGGCAACACGGACGAACTTCTGCCCCTATTGAAACTGCTTGTGGTGAAGCCTGAAAGGAAGGCCTTTTGGCCATGGCCAACGGAGACTCCCTGAGAAAATGGACCCGTAATATCCCCCGTAAAGCCTCGTGGTTGATGCCAGGGCTTTCTTTTAAACGCTGGATTTCTGTTTCTTTTCTGGGTTTTTTCTGTGTTCTGTTGGGTTTGGCCTTAATTTATAAAATCCAGCCTGTGTCTTCTTTTATCCGGTTTTTAGAGTGGATGGCCACCATTATGCCGTCACATATCAGTGGGCCGTTGATGCTGCTGTTGGGTGGAGTCTTGGTGTATCTCGGGACTAGTCAGACATACCACAGTTTTTTTCATGCACTCACACCAGACGGACGGGGAGAAGACTTACTCGAAGCCCTTTACCGTCGAAACAAGCTTTCTCATGGCCCTCAGGTGGTTGCAGTTGGCGGGGGAACTGGCCTGGCAACGCTATTGAGAGGCATTAAACGATACACATTAAACATTACAGCCATTGTAACCGTGGGTGATGACGGGGGAAGCTCAGGTCGATTACGCCGGGAGTACGGGATTATTCCCCCTGGAGATATTCGTAATTGTATTGCGGCCCTGGCAGACGAAGAACAACTGATCACCTCTTTATTTCAGTATCGCTTTCGCCACGGGCAAGGTCTGGAAGGCCATAGCTTTGGTAATTTGTTTCTATCGGCCATGTGCCATATCACCGGGGATATGTTTTCGGCCATTAAAGAGTCTTCCAAAGTACTCAATATCCGCGGGCGAGTCCTCCCCTCTACCTTGGAGCATATGTCTCTGAGAGCCACATTAGAAGACGGCACGGTGATTGAGGGCGAATCGGATATTCCTAAAGCCACTGTTCGCATAGACAGGTTGACCTGTGACCCAGCAGAACCCAAACCCCTGCCTGATGTGTTAGATGCCATTGCCAAAGCGGAACTGATTGTTTTGGGGCCAGGCAGTCTCTATACCAGTGTGATCCCCAATTTGCTGATTCCTGAAATTGCTAAGGCGATTTCTCAAAGCACTGCCCTAAAGGTGTATGTGGTGAATGTGATGACACAGCCCGGGGAGACCAACGGCTACACGGTTGGGGATCATGTGCAAGCGATACTGGATCATGCGCCTTTTCCCAATATGATTGATGCCGTCATTGTCAACAGCGGACTCCCAAAACCGCTAGTGCAGGCCTATGAAGCTTATGATTACCGTCCAGTGGTTGTGGATACCCAGCGTTGTGATGCATTGGGCGTTGCTGTTGTGAATACTCGCCTGGTGGAAGACAATGAAGAAAAGGTGATTCGCCATAATCCGCGCCGTTTGGCCAGAGCTGTCATTCATTGGTTTAAGCGAGAATCTCGTCATCGTAGTAAAATAAAACCTTCCTCCTCGGCCTTGCCCATTGATATGCCAAGACAAGGCCCGAGAAAAGGCATTTACGATGAATCGGGTTTCAGAACAAGCCCAGAACCCAGTGAGGCAGAATCCAGCGAACATAAAGCCGCCTCTCAGTTACCCTAAGCAGTGTTATCAGTCGGAAACCACGGTGATGTCCTTTCACTCGCAAACATCTCAGCCCAAATTGGGTAACACATCTCGGTCCCCTCAAGTGACTGTTCAGTCCCTGTTGCGAAAGAAGCAACAAGGTGAAAAGCTTGTGACGCTTACGTGTTACGACTACACAACAGCGAAAATATTAGACCAAGCAGGGGTGGACTTGCTCTTGGTTGGAGATTCATTGGCCATGACTGTATTGGGGCACGCGGATACCCTGAGTGTGACCATGGACGAGATGCTACATCATACCAAAGCGGTGAGTCGTGGTTGCGAGCGGGCTTTGGTTGTTGGCGATATGCCTTTTATGAGCTATCAGATTGATCATGCCCGGGCGATTGAAAATGCGGGTCGGTTTTTGCAAGAGGGCCGGGCCCATGCGGTCAAGCTGGAAGGGGCCAGTCCTTTTATGGTCAGTGTGATTGATCATCTCGTCCAAGCGGGTATCCCGGTGATTGGGCATTTGGGCTTCACTCCACAATCAGTCAATACGTTGGGAGGCTTTAAAATCCAAGGCAAAACCATCGAAGATGCGCAAAAAATTCTGAATGATGCATTGCTGCTGCAAAGTGCGGGTGTGGGAGCCTTGGTTTTGGAGATGGTTCCTCATCCTGTTGCCAGTATTATTTCTCAGCGATTAACAATCCCTACCATTGGTATTGGGTCAGGCAATGGCTGTGACGGCCAAATCCTGGTGATTGATGATTTGCTGGGACGTTATCAGGACCTTAAACCTCGCTTTGTCCGTCAGTACCTCAACAGTGTAGATTTAGTGACTCACGCTGTGCAGCAATACCAAACAGATATTCAAGATGGACGCTATCCAGACAATGAACTGGAAGCCTACCCATTTCCTGTCAAGGCTTTTGACAAGGCACCAGAATTGCTTTTTCAGGCTTTATCTTTAGGTCATGAAGCTGAAGAGCCTGCAGCCTTCTATGATTGATTGCGCGGCGAACACTGAGGTGAGCGATCATGTCATGATGACCTGGCACTCTTTACAAGAGGTAAACGCCACGAGAAAAGAATGGCACGCAGAGAGCGTTGGCTTTGTGCCTACGATGGGTGCTCTGCATGACGGACACTTGGCATTAATAAAACGTTCTAAAGCCCTGTGTCAGAGAACCGTGGTCAGTATTTTTGTGAATCCTTTGCAATTTGGACCTCAAGAAGATTTTGCCAGGTATCCCAGGAGTCTGGAAGAAGACTTGGCAGCTTGTCGGGCCTTGGGAGTAGATGCGGTGTTTATTCCCACTGTAGAGATGATGTATCCATCAACCACTGTGGATACAGCGGTTGATACAGCCCATACGAGTCAAACCACAATTGTATTACCGCCAGCACATCTTACCGATCAGTTCTGTGGGCGGAGTCGTCCGGGTTTTTTTACCGGGGTGGCAACCGTCGTGATGAAACTATTTCATATCATTCAGCCTAGTGTGGCTGTTTTTGGCGAGAAAGACGCGCAACAGTTGGCGGTTATCAAAGCTTTGGTAAACGACTTAAATTTAGCGGTCCATATAGAACCGCATCCCACTGTTCGGGATGAGCGAGGGATAGCGCTCAGTTCTCGTCTGAGGTACTTATCCACCCCTGCACAGTATGAGAGCGCGCTGGTGCCCAGTCGTATTTTAAAGGGGATTCAACACGAATTTACGCAGGCGATGAATGCATTATCGCCTGATGACTCCAGAGTACAGGATAAAAACAGCTTTATGCTAAGTAAAGAACCCGTTTTTGAGCGCGTGGTTGCTCAGATAATCGAGCCAGAAGCTTTTAAATTAGACTATCTTGATGTAGTCGACGAAAGCTCTTTCCGCACGCAGCCGGTTTTAAAAGAGGGTTACCGTCTTCTGATAGCGGGCTATGTCGGCTCAATTCGGCTGATTGATAATCACTGTCTCACGCTTTAGCCGGACGTAATTTAATAAATACTGTACCGGTTGCCGCGAGACTTATAAATATCTGCTTCTCGTCCTCCAGGTGCTGGGGGTTGAGCAGAGGGAGGACTGTCATCCAAATTGCTGGTCGCACGGCGCTTTTTAGAAAGGCTCTGTTGCTCTTCCCAACCAGAGCTGTAATATTGATTCACGTTGTAGTGAGAGCTAATATAATACATCCCGAACAAAACCAGCCCGAGTAGTAGAATTGACAGCAGTACACGTTGAATCATATGAAATAAAAACAGCCTTTCCCTCTTTAATATTACCTTGATTTTCAAAGAGTAGGATGAAGGAGGATGAAGGAGTAGGATGATTGATACTGTCCAAATAAGGAATCTGACTTGACGCTGACTGAAATTAAAAAATGGATGCTGGGCTCTCCTATTGCCTCCCACCATGCTGAACACCAGAAATTAAACGTCCCTATTGGGTTAGCCGTGTTCTCTGCCGATGCTCTCTCGTCCACGGCCTATGCCATAGATGAAATTTTGATCCCCCTGTCTGCTAGTACCTATTTTGCGGCGATGAACCAAATTTCCATGCCCGTAACGATAGCCCTGGTGCTGTTGATCACCTTGGTGGTGATCTCTTACCGACAAGTGATCACCGCCTATCCAGAAGGCGGTGGGTCGTATATTGTCTCTAAGCATAACCTGGGGGAAACGGCTAGTTTAATTGCAGGGGCTGCCCTGTTGATCGATTATGTTCTCACGGTTGCCGTTAGCATCTCATCTGGGGTAGCGCAATTATTGTCGACCGGGGTGTGCGGTCCTATTTCCGCTGTTTCCATCTGTATTCTCATTATTTGCGGCATGATGATTGCCAATTTGAGGGGTTTGAAAGAATCCGGGACGATGTTTGCCTTGCCTGCTTTTATCTTTTTGGCGGCAATGTTTGGGTTGATTGTATCGGGCTTGTGGGTTTTGCAGTGGGGTCCACCCGATGCGGTCCTTCATGCGACCTTGAAGGCAAAATCCAGTCAAAACCATGGTGTTCCCTGGGCGGATTTGGGTTTTTTAATATTATTTTTTAGTGCATTCTCTCATGGGTGTGCCGGTCTGACTGGGATTGAGGCTGTTTCTAACGGGGTGAAAGCTTTCAAAGAACCCCGCTCCGAATTGGCCAACAAAACAATGCTGCTGATGGGGATTATTCTATCGCTAATTTTACTGGGACTGACCTATCTCACGGTTGGTTTTGGGATTTCACCACAGGAGGGTCAAACGATTTTTTCTCAGATTTCCCATGCCGTTTTTCAAGATGGTTGGATGTATTACGCGGTTCAGTTTTCAACAACTATTATGTTGATTTTGGCCGCTAATACAGCTTTTGTGGACTTTCCACGAGTGACTAGCCTGCTGGCACAGGACGGGTTTTTGCCACGGCAACTCACCTCTTTGGGAGATAGGCTGGTGTTTAGTAATGGGATTATTTTACTTGGTTTGGTTGCCATTGCGCTTATCATTGGCTTTAATGCAGATACCCATAGTTTGATTCCGCTCTATGCCATCGGTGTTTTTCTCTGTTTTACAACGTCTCAGTTGGGAATGGTTCGATATCATCAACGAGAACGCCAGTCAGGTTGGCAGCAAGGTCTACTAATCAACGGTCTGGGTGCTTTGGTCACTGCAGCGGTCACTTTGTTGCTGGCTGTAGAGAAATTTAGGGACGGGGCATGGATTGTTCTGGTGTTGATCCCACTGTTGATCGGACTGTTTCAGTTCTCTAAAGCCCATTATCTCAAAGTGGCCAAACAGCTGGCGATGCCAGAGGAAATGCATCATCCTGTGGCGCTTCAACATACGGTTTTGGTGCTGATATCCTCTATGAACCGTGGGGCTTTGCCGGCACTGGAGTATGCCAAGTCGATTTCTTCTGATGTAGAGGCTGTGCATGTAGAGTTGAGTGCTGAAGCCACCGATCGACTGAAAACGGCCTGGGATCGATGGGGATCGGGTGTTCCTTTGACGATCCTAAAATCCCCTTATCGCTCTTTGATGGCTCCTCTGATGGCGTATATTGACGAGGTAGAATTAAGACATGAGCACGATATGGTCACCGTTATCGTGCCGGAGTTTGTCACCAAACATTGGTGGCAGTCTATCTTTCATAACCAAACGGCATTACTGATTAGGGCCTTGCTGAGAAATAAGCGAAATAAGATTGTAACAACGGTTCGCTATCACCTCGACGAATAGTATCAAGGCCGTTATTTTAATCAGAGACAAATAACCTCGGGAGAAAGTCGGTCTGACTTGCTCAGAGGTATCTTAAAAACCAGTCTATTCCCATGTGGTAGATGGTTTTATCTGGGTTGGTTTATCTGGCCTGGGCAAGAAGGGACTCGAACCCCCACGGCTTGCACCACTGGTTCCTAAGACCAGCGCGTCTACCATTCCGCCACTTGCCCTTAATACTGATTGAACAGTGGGCCAGAAAAATGATAATCCAGTTTACCATGGCCATTGGCTAGCACAAACTCGATAGAAATGGGTTTTATGCTCTTGGCATCAATTTTGGATGCCATTCGGGTTGGGGAAGCATTTAAGAGATTTTATGGCACAGGCGATATCACAACAGCAGCATTATCAGCCGTTTAATGGGCAACCGTTTACCCGGGAATCTAATCTTGTCTCAAAATTAGAGACTCTGTCTGATGGGTTGAATACCTCAACAGCAACAAATAATCAATTAACCGGATTTTCAGCAAACGGTCTTCACGGGACGAGCTATGTTCCATTTACATCCAATAATTTCAATATGCCGCAAATGAGTGCATTGCCAGAATCGAAGCAAATAGCCTCCAAAGCAGCTTTAAGCAGCGAGGGTGTTGTACCGGTGAATAATGCCCAAGAGGCAGTACAAGCTCTCAATAAAAAACTCGGCGAAGCCCGTCATCATTTTGATGAAACAAAGTCTGAGCAAGGTTGGCTCGGCAAATTTTGGGATGGGGTGAAAAATACGGTCGGTGTTTCTCCCAAAGATAAAGCTTGGTATAATCCTGCGCGTTGGTGGGGTTGGTTAATTAATTCTGATAAAGGCAGTGCCACTGTTGAAAAAAATATGGATCAGGCACAACAGAAACTAAACCGGTTGAATGCTTTGTCTAATCAGAGCAGTCGGTCTTTGCAAGAAGAGCAGGAAATGCAAACGATCTATAAAGAGTTGGCTGGACAATCTCTGGATGAGACTCTTCGAGCAGGCGGATTGCGTCTGGAGACTAAAGGTAACGGCGCACAAAAATCCGTGATAGGAGATTTATCCCAACAGGCAGAAACGTATGAAAAATCGCAGCAAAGCGGAGTCAACTTTTTTGCAGATTTGACCGCAGGGGTCGCCGTCACAGCAGCTGTTGCTCTTGGGGTTATCGCAGCCCCGTTTACAGGAGGTGCTTCACTGGCTGTTTCCGCAGGCGCTTTGGCATCAGCAGGTCTCATTGGCGCTGGTACCAAAACGGCCATCAAAGCCAGTGATGCATGGTCGGGAAATCGAGATTATAGCCTCGCTAATTTTGGCTATGACTCATCTACGGGCTTTTTGGTCGGTGCTATTTCGCCTGTGGCCACCTGGGGCGCTAACCGGATTGCAGCCTCCGCATTTGGCGAATCTGTGCATCAAGTGGGTACAAAAGCATTATGCACAATCACTCTAAGAGAAGGCACCCACGAAGGAATTAATAAAACAGTTAAAACGACGACTCAGCTTGGCTATGAGCAATTAAGCAACCTCGTAACAAACCCAGCTGAAAAAGTGGCCGGTTCGGTGTTTGTGCCTGCTAAACCTTACTAATACGATTAGAATCTTCTAGATTCAGCCTACTTGCGCTATAATTTGCCGCATGATCTTGATGATTCTCAAAAATCAGCCCCCTCCTCCACCGCTTAGTCTGCCTGTTTTTCCAGACTGGATTTTGACTGCTGTGCTTTGTATTATGCTGACCTTGCTGATTGCCGGTGTTTTACATTTGCTGATAAAGCTATTTATTCTAGGTCTGCGTGAAGAAGTAAGAGCCTATGTGGTTTCATCGAGTGATACTGAAACTCGCTTGCTTCCAAATTTATTGATTGAATTGTTGGAAAGTGTTCACCCGGGACTATTGATGGCTATTGGGCTGGATGTAGCCAGTGCCCTGATGCCGATGCCCTATCACTGGGGGCAAATTATTCATAGCATTCCGCTGCTTATATTGCTTTTACAGGTTGGCTATTGGGGCCACTTGCTCATTAAACGAGGGGTTCACTTTTATGTTAACTCCCGTTCTACCGAATCAGACCGACTGACCGCAGAGACTATTCAGGGACCTGTTCAGGTGATGGGAGCCTTATTGATTTGGAGTGTGATCATCCTGGTAGCCCTCAGTAATTTAGGCATCAATGTGACGGCCCTGCTGACGGGTCTGGGGATTGGTGGTGTGGCGGTCGCACTGGCGGTGCAAAATATTCTCAGTGATCTTTTTGCCACGCTATCCATCATTCTAGATAAACCCTTTGTCGTGGGAGATCCCATTGAGTTGGATCAATTTGTGGGGAGTATTCAAAAAATTGGGGTTAAAAGCACCAGAATTCAGAGTATTCATGGTGAAAGCATTATTATCAGTAATGCCGATTTACTGAAAAGCCGCCTGCGAAATTATGCGACGCTGAAAGAAAGACGCATGCATTTAAAGTTCTATCTCCACTTGAAAACCCTAACCTCTGGCGTGTCTGACTTGATTGAGTTTATTGAGTCACATATCAAATC
>FRDC01000307.1_pt2 | contig 12875 bp, 15 predicted proteins | sample 1106171 | NCBI WGS metagenome assembly FRDC01 (sample SAMEA3930566, study PRJEB13176) | freshwater metagenome | biome: Drinking water system; feature: drinking water; material: water | place: Singapore | collected 2014-12-20
GATCGGTAGGCTAATGTGACGCGGCCAAGGTAAAGTTCCCTTTACTTTGGCCGTGTTGCCCTCTAAGTTCCTCCCAACGTCAATCAATCTGGGAACCCTCCATGGCCACCATGTACCGCGTTCGGAACCCGAACAACAAGAAGATCGAGATTCACACTCCGCAGAATGCCAACGACCTCGTTCAGCATCTCGGGTGGAAACTCGTCGGTCGCGTCGAGGATGCGCGCCCGGCGGACGAGCATGACATCCAGAAGATCATGGATGGAGCGGCGAAGATGCCGAAGGCGGTCCAGCTCTCCGGCCCCGACAAGGACGACGGCGACGATACCGACGCCACCTGAGGGCCTCCAACCACTAACCTCTTGAGGAGCGTCCCATGTCAAAGGGCAATACGTTCGAGAACGACATTCTGCGGCTGATCTTCAACGCGACCGCCATCGCGAATATCGCCGACAATGCGGCCACGTCGCCGCTGACCAACCTCTTCGTGTCGCTGCACACGGCCGACCCCGGCGAGGCTGGCGACCAGACGACTTCCGAGATTTCCTACACCGGCTACGCCCGTGTCTCGGTCGCCCGAACGTCGGGCGGTTGGACCGTGACGACGAACTCCGTCAGTCCGACTGCGAACATCGAGTTCGCCGCGATGACGGGTGGCGCTGGCGGTACGGCGACGCATGCTGCGATCGGCACGGCCGTCTCAGGCGCAGGCAAGGTGCTCTACAAGGGAGCGCTCTCTCCGACGATCTCCGTGACCACGGGCGTGGTCCCGCGAATCACGACGGCCTCCACGATCACCGAAGACTGATGGATGGGGGCTTCGGCCCCCATAAGTTCATTCAGGTCTTCAAGGAGCGCAACCATGAAATCGACCAATGGAACGCGCTTGGAGCGTTGGCTCGGGCGCGAGAAGTGCGAAGAGATTTCGCAGAACATGAAGAACTGGTACGGGCCGCCGATTGCGCTCTGCGGCGTACCGGGGGCTGTCTTCGCGACGGGAGACGGCGACTTCGTCGGCGAGGTCCGCGCGGGCTTCGAAATGACTTACATGGACCACGCGGAGGATTTGCTCAAGCGTCTCAAGCGCGCAGCGCGCGTTGCTTCGTCTCCTCGGCGCGCACAGTTGAACGCCGGCTTCGCGTCACTGAGCGACCTGATCAGTGAGATCACCACCGGCGGCAAGCGGCAGGATTTGTGGTTCAACAAAGTCGGAACCACCGGTCTCGCGAACGCCACCAGCTCTCTATGGGCAGTTGGAACGCTGCCCCCCGCGGGCGGTAACGGTTCAGCCGCTCCCGGCGGTCGGGCATGCTCGTCAGCCACGGTCGGCGCGTTCAACTACCAGAATCCCACGGGCGGCGACACGGCGCACATCATTTCGACGATTTCGGTGACGAACGTCGCGAGCCAGAACTTGCTTCTGTACGATCGTATCTTCGATGTCGCGAAGACGATGAACAGCACTGCGACGGAAGCGGTGACGGGCGTTCCTACGCGGTATCAGAACACGACGCTGACGGCGCCCGACAGCATCGCAGGGAACTTCCTTTTCGTCGAGTGCACGACGGTGCTGCCTGCGACCGCGCATAACTGGACGGTCTGCACTTACCAAGATCAGGCCAACGCGGCTTCGACACTGCCGTCACTGACCGGAAACAGCGGCAATATCGTGAATCGCATCGATCATCCGACAGGACAATGGTTCGCGCCATTGGAGACTGGCGATGTTGGCATTCGCAACCTGACGCAGATGCAGTGTTCTGCGGCTGTCGCCACAGGCACGATCAACTTCGTCATCGGGCATCCCTTGGCATGGATGCTCAACCCGGTGGCCAATCAGATCACGATCATCGACGGCATCAACACCGCGTTCAATCTGGTGCGCATCTTCGACAACGCCTGTCTCTCACTCCTTGCGCCTCTGCAAGGTTCAACGACTGCGACGACTTTCAACGGGCAGCTCGTCACCGCCTCAGGCTAAAGGAGGCGTGAATGTTTCCTTATAGCCCGTTCAGGTATCTCGGCTCGGTTACGCTTCACTGCGCTAATAAATTCATTCCCCAAGAGGGCAGCCGATATTTCGGTCTGCGCTTGGAGAACGCGATCCCGACGTATCTGATCTCAGATGCGACAAGCGTACCGACGTTCCTTACGCAAACGATTCGTGTCGGGTCGAGCACGTCTACTGCAACGTCGACAGCGGCGTTCACGGGCGAGCGAGTGTTGTTGACGACGCTAACGTCCGCAGGTGTGGCGACGCCAAATCTCGTCGGCGAAGCTGGCGCGACGTTCACCGATACGGTGCTGTCGTCCGCGGCTGTGGCGACAGGCAGCTTCACGGGACGCACTGTACAGAATGTGACGCTCAGCAGCGCTGCGGTCGCCGCCGCGACGCTCGCAGCGCACACGGTTCGGTTGACGGACCTTTCCGCCGCGGGTGTGGCGACGCCTACTTTAGCCTCGCACACGGTACTCCCTACGACGTTCACCAGCAACGGTGTCGCTGCGCTAGCGGCAGCCGGCGTGACTGTCGTCGGCGCGGCGCTCTCTGTTGCAGCACTCGCCACTGTGTCGGCGACAGGTCGCACCATCCGTGACACCGCGCTGACCTCGGCTGGCGCGGCTTCGGTCGCGTACGAAGCGCGGGCCGTCCTCGGCGCCGCGCTCGCCAGCGCGGGTGTGGCGGCAACGTCGTTGATTGGCAACAGCGTCCTATCGGGAGCACTCTCCAGCGCTGGTATCGGCGACACCGCGTTGGTGGGGCGAACTGTTCTTGACGCCACCCTGTCCTCGGATGCGGTTGCAGCGGGCAGTTTCACGACGCAGCGCATTCTTCTCGCGACGTTGAACTCGGCTGGCGTCGCTACTGCCGACCTCGCAGGCGATACTGCGGGGAACTACGCGAACGGCGTTCTGACGATCAACGCAGTAGCGACCACTGCATTTTCTATTGCGGCTGTGTTGCCGACCGCGTACACTGTCTCTGGACTTGGGGCTGTGACTCTCACCGGCCATTCAGTTGTCGCCACGGTGTTGGCGTCCGATGGCGGGGCGGTTCCGTCCTTCGTTGGACGAAGGGTTCTTGATGCTGTCATATCGTCTACCGCCATCGCTGCATTCTCTCCTGTGGGGAATCGGATTGTTGACGCGGTGTTGGCCTCTGCGGGTTTGGCTGCGTTTTCAGCTTTTCCAGGTTCTGCATTCTCCATCGCGGGCAACGGTGTTCTCTCCGGTAGTACACAGACCGTTCGCTTGGCCGCGCTTACGTCGAGTGCTGTGGCCGCAGCCGCGCTATCCGCCGCGGTCGTGCTCAGCACGGCGCTTTCGGTGTCCGGAGTGGCCGCGAGCGCCTTAACTGGTGAAAGAGTGGTATTGACTGTTCTGACAGGCGACGCTGTGGCCACCATGACGATGGTTGGCACACAGGTCGTCCTGTCGGCGTTGAGTGTCAACGGTGTCGCGACGGTACAAAACGTCGGTAACACGCTGCTTTCTACCGACCTTTCATCACAAGGTTTGGGAACACCAACACTGGTCGGAAACACGGTGGTCCCCGTGCTCCTCTCGGGTTCCGCGCAGGCCGTTGCGACCTTTGCCAGCCTTACTGTGCGCTTGGCGGATTTGCTGGTCTCAGCGAGTGCTACTGCGGATTTTGTCGGTAGCCCGATCGTCACCGCAGCGCTGACGATAACGGCTGCCGCAGATGTGGAATTCTCTACGCGCAACATCCAGTCTGGAGTCTTGAACGTCTCGGCAGGTGCTGCCGCTCAATTTGAGATGCTGGAAGTTCGTGATACGGATTTGATCGGCGCTGCCGCGGCCACTGGCGACTTCACCGCGCACGGGGTTCACGAGACGGCGTTGAACATCAGCGCTGTGGGCATGTTGACGTTCGACGTGCTGAAAGTCGCCGAAAGTGTAATGGGCGCGCAAGGTACGGCGCTCGCAAGTTTTGTCATTATACCGATCGTCCCGGGGGACGTGGCGATCAATAATCGATTGACAGTTCAGATCGATCCGACGCGCAATCACTTGTTGACGGTACAAGTGCCCCTATTGGGGAACTCACTCACAGTCACTACATTACAGCAGGCTCCACTAATCATCACGATCGACATCTGAGGCTGCCATGGCTGACATCACCCGCTTTCGTGGCGATACGATCGCTGACGATGTACTTATCCAGACCGCCGACGGCAACCCGATCAACCTGACGGGTTACACGGTGGTCATGACGATCAACAAGCGGGAAAACCCGACGGATACGGCCGACCAAGTTTATCAGATCACGGCGACGATACCGAATCCGTTGACGGGCGTCGCCCGCTTCACGCCAACGACGCTCCAAGCGAACCAACCGCCGGGTATCTACTACTTCGACATCCAATTGACTGACGACGTCGGAGTGATCCGCACGGCGGTCAAAGGGCGGTACATCTACGTCCAAGACATCACAAAGTAACCACAATCCTGGATATTGCGCCGCACAACGACTATATGCTTCACTCGAACGGGAGGGCGGCCAAATCGTCCCCGGAATGTGAATCAACCTTCAGGGAGCGAGAACATGGCTGATCTTCGTATGACGGATGAACAGACCAAGATTCTGCTTGGCATCAAAGCCGATCTGGTGGAGTTGTCCACCAACACTCGCCATATGACCGAGCGCTTGGAGCGCGTAGAGAACTCGTTGGCGATTCACTATGCCACGAAGGAATCGCTGATCCGACTCGAAGACCGCATTCTGGAAGTGCGCTCGGATTTGTCGCAGCGCGCCTCCGGCGAAGGCATCAAGAGCCTTGCCGAGCGTCTCAGCAAGACCGAAGATACGCTGACTTGGGCTGTGCGCGGCATCATCGGTGTGTTTGGTACCCTCGTCTTCTACGTGTTGAACAACCTCATCAAGGGGAACTGACATGCCCCAGATCTCAAAGCGCGGCGTCGCGCTGATCGCGAAGTGGGAAGGCTTCTTCCCGCGCGCTTATCGCGACCCTGTCGGTGTCGTGACCATCGGCTATGGCTCCATCAACAACCCTCAGCTTGGCATTCGCGTCAAGATGGGTGACACTATCACGAAAGAGAAAGCTGTCGAGTGGAAGATGCTCGAAATCGCGCAAATGGAGAAGCAGATTGCGCGATTGGTTAAGGTGCCATTGACGCAGCACCAGTGGGACGCGCTTGTCTCCTTCACCTACAACTGCGGCATCGGCAACTTCTCGCGATCCACGCTGCTCAAGAAGCTCAACAAGGGCGACTACAACGCCATTCCTGCTGAGTTGATGAAGTGGACCCTCGCGCGTCGGCGTTCGGACAACAAGTACATTCGGCTGCAAGGGCTGGTCAATCGTCGCACCGACGAGGCGAGGATGTGGCGCAATGAGCCCATCAGCGAGATTCCGCCCGCGGTCATCAACACCGCCCCCCGCGTCGACATGCGTGCGGACGAGCCGGCTGTGAAAATCCCTGCGGTCAAGGAAGTCCCGAAGGCGGCGAAGGAAGTCGGGTTCTGGGGCGCCATCACGGCGTTCTTTGCGAGCGTCTACGCGATGCTGCCGATGCCTTCGGTGCTCCCGTCGGAGCAGCAGTTGATCGCGTACGGCGCGCTGGCAGGCTCGGCGATTGCGGGATACCTCCTCGGTCGGCTGCATGCCTACCTGAAATCGTGAGGCGAACATGGCACTCATTGTCGAAACTGGCACGGGTGTGACGAACGCCAACAGTTATGTGAGCGTGGCGTTCGCCGACAACTACGCCTCAGGGTCTCTCACGGCTACTGAGTGGGAAGCGCTGACGATCGACACCAAGGAGAAGCTGTTGATCGCCGCGACGCGGTGGCTCGACCAGCATGCGAAGTGGAACGGCACGAAGACGTTCACTACGGCACCGCTTCCCAACAATCTGCGGTGGCCACGCAAGAACGTCTTCGATTGCGACGAGCTTCCTGTCGGGGAGAACACGATCCCTCCGGGGCTGATGTCCGCAGTCTGCGAACTGGCGCAGTTCTTCATCAACCCTGAGAACAACCCGCTGCGCTTCTCCGACCGTTACGGCTTGAAGGAACTGACGGTGGACGTGATCACGCTCGTCTTTCAGGACAGCTACAACGCGAACGCCAGCAAGTATCTGCCGGGACTCAACACCGCGCTCTGCGGGCTAGGCCGCGTCGTGTCGGCGAACGGCGCGCGCGGCGTACCGATCAATAAGGTGTGATCATGGGCCTTCGGGACACAGTGGCGAAACTCGCACAGTCGGCGATCAAAGCCACAGGGGACATCCCTGTGACTGTCACTTTCCGTTCGGTTCGCCCCGGCCAATACAATCCGGCGACGGACACCACGCCCGAGACGGTGGTTACGGTGAGCTTCAAGGGTATTCTCACGTCGCGGCGAATCGACGAAGACGACAACAACGCCGTGGTGGACACGTCGACCAAGCTCATCGCGGCAGCGCTCGACATGCCTGCTGTCGTGCCTGACGAGAACGACACCATTCAGATCAACGGCGCGTTGTGGGAGATCGTTAAGATCAAGTACGTCCCTGGTGATCCCATCTATGTTTTCACGATTCGAAGCCCATGAAGCTGGTCGGGCTCGGCGCCCTCGATAAAGCCCTGAAAAAGCACATCAAGGATTTCAAGTTGACGCTCGCCGAGAAGCGACGGCTTGCTATTACAACACTGGTCCAAGAGTTGGCGATCAACATCCCCGTGTGGTCGGGGCGTACGATCGAGAGCATTCGAATCGCGAATAGTCCTGTTTACGCTGCGCTTCAAGGCGCGCCGAGCCCAACGGACAGCTTAGGAGAACAGAACCGCGCGTCTGCCACCGCGGAGGCGCTTGCGCAGGTCGCCAAGGCCAACTATATGCCAGAGAGAAAGGTTTTCTTAACCATACACTCCGAAGCTTGGGGTTTGGTTGAGATCGCCCAGGCTCCACGCCCTGGCGCTGCGCGGAACAAAGCAGTTGTGAGTCAGCTCGCCATCGCTGCGATGAAAGCCAAGCATCCGTATGTGAGGTGAGCATGAGCAAAGAGACCTTTCGCGCCGCGATCACCAGCGAATTCGACACCGAATGGGCGCTGGCGTTTCCTGCGGTTCCCGTCATGTACGAGAACAATCGCTTCGCGCAGCCTAAGACGGCGTGGGCGGCGTTCGAGATCATGGAAGTTTCGTCTACCCGCGCGGCTGTCGGTACGGTCAAGCGGTTCAAGCGTGAAACGGGCATGATCGTCGTCTGCATCTACGTGCCTGAGAACACAGGCACGAAGGCTGGGTTGCAGATGCTCGACAAGGCAATCGATATCTTCGAGGACCGTATCATTCCGCTCCCCGACGGAGAAAGTGTGACGTTCTACGCCGGAAAGACAGACAAGGGCGGTTTGAAGAACGGCTACTACGAGATGACGGCGCTGATCCCATACCGCCGAGACATGTCGAAACCTGCCGCCGTCTGAGCAGAGTTGTAGCGCCTTGAAAACGGTTAAGACTAACACTACTTAACCCTTGATCGATCGCGCTCGCGCTAGCGCAAACCGCACGGGCACAACGTTAACGTTAGGTGAGGAGTCCTCCATGGCCAATCTTTGCGGTATTAGCGCCGCCGAATCCAACCGCGCAGTCCTTCGCTACGTCGCCGAAGACCCTGCGTGCTGGGCTGTGACCCCGTCTTCGGCCGGCACCAAGACGCGCGAGCTGCGCATCATGTCTTCGTCGCTGACGGCGAACAAGGAGACGCAGATCAGCAACGAAATCCGTGCCGACCGAATGGTGTCGAACATCGTCGAGGTGGGCGCGACTTCGGGCGGTGACATCGATTTCGAGTTCTCGGCAGGCTCGCACGACGACTTCATGCAGGCGTTCGTGCTCGGCACGTGGTCTCGCCCGATGACGCAGGACGTCTTCCGCGGAGCCAACGTGTCGTGGGCCACCACGTCGCGCGTGGACATCGCCGGCGGTGACTTCACTGCGTACTTCACTGTTGGTCAGCGTGTCAAGACTTCGGGCTTCCTCACGCCAGCCAACAACGACTACTTCCAGGTGTCGTCGGTCGCTTTCGCCTCGGGCGTCACGTCGGTGACGATGACGACTTCATCGGGCGTCGTCGAGACGGGCAACGTCTTCTCGGAGATCGCGGACGCCAACGACGTGATCACCCTGAAGAACACCACGCTGCGCCTCGGCACGGCGGGCGCGAACACGATCGACTCGAACGGTGGCAACCTCTTCGCAGCGCCCATCGCAGCGGGGCAACTCGTCGTCGGTCAGCGCATCTTCGTCGAAGGTCTCGGCTACGAGTCGGCCGTTCTGACCTACACGGGTCAGCCCGCCGATGGCGACACGCTGACGCTGTCCGACGGCGACAAGACGGTGGTTCTGGAGTTCGACAGCAACAGCGCCTTCGTGCGTGGTCGTACGCAGGTCGTGATCGGTGCGACGCAGGACGACACCTACACCAACGCTGCTCGCGCGATCAATTCGCTCTACGCTCAGCGCAAGACGAAGATCGGCGCCGCGGTCGATACGACGGGCAACACGCTGACCATCCGCAACTTCCGCCCTGCGCAGGGCGCGGCCGTTACGGAGTCGGTGGCGAACCTGACCGTCACGTCGCCCTACGCGGGCGCCGCGGCTGCGAACCACGGCTTCTTCACGATCACCGCTCTCACCAGCGATGTGATCACTCTGTCGTCGTTCCCCGGCACCAACGCCAACGCGGGCGCGGTTCCTGTGACGATCAAGGGCTCGCATCTCCGCAACCCCGGCGTCCTGTCTCAGATCATCAAGCAGAGCTTCTCGATCGAGACGGGCTTCACGGACGTGAACCAATACTTCATGCAGCGCGGCCAGCGTGTCGGCTCGTTCTCCCTGTCGGTGTCGTCGGGCGAGATCGTGACTGGCAAGTTCGCGCTGGAGGGTAAGGATACGGTCACGGGCACGACTTCGGTGCTTGCGAACGCTCCGTACGTCCCGCTCGCCAGCACGGCCACGGAGGTCATGAACGCGACGACGAACGTCGGTGACGTGCGGAAGAACGGTGTCACGCTGTCGACGGCTCTCCAGGCGATCGAGATCGAGGGCGACGCGAACCTGCGGCAGCAGAACGCGGTGTCGTCGAAGTTCCCGGCGGGTATCGGCTATGGCCGTATCAACATCACCGGCAAGATGATGGCGTACTTCGAGACTCTCGACATGTACGACCACTTCTTGAACCACGACACGATCAGCATGTCGTTCGACTTCCAGGACAACAACGGGCTGTTCTACACGTTCACGATGCCAGCGGTCAAGATCACGAGCGACCCGATCGCTCCGGGCGGCATCGACCAAGACATCATCGAGGAACTGGATTTCGTCACGCAGCGCGATCCCGTCCTCAACACTCAGTTCATGGTCGATCGGTTCTCGTCTGTGTTCGCGCCGCTGTCCCTCGTCTGATGGCTCGTCGCTTGGACGATCTCTCTCCCAGAGTGCCCGAACTTCGACCAGACTGAGGGCGCTTTGGACAGGGCCGCCGATGACCCGGAACGGGCGCGGCGGCCCTTTTCTTTACTATGCGGGCGTACTATATCCAACCCAAGTCGCACTATCCCAACCAACCCAAGGACACGCACATGACTGACACCACCACGAAGAAGCCCGTCTCCATCTTCGCCCTCTACCAGACCGACCAGAAGGCGGAAGAGGACGGTAAGTGGTTCGACAGCTTCGGCCCGGACATCGCGATCAAGATTCGGCGCTTCTCTTCGAAGAAGTCGCAAGCCGTTCGCACGGCGCTGGAGAAGCCCTACGTCAAGACCAGCCGCGGCGGCCAGCTCCCCGAGGACGTGCAGGAGGACATTCTGACCTCGCATCTCGCCGAGGGCATCGTCGTCGACTGGAAGGGCATCTACGATCTCGACGGCGTCGAGGTTCCGTTCTCCGTCGGCGCCGCCAAGAACCTCTTCGCGCAGCTCCCCGATCTCGCGCGCGAAGTCGTGCTGCTGTCCATCAACATGGACAACTTCAAGGCGGAGCACAAGCAGGCCGTGACGGGAAACTGATCGCCTGCTTGCAGCGCGTGGGGACAAACCCACGGGTTGCGAATTCCAAGAACGCCGCGTTCATCCGAGCAATCAAGGCTGAGCGCGGCAAGCCGATCGAGGAAGACGAGCAGGACGAACTTAGGCTTTCGCTCGAAGAGCAGTTATACTGGGACGCTTTCAACGAACTGACGACCCAGCGAACCGAAGGAGAATCTGGCCCTCAACCGTTGCCCGTGGCTGATATCGTCGCCTACGGCTACGTCAAGAACTTCGATGCAATCGACTTCGATCTGTATCTCGATGTTCTGCTCTCCCTCGACCGCGAGTACCTTCGCCTAGCGCACGCGAAGATTCTGGCGGCCCGACAAGCAGCGGCAAGAAAAGCGAAGCGATCAAATGGCCGAAAAACTTGAAATTCAAATCGACACCGATCGCGCCCAACGCTCCTTGGAGGGCTTGGGCAAAGCTGCTGACGCGCTTGTTCAGCAGCTCGCGACGCTCGGTAAGTCGAACGGCCTCGATCAGCTCGTTACGCAGCTCAATAACCTCAAGGGCACGAACCTCACCGCTACGGCGAACGGAATCACGCAGATCGCCAATGCGGTGTCTTCTCTACCCACGGGTCAGCTCTCCAGCTTCGCGCAGCAATTGAACGGACTCGGGGCTGGCGCCGCAAACAACGCGGCGAACGGCTTGCGTCAAGTTGCGGCAGCGGCCAGCACATTGGGCGGCAGCGCGTCGGGTGCGCAAGCCCTCGCAGGGGCAGTGCAGGCGGCGGGCCAAGCCGCGGCGAATGCGGCGATCAACGCCAACGCGCTGTCGTCCAGCGTCCGCCAAGCGAACGGTGCGATGTTTGGGCTCAGCGCCGCTACGTCGTCCCTGATCGGCTTCTTTGCGCAGACGAACGCCAGCGTCGCGCAGATGGTGGGCCTGTTCCAGCAGGCGACTGGCGCCTCCGCAGGCATGGCGGCAGCCCTCGTTGGCATTGCTGCTGTTGGCGTCTTTGTCGAGATCGCGCAAGCCGTTGGCGCGATGATCAAGCCTATTCTGGAGGCCACGACTCAAATCAATTTGTTCCGCACGGCGCTCGACGCGGCGGCTGGCGCGGGCCAAGGCATGAAGTCACTGAACGAGTTGGCGGGCATCGCCAACCGCACTGGCGGCAGCATGCAGGTGTTGGCGAATCACTTCAAGCAATTCAAGATTTCGGCCGACGCGGCGGGTGTTACATCCCAGCAGACGGTGAAGATTTTCGAAGGTTTCCAAACCGCTTTCACCGTCCTCGGCGTTTCCGCCCAGAATTCTGAGAACGCATTCCGTGCGATTTCTCAGATGATGTCGAAGGGCAAAGTGCAGGCCGAAGAGTTGCGCGGTCAGTTGGGCGAGCACTTGCCGAACGCCGTCGGTATCTTCGCTCGCGCGCTGGGCGTATCGACCGCCGCGCTCGATGGTATGTTGCAGAACGGCCAAGTGCTGGCAAAAGACGTACTCCCGAAGGTCGCGGAACTCCTACTCAAGGACTATTCTCCCGGCTTGCAGGAGGCATTGCGTAAGCTGCCAGCGCAGCTCAATATCTTCAATAGCTCGCTCTTCCAGTTGCAAGCCGCTTTTGGCAACGGCAATCTGCTGGGCTCTCTGCAAGGGTTCGCGAACGGCCTGAACCTAATCAACGGCGCGATCAACAATGACGGGATGCGCACGTTCGCGGCGGTCCTCGGCGACCTCGCCGGCGTCTTGACGAACGTCGGCAGTGTACTGGGCGGATCATTCCTTGCAGGTTTCCTCGCCATTCCGCGCGCCATTGGCGAAGCGGTCAATTACGGGTCGCAGTTTCTACAGTGGGTTAATCAGACGTTCATCGGCTTGACGGGTTTGACGAGCGTTTTCACCACAATCGGCGGCGTGATCAATTCGGTGCTGGCAGTATTCGGTAGTCTGGCCGGCGTCATGGCTTCGGTCGTGGTAGCTTCCCTTGCGTTGAATGGCGCGGTCGCCCTCGGTGGCGCCGTAATGACGGCATGGGGCACCGCAACTGGCGTCGCGGCTGTTGCGCAGCGCGCTTTGGCCGGCGCGGCTGGAGCCGCAGCCGCAGCTACGGGGACGCAGGCCGCTGCTGCCACCGCGTCGACCGCTGCTACAGTAGCCCTGGCGCGGGCTTCCCTCACGGCGACCGCAGCGACGGGAGCCCTAGCGAACGTGTTGACGCTCGTCACCTTCGGCGCCGGCGCTGCGGCAACCGCGATGCGCGCGACAGGCGCCAGCATGTTCTCCCTGACGGCGATTTCAGCAGGCGCTACGGCGGCGCTTACGGCCGTGCGTAACGCGCTCTTCGCACTGGCGGCTTCTAACCCTCTCCTGCTGGCATTGACGGCTGCCGCCGTGGCGGGCTTAGCCATTTGGTCTGCTTGGCCCACGATCATGGCTGCCGTATCATCGTCGATGACGCAGACCCAGACGGCCATAAAAGTTTTGAAGGACGCGCTGGAGGCTAACGAGAACACCGCGAAGAACAACGCGGTGGCACTTGTACAGCTTGGCGAGCGACACACCAGCTTCGAACAACAGGTGGCGCGATCGAAGCAGAAGATCGAGGAATTTGACCAACAGCTCGAACGCAACGACCATACGCTCAAGCAAAACGAGCTGTCGATGCGCGCCTCCGCGCGCCTCCAGCAAGATTTTGTTAGCGGGCTGCAACAGCAGCAAGAAGCGCTGCGCATGAGCGCAGAGAAGCTGCAATCACAGTCGGCGGCGCTGCGCGAGCAAGCGAACGAGTACCGACACTCGTCTGAGGGGGCGAGCGCCTACGGCGAGCAGATTCGCATGGGCAGCCAATCGATGGACGGTTATCAGCA
>FRDC01002453.1_pt1 | contig 12871 bp, 15 predicted proteins | sample 1106171 | NCBI WGS metagenome assembly FRDC01 (sample SAMEA3930566, study PRJEB13176) | freshwater metagenome | biome: Drinking water system; feature: drinking water; material: water | place: Singapore | collected 2014-12-20
ATAAGGAAGCCGCTGAAGAAGTAACCGACATTGTCAAAATTGTTGACCAAAAGATCCTAGAAGGAAAAATGCCAGACGACAATGAGCTTAATGAGCTTCTAAAAGCCCAAGAGATTGAGGTAACTGAAAATAACCTTAACATTATGAGATTTGAAATTGCCGGTTTAATTGTGAAAGCTGTTCAGGCACATATTCAGAAAACTACAGAAGCTGAAGCAGCAAAAATCGAAGCAGAGAAAGTATTAAACGAAGCAAATGTTGAAGGTGCTAAAACTACGGAAGAAAAAAATATATTCCATAAAATATTGGGTCTAATAAAAAAAGCTGAAATTGAATTAAAGAAAGAAGTTAATGCCGCTACATCTAGCGAGGTCGCAGTCCCTGCAACAGCCCCAGATGATCCTAAAGGGAATCCAAGCGTGACAGATGCTTTAGCAATGCTTCAAAGAGCCGTAGAGATTTTATCTGCCAACAATGTCGGTGGAGCAATGACACCTTCCGGAGAAGATAAAGAGAGAAATGGAGTTTCAACTGAAGGCTCTACTGGATCAGGAGCAGGACAAATTTCAGCCGCAGAAAAAACTGAAGATCTTTCAAAGATGGAAAAACTAGAAAGCACGGTTGCCGAATTAAAAGATGAAATAAAGAAACTTCAAGAAAGACCGGAGCCGGTAAAAATTAAAACCTCTTATCAAACTGTCGAAAAAGTAGAAGGCGCTGGCGATAAGAAGGCTGAACTTGTAAAAGCGGAAAAACGAGCGGACGAACTGCATGAGCTAATGAAAGAAAAACCCAATGATTTAACTCTGCAAAAGGAAGCTAATGCGCTTTCCGCCAACATTATGAAGTTGAGGCGGGAAGTTAATTCTTAATTTTCTTCACACCTCAGCCTCACGGTATTTTTAACCCAAAAATATCGGTTGTAACACTAAAGAAAGGAGGCAAAACGATGAATTCTAATTCAAATCTAGAACAAACTCTAGCCGAGATTAAAGATGCAATTAGCAAGGCGGCTGTCACAAACAGCACCTACACCTTTAGCCCCGCAACACGTTCGATTTTCTCTCCAGAGAATCTTGATCCTGTTGTAAAACTGGTAAACCCAACCGCGACCCCTATCCGGTCAAGAATGCCACGTTCTAAAGGTTTTGGTCAGGCAGCAGCTTGGAAAAAGTTGACTTCTCAACTTCACCCAGGTGCTTATGGAACGGGTGCAAACCCAGGTGGTGCTTCAGGTATAGGTACTACCATGTCCTTTGCTGATGGAGGTCAACCCTCTTCCGATAATCAGACTTTTTCTGTTGTAACGGCTGCATACAAAAATTTAGGTTTAGATGTTGAGGTAGGACGTCAAGCTATAGCTTCTTCAAGAGGCTATCAAGACATCCGCGACGAATTAGTTAGAATCAAGACCTTAGAAGTTATGTTAGGGGAGGAAAATATGATCCTTAATGGAGATTCCTCAGTCGTCTCTACTGACTTTGATGGACTTGGTAAACAATTAACAACTAATTCCGGAACTCTGGCGCTCTTAACAGCTTCAGGTGTTTCTCAACAGATTCAAGGCCCATATTGGCAATACGGAGCTTCTCCGCAAGTGTTAATCGCAAACCCTAGACAGATCAGAGCTTTATCTGATGATTTGCAAGGTGTTGGATCAATCCAAAGGATTGTAGTCGACAATCAAGGAGCAGGAGTTGGAGGCGTGCATTTGGCAAAAATCGTCAACGCAGTTGATGGTTCTTTGATTGATGTTATTGCTTCTCGTTATTCTGGTGCTTGGGCTTACTTACTCGAAATAACTTCACCTTCTGGTGAAAATATGCTCGAAATGGAAGACCTTGAAGCGCTCAGTGTATACGAGCCTGCAACGGCAAACCACTCGGTTATCTCGAGGGTTTACGAAACAACCGTATTAAAGGTTATTTACGAAACTCACCAGATTAAAGTTGGTGGTCTAGCAACTAGCTAAAGGCTAGTATGCTGAAAAGCTGGCTGTAACTAGAAGCAGGGTTGCAGCCAGAATTTAGCATGACAAATACCTTAATGAATTACACCACCCGCGCTAAGGTGGAACAATTTTTAAACAGAGTCTTTAATGAGGTAAGTAACACCGAGTTCGACGGATATTTAAAAGCAACCGAAGCGTCTATAAATAATTATCTTGGTTATAACTCCGAAACCACAACCTCAGGGATTCTTTCTGAAAGCATAAATAGGGAAAAATTGCCCGGCAAAATAGACAATGACGGGAATCTAGTAATAGATGTTACCCACCCGCCAGTGAATTTTGATGCGAACGGAAATCCTCTAGTCACTCTGGTTGAGTATAATTTCGGAGGTGTTAGAGTGCCTTTACAGCTTACAGACGGCACCAACAATAGCCTCAACACACTCTTAGAAGTTTCTGAAAATAGAAGAAAAATCATTTATCCTTCGATGTATTTTCTTCCTTATATTTCAACTGTCACTCCAACACAGAAGGTCAATCTTTATAACCTTAGAGACGTAAAATTCTGGGTTGATGTTTCTTATATTGGTGGTTTTTCGCAAGTGCCGGCAGATATAACCTTAGCCGCTAATATGATTATGAGTGACTTTTTAACTCGCCGCGATAACCCAAATTTTGCTACTTCCATAAGACAGGGGAGCTACTCAATAGATTTCGGAAGCGGAGGCGCTGACGGAAGGGCTTTTGCCAGTGCTAAAAAGCTTCTGGATCCTTATGTGAGGTATACATGGTAAACGCTAATTTAATTTTAAGTCATTATGTTTCAGTCGAGCATTTTAAACCCGATTCAGGAAATGCTAATAAGGAAGGATATGTTGCTGATATATCTTTGGCCGCCGTGCCTGTTAATATCCAACCTTCATCACCGGAAATAACGGTTTTAAACAATGGTGCTTATGGCAAAGGATATACCGTTTTTACTACAGCTAGCGGAATTCTAGAAACCGATAGGATAGCTACAGTGTCCGGTAATTACTCGACAGCTTATATTGTTAAAGGAAAACAGAATTTTAACTATGGTTTAGCTCAACATGTAGAGCTTTATGTGGAGGAGACAATGTAATGGCAAAGACAATTGCTTTAAAAGTTGAAGGTATCGACGATTTCAGAAAAGATGTTTCTATAGCCACTAGTGATATTAGAAAAGTAGTTTTTATGGCTATGAGAAATTCCGTAAACATAGTTAAAAACTCAGCTCAAGTGATAGCACCTTATAAAACAGGAACCCTCAGAAGGTCGATATTTACTGATATAAAAGATTCGGGATTCACCGGTATAGTTGCCCAGGATACGAATATTGCTTCTTATGGCCCAATCATTGAGTTTGGTTCAAAACCCCACCAGATAAATCCGGTGAATAAAAAAGCTCTTTTCTGGAAAGGGGCTCTTAATCCTTATAAGCGTGTATTTCATCCAGGAACTGTCGCAAGTCCGTTTATGGTGCCGGCACTTGAAGAAAACTTAGAGAAAATTAAGGGTTATTTTGACAAAGCTGTATTATCTTTAATTAAAACCATGGCAGGTAAATAATATGGCAACACTACAAGGTACAGGAATTACGGGAGTTTCGGATTATCTGGTTAATACTCTTTTGCCGACTGTAACTTCTTTGCGAACTGCAAATATATTTAAACATGAGCTTACCGATTTAGCAGGGTTTCCATCAGCCACAGTCACCCCAGGACAGGTGATCTCTAAAGTTTTGGATAATCATAGAAACCAGATTACTCAACGATTTACAATTAGAGTCTTCATTGATCGCAGTAAAGCTAACTTCGGTTCTTCTAAGGCCGAAACCATCCTTAGAAGTCTCGCTGATGAAATTTCCCAGGTACTACAATCAAACCCAACTCTGGGCGGAAATTGCATCGATTCTAAGCCCTTTGATGCTAAATTTGGCTACATTGATAGAGAATCAAACAATATTAGGGTAATAGAAGTTGAGCTCGATTGCTTCGACGCCATAACCTGGCGCTAGTCATCTTCTTGACAACTTTTAAATAAGATTAGGGTATGGCTCTCAAACAAGGACGTCAAGGTCTTTTAGGATTAGGCATAGAATCTACCCCAGGTACAGCAGTTTCCGCTACTACTACACTTCCCTTCATGGACAATACGATTGCTGGCAAACACGAGCCTATTGAGGACATTGCCGCCAGGGGATCAAGAGCTCAGAACTTTACTTCGGTATTAGGTAAACAATGGGGAGAAGGAGAGCTTACTGTTAATGTAGACACTCTAAATATTGGTTACCTGCTTAAATTAGCAACAGGAAACGAAGCAGTCAACACGGTCGTTTCCTCTCAGGTCTTTGACCATCTTTTTTATACAACTGTTTCTGGTAACACACCGCTTACTGCAACCTTATATAACTATCAAGGTGTAGATACTCAGCAATTTTCCTCAATGGCGATCGATAAATTAGATTTTGAGGTGAAAGATTCTTTGATGACCGCAAAGGCCGCATTTAAAGGATTTTTCCCAACTAGTGGTTCGTTTACTCAAACCACAGTTTCAGGAAGTTTGATCAGCTTTAATGATTACCAGATTCAATTAGGATCTTCTCTTGTTTCGGCAGCAGCTTCTTCGAAAATTGCGATTTCTGATTTCTCTCTAAGTATTGAGAACAACGCGGAGGTTATTTTCGAATCAGGCCAAAGCCGGGCTTCCCGAGTCGCTTGGAAAGAATTAAAAGTAACGGGTTCATTTACCAGATTTTTCGAAACAACTACAGATAGAGATAATTACCTAAACTTAAATAAGCAATCCCTTATCGTCACCTGCTCAGGAAACGCACTTCCGAGCTCAAACGTTGAGTCCTTAACCTTCAATTTGGCTAAATTAGCGTATACGGATAGTGATATTGAGACCGGACTAGAGGACTTCTTCGCTATCAAGACTACCTTCACAGCCGAGGTAGATTTATTGCAAGGCAAACAATACGATATTGTTTTACGCAATTACCGGGCTTCTGCCTATAGCTAGCTATGAGTAACTTTAATATTCAAAATAATGCCCTTCGGACGGTAGTCGAGAAGGAGATCCCTTTTTTAAAGGGTGCATTTATAAGTTTTTATGATTCCCCCACAGCAGCTGATTTAAAGAAAGCAAATCAGTTAAAAGAGGATCAAGATTTTGATAGTAGCCTAGATTTTATACTGTCCCAGATAGCCGATTGGAATTTATCGGATGACAACGGAAAACTTGAGGTTAACAGGGAAAATTTAGAACGTCTGCCTATAAATGTAATCAATTGGATAGCTCAAGCCCCTGCAGGAATAATCAAAGAGCACAAGGATAAAAAAAAAGAATCGCCAAGCAGCTTATAATAGCTTTAGGGACTAAAAATACTTCCGCAAATTACCCAGTTGAATACGCAGAAATGATGTTTTGTGAGCGCTTCCATATTTCACCCCTTGAATACTATCAGCTTCCACAGTCTCTTGTAGAGTTATGGACTATGATGATTAATATTAAGGATAAGGCAGATAACTCTAAGACTGGTTGAGGATCTTTCTTTTAAGTTTTTCCTTCTCAATTATTTGTTTATGCACCATAGGTGCTACAAAAAAACCTCCGATCATCGTAAATGGGCTAATATACAGAAAAATTGAAACAAATAAACCCAAAATCAGAGATAAAATCAAGGCGAAGAATCCGAAAGCAATAATAAATAGGATCTTAAAAATCTTACTTTCTGCGAGTTTTAAACTATCCATTTAAGGCGATTATAGCACTGCTTTAAAAAGATTCAACAGTTTGACAGTCTATAGCTATGATTTGAGTATATGGCTGATACCCGGGAACTTAAAATTGTTATCAACTCCGATAGCTCAGACGCTGAGAAAGATTTAGAAAAATTTGGAGGCTCCTTAAACAGGCTCAAGAATATAATTTCCGCTGACCAACTTCGGGGGTTAGCTCAACAGGGTTTTGACTTCCTTAAAAATGCAGTGTTTGATTGTGTTCAGGCATTTCAGGAAAGCCAAAATACTCTTGCTCAACTTGATGCGGTTTTGAAATCTACCAATAACGCAGTAGGTTTAAGTAGAGATGCTTTAGTAGACCTTTCGGCGCAGCTTCAAAATACGACAACCTTCTCAGATGAGGCGGTCTTATCTGCTGAGAACTTACTTCTTACCTTCACTAATATAGGCAAGGATGTCTTCCCAGAGGCGACAAGAGTAGTTTTAGATATGTCGACTGCTTTAGGGCAGGACACTAAAAATTCAGCGATTCAACTGGGTAAGGCTTTACAGGATCCTATTTTGGGGGTTTCCGCACTGCGGAGGGTGGGAGTTAATTTCTCAGAAGATCAAAAAGAGGTTATCAAGAATTTGGTTGAAACCGGCCAGTCACTTGAGGCCCAAAAGTTGATTTTACAAGAGCTTAATACTGAGTTTGGGGGAAGCGCAACAGCAGCAGCAAGTACATATGCTGGCCAAATGACCCAACTCAAAAACGCCATTGATGACGTTCAGGAAACAATAGGTAAGGGCTTGCTCGAAAATCTTGTTGGTGCTACGGGTGGCTTTGAGAATTTAACTGCAAAAGTTAGAGAGATAAACGCTTTCCTTACTGAGCATAAAGATTTGGTAGCAGCGATTGTTGTCGGAGTTGCTGTTCTCGCTGCCACATTTTTAGGAGTTATGGTTGTGGCTATGGTAGTTGTTGCCGGAACAGCCGGTGTGGTTGTAGCGGCAATTGGTGCTGTTATTGCGGTGATTGCAGCGCTGGCAACTCTTGTGGTTATACACTGGCAGGAAATCCAAAAATTTACACTGGAAGTTTGGGGCAATATAGTCAAATTCTTTACAGATGTTATCAATAAGATTACTGGCGCATTTACAGCTTTAGGTCAAAAAATCAGCGATATTATGGCAGGTATTACATCTTCAGTAAAAGGGATGGTCAACAGCGTTGTAGACGCAATAAACACCTTAATTAGGGGGGTAAATAATATTGCAGGGAAAATTCCAGGAGTGTCGCTTAAAGTCCCCGAATTGCCCAAACTGGCAAGCGGTACCAATAATTTCGCTGGCGGAATGGCCATTGTAGGAGAGAAAGGCCCAGAGCTTGTCAGCCTACCCAGAGGTTCATCAGTTACTCCTAATAATAAGTTGGGAGATATGGGGCGGACGGTAAATATAAATATTAATAATCCTGTGGTTCGGGAGGATAGCGATATCAGGAAAATAGTTGAGGCCGTTAAAATGGCTCTTGGCCGCGAAAATGAGCTTGTGAGGCTCGGATTATCTTAATTATGATTGTAGACGGTTTAGATATATCAGACGGGACAAACTTTATAACCCGTGAAATAACAGTTAAATCTGCACCCGGGAGGGTGGTTAATTCTGCGGGGATTTCCCGAAGACCTGGTGATAAACTTACAGCTCTGGAGTGGTCGACAAAAGAAATTGAAGTCAAGGGGTCTGTTTTTTCAACTACAGTCTCTGGCTTAAGGGGTCTAATTGATACTCTACAGCTTCATTTTGCTACCAGAAGTCTTATATTGGCGGTTGATACGGACAGGTCTTATACAGCAAATCTGACTCGGATGGAAATTCCCAATCAGTTTTTCAATAATTCATATGCGGAGTATGAGGCAACCTTCCTTTGCGTAGACCCGTTCTCTTATGCAGATCAGGTTACAGCTTCAGGAACAATCACTTCTGGAACTGTTACAGCAACTGGAACATTAACAGTGTCAGGAACTGTTTTTGCCGGCCCAACTTTGACAATAACGCCTGCGGGCGCAAATGTTGGAGATTCAGGTATTAGGGCTTTGAAAGTCACTCATGTTCCAACTGGCGAAACAATGACTATTTCCGGCGTTTTAAGTTATAACGCGCCTTATATTATTGACTATACAAACTATTTAGTCACTAATTCAGGGGTTTCAAGCGATTATACAGGTATATTTTCAAGATGGGAACCAGGGCAAAATCAATTTACTCTTGCTGTAATTTCAGGAGTAAGAAATAGTTTCAATTATAAATTTGGATATCAGCCGAGGTTTTACCAGTAATTATGCCCAAAATTTACAAAGCAAAACGCTTTGGAGGAAAGCGGATTAGCAATTTAATTAAAGATCTGCCAGTCCATAAACGGGGCGAAATAAAAGCCCAGGAAATGGCGAAAGTCGACCTACAGGATTTTTCCCTAAACGGAGTTGAGGTTAAGATTTTAGAAGCACCGCAAGAGGTTAATGGTTGTTTATCGGTTTCAGTTTCTGCAAAAAGAGGTGGTGTGGATTTAAAAGTAGATAACCCCATTTATTTTCAAAATCCGCCGATTATGGTTCATAACGGCACTTTTTACCAGGAATACGACCCAATTGCGGGCGGAGTGGTTGATAAGAAAAACTTTGTTGAAGATCCAGAGCAGGCACTGAAAGAAATTATAGTCCAGACTTTAGAGTTATTAAACTAATATGCCGGTTTTAATTGTTTATCCAAATGCAGGAACAGGAAGCAATACTTCTGACGCCAGGGTTTATAGGCAAGGGGTAAATGAGGCCTTTGCTACCATAAGAAATGGTAACGGTACTGATGTAGATTCGTCAGTTACAACTACTGTTTGTGCACAGATTCAATGCAGCTCAACTTTAAATCAGTTTTCAACCATCAGCAGGGGTGTATTTTCATTTGATACTTCTTTGTTGGGCTCAAGTGCGACAGTAGCCTCTGCGATCCTGTCATTTTATGGCAACTCTAAAGCTAATTCTTTATCTGCCGGAATACCAGAACTTTTAGTGGCGGGTGTTTCTATGGGTAACCCTGCTGTTCCGGCTGCATCTGACTATCAAGCAGTAGCCAGAACCAGATTTGCAACAGGAATCTCTTATTCTGACCTTAATTTAAGCGGTTATAACGATTTTAATTTAAACTCTTTCGGTTTGGCGAATATTAACGCAACCGGGATAAGCCAATTTTCTACACAATGGGATTGGGATCTTGATAATAGTTTTGGGGGAACTTGGACTGTAGGTTTGTCTCAGGTTTATGTTTTTATTGAATTTGCCGATCAAGGGGGAACAACCAACGACCCTAAGCTGGTTATTAACTATACTTTACCCAACACCGTAACTAACCCGCCAACTCCCCCAAATACGGCAACAAAGGTGCAAAAACGGTTTTATTACAAGGTTTATGATTCCGCCCAAAGATATATTACTACTTGGGTAAGTGATGTTATTTCAGATCCTAGCTTTCGTTCGGTTATTAATGGAGGGGCGGCAGAGTTAAGTGTTAAGTTGGCCAGACCATTCGACAGTTTTGGGGAGGGTTTTGATGTATCTTTACAAAATAGGATTGAGCTTTGGGTTGCAGATTCAGACAATCTTGGAAATAACCCCAATACAGGTACTTTGTGGGATAATGCAAGGTGGGATCAGGATTTATGGGATACCCCGATTTATTCCTTCCGAAAGCTATTCGCCGGTTTTATTTCAGGCTATGCACCTGTACTTGAAGACGAAGATCAATATGTTGATATCACAATTTTGGGTTATACAGCGGAAACTTCTTACAGAATCTTAAAAAATTCAAGTGGTAATACAACTATTACTTATACCTCTCAAGATCCTGGGGCTATCATGCAGGATGTAATCGATAAATACCGGGCTGATGGTGGCACAAACCTAAACTACATAGGGAATAGCATCCAGACAGTAGGAGTGACAGCAACCTATACTTTTCAATTCAACACAATTAAAGAATGTTTTGATAAGATCCTCGAATTTTGTCCGGCAGGGTGGTTTTATTACATTGATCCGGCTGGTACGGTTTTTCTAAGGCAAGCCTCTATATCAGCAGACCACGTACTTACTATTGGTAAAGAAATAAGCCTTCTCAAAGCTGATAAGCGTATAGAAAATCTAGTCAATCAAGTTTTTGTAGTAGGAGGAGGTAATCCCAACCTGTTTAATATCTATACTCGAAACGGCTCAGTACAGACTTACGGGAAATTTGAGAGGAAAATCCAAGATGGCTCTGTAACCGACAATACTACAGCAGATTTAATAGCAAAAGCCAGATTAGACCAGTTCCAAACCCCCGAAACTAGGACTGTTTTGAGAATTTCTGATAATCAGGGCGAAAATTCGGAAATAGGGACAAATATTGAGGATTTTAGTATAGGTGACACAATCCAGATTAAAAACTTAAATTATGGAGTCTCAAGTTTTAGCTACTGGGATCAAGCGATTTGGGACACCAGCGTTTGGGATTCGACTTTGCAATTCTCAACCGCAAGCGTTTTAACTATAGTTTCACTTCAGTACTTTCCAGATTATATAGAGGTTGAGGCTTCATCCAGGTTGCCAGAAATTGCAAGAAGAATAGAGCAAGTCAATAAGACCCTAAGTACCCAGGTACAACAAAATGTGCCTACAGCACCCACAGTACGCTCGGTTTAGTCATTGATTTGACAAATTTTATCTACGATAAATAGTATGCCACTGGTAACTTTTTCACCTTCTACGGTCATCAAAAGCGCCGAGGTAAATGCTAATTTTTCAGGTTTGGCCAACGGGAGCTTTATGTCTACTCCAACTGTTAACGCTATGAGCATAACAGGATTAAAGCAGGTTTCTGGCCTCTTTGATAATGGAAACTCAGGATCAGCAATCACTATCAACTGGGCAAATGGTGATAGGCAAAAACTAACTATTTCCGCAGCTTGCACTATTTCCTATTCAAACGCCATAGCCGGACAAGTTTTAAGTCTCCTGATTGTTGAAAACGGTACAGGTAATTTCAGTATCACCCTTCCTACAAGCAAATGGCCTAACGGAGTCGCAGGCGTATTTACTACTACTGCTAACGCAATCAATCTTCTAAATGTTTTTTACGACGGGACTAATTACTTGACACAACTCTCGTCAGGTTACGCATAGGAGATCTATGGGTCAAATTTTTAACACCAATCTCTACAAAGACGCCAATTTCCAGGCTTATTACAGAGCTGAGAATACTAGCGATAGCAAAGGTTCTAATACTCTAACAAACAATAATTCGGTTGCTTTCACGGCTTGTAAATACAATAACGGCTTCGATGGCGGCTCTGCTAACACTAACAAATATATGTCTACAAGCTCTGTACTTAATATTGACGGAGGAGCTTGTGCAATTTCCCTCTGGGTTTTATTAAATGCTGAGATAGGTTCAGGATTTTGGGACTTTACCGATCAGGTTAACAATACCTCCAAAACAGAGTTTACTATAAGATATGAGTTTAACGGAGGCACACGACGGATTGTTTTCCAGAGAAATAAGATCGGAGGAACAGCAGATTCTGTCGCTTTAAATATCACTCTAGGCATTTTAACTATTCACCACATTGTTCTGACTTATGACGGAGTAAATATTGGAGGCTATGTTGACAACGTTAGTGCCGGAACTGCCGCTGCCAGCGGAAGTGGGAGTGGAACATCTACCCAGGGATTTGGAATTTTAGCTGATCCCTCAGGAAGCAATCCAGCCTCAGCGATTGTAGATGAAATCGGAGTTTGGAATCGCGGATTATTAGCTGCGGAAGTAGATATTTTATTCAAACCCGATCAGACCGGAGGACTGATTTTAGGGCAAATCTAGATATGAAATCTACTACTGAGTCAGACGAAACCAAACTTGCGGTTATTACCGCCACCATGACTCGTATGGGAGAGGATTTGAAAGAGATGAAAGACGATATTAAAGATTTAAAGGGTACTTACCCAACAAAGGCAGAAGTTCAAGCAAAGATCGACCTGGTAGATAAAAAATATGAATTATCCAGGACTCTTATTTATAGTTTTTGTGGCTTGGTATTGATCGCAGTGATAGGAGGACTACTAGCCGTAGTAGTGCAAAAACCATGACTGATATTGTAAGGCCAATTGAACCTTTCGAATTAACACAATTGTTTGGGGTAAATCCTGATTCGTATAGAAGATTTGGACTTGCCGGACATAATGGGTGGGATTTAAGAACCAAATTTTCTGACACCCCCCAGGGGCATAGGAATATTTTGGCCTCTTGGTTTTCGGAGTTTTACTCTAGGGGAGATGAGGGTAATGATGGGTTTGGTAAGTACTTTGAGGTAATAGTAAAACTTAAAAGCACCTGGAAATTAACTTATGCCCACTGTCTCTCAATAGAATCTTTTAGTAAAAAAAACGAGGGGGAAATAATGGCAATCTCCAATTCCACAGGTAACTCTACCGGAGATCATCTGCACATTACTGTTAAAAGAGGTAGCTTAAATAATGGTAAATTTGTTTCAGAGAACTACAATAATGGCTATTTTGGGGCAGTCAATCCTCAGGAGTTTTTTGACGAGCTCAGAGAATTCAAAAAAACCGCAGCCACACAACCTACCTCCCCGCAAATAACAACCCAAACTAAAATCCCTCAAGTTTATGATTGGGAAGTCCAGAAAATTAGATCAGAAATAGATCGAATCCCCGGACTTGAAAATGATCTTACAAACGAACGTAAAACAAATGAGCGGTTGGACGAAGACCTCACAAAAGCCGTAGAAATAGCCAAAGAGTTAGACGAAATCGCAAAACAGAAAAGACCTAAAAGCGCCTTAGGGGGCTTGCTCTACGACTTAGCATTTAGAGTCGATAAATGGGGATCGAACCAACAATCTTAAAGGATTTTAGGAAGTTTGCTTTCAAAATTCCTAAACATAGATACGATTTGAGGGTATGGCTGACAGTTAATAAATGGATGTGGATAGCCATCGCGTCTTTTTGTTGGATGGTTATCTTTTTGAGTTTGCCGAAATCAGTTCCTTTGATTCTTAAATTGATTTATGCGGTCAAGAATTAAAGAAAGGAGGAAAAATGGGTAATTTATTAAAACTTAATTT
>FRDC01002615.1_pt1 | contig 12854 bp, 17 predicted proteins | sample 1106171 | NCBI WGS metagenome assembly FRDC01 (sample SAMEA3930566, study PRJEB13176) | freshwater metagenome | biome: Drinking water system; feature: drinking water; material: water | place: Singapore | collected 2014-12-20
TCATCAGAGACGACGCGCCCGTGTCCCCGGGGAGACCATGACCTATCTCGGCATTGACCCTGGCCTCTCTGGAGGGTTCGCGTTTCTGACGTTCACAAATGGGGAACGGAAGATCGAACTGTTCAAGACGCCTATCATCACCATGAAGAAGGGCAACGGACAGAAGCGCGAGGTCGATCTCCCGGAGTTGCTCAGCGTCATGGAGCCGCGCCTGCCCGTGATGTCGACCGAGGCCGTCATCGAGGACGTCCACGCCATGCCTGGTCAGGGTGTCACCAGCATGTTCCGCTTCGGGGTGGGGTTCGGGATCTGGATCGGCGTCCTCGCCGCGATGAGCATACCCTACCGTCTCGTCCAGCCCATGACCTGGAAGAAGCACCACGGGCTTTTAGGTCAAGACAAGAACGCCTCTCGCCTCAGAGCCGGCCAGCGATTCCCGGAACTCGGATCGTTACCGAAGTCGATGGAAGGCCCGGCCGAGGCGTTGCTGATGGCCTCGTGGGCAGCGGCGGTCGATCACGATGGCCGCCAAACGTACGGAGAGGCGATATGAGCCACGTAGATGGGGAGACCGTACGCCAGGTATCAACCGAGGGATTTGCGCCAGCCGACTACAATTCCGTCGGTTCCAGCCTCGACGAGTGCGTCCAGAAGATCATCGACGCCTTCGCCAATGAACGGACGGCGTCGTGGGATGCCGGCGATGCGCTGAACGAGGCGATCAGCAACCTGACACCGAACGCGGATCAGGAACCGCTGTTCCGCTGGCTCGCGACACAAACCGGCTGCACCGTGAATCGCATGAAGCAGCTAGCGGCGGTCTCACGGACGTTCGAGCCGGGAATGCGCGATCTGGAACGAGCGTGGAGCTGGCATCGCGCCATCTACAACGCGGCGAGGCGGAACAACTGCCTCCCGGCGGACATCCTCGCGACGGCGACCGAGAAGAAGTGGACCCAGCGCGAACTCGACGCGCATGGCACGACCCGAGAGCGGGTGGAGTTCAAGGGCGATTGTGGCGACTGCGGTCTGAACGTTCACGTCATCTGCAAGAAGCCTGGCGCCAGAGCGATGCTCAAAGGCGATCGGCTGACCTGCCCCTTCTGCGCCGCGACCGTGGCAGGGACACCGTATCTGGGGACCTTGAGTTAGGCAGCGACTGGCTGAACGGCCTTCTTCGTCCGATCGACGACTTCCCGCAGTCCCGGTGCCGCCAACCCCGCCAGCGTTGCCACTTCAGGCGATGCGCCACCGATGCCTGCCGTCGCCGCGCCGACGGCGACCGCCAGCAGCGGCTGCGCGAACTTCGGCACCTGCGGCACGAGCCACCTCACCAGCGCCGTCACCAGCGAGCCAACGATCGGCGCCAGCGCCTGAATGAGCATCCCCACCTGTGCATCCGACATCCTCTACTCCTTCAGTTCAAAATGGCCGAGGTCAGGTGTCTTCTTCCACCGACCACCCCAGGTCAGTCCGATCGACTCCCCGATGCCCCCGAGCTTGTCCCAGATCGGGTCTCCTGCGTCCCATTGCAGTTTGTCGGGCCCGTGCAGATCAAAGTGCGAGTATGGGCAGACGTCGATCGCGCGGCCGATGAGATGCTTACTGTGCTTCGTCCATGAGACGCCCTTGGCGATGTTCTCGGCTTGCTCTTGAGGCGTTCTGAGCGTGTCGATGATCAGCAGCGGAATCCCCGCTTCTGCCGCGCGCGCGATCAACTCGAACGCCAGCGGACGAAACGCGTCACTGAGATCGTCGAGACGCCTACTCACGGCGATGCTCACAGCAGCACAGCTCCAAGCGCTCCAGCGAGAGCAGCACGTCCTGCCGAAACCCCGGCAATGTCGGGTCCAAGTCCCGCTTGAGCCCCGCCACGTCGACTTCCAGGCCGTTCAATCGCGCATACTCCCGGCTGACGAGCAGCATCCCGAGCACGAGGAGCGGCGGCAGCACCACCCAGAGCGACCGTCGCCACATCTTACCGCTGCTCGAGCGCCCGCACGCGCTGCTCGAGCCGCGCGGCGTCCTCTTCCGCCGCCTTCAGCCGATACTCATGCGTCGCTGAGGTCTGCGCCAAGACGTGCCACGCCGCCCCCTGCGCCTCGATCGCCGTCAGCCGGGCGAGGATCGCCGTCAACTGCCCTTCCGTCTGTCCCTGCCAGCGCCCGATCATCACCAACGTCGTCGCTAAGGCGATCACCACCCCCGCCAGCTTCGTCCAGTCCGACGCGAGGATGCGACTCATTGCCGCACCGCGCCTTGCCCACCACGCCTGGACCGCCAGAACGGCTGGTCCATGCTGGGTATTCTTTTGGGAATGGCCCTCGTCGTAGCGGTAGTGGTCTGGATCATTCTCTACCTGCGGGAACGTTAAGAGATGCATCCTGACACTGCGGACACGGGGGTTACCCGTGGTGGTTACGGATGATCGCGGCGGCGGTAATCGTGCCGCTGCCGAAGCCTGACACCATCACCTTCAGGAACCGCGGCATCGTCGCCAGCGCGATCGTGGTCTGACTGTCGGCCGTCGCCGTGATGTTGGAGCCGATCTGGAAGCCGTGGACGGTGTTCGCCGGGGCGACCGTCGTGATGTTGTAGCCGCGGAGCTGCACCGTCGCCGTGGAGATGCCCGAGACGTGGATACAGCCCTCGGCGTAGTCGATGGTATCGACCCACTGCCCGTCCGAGGTGGCCGTGACGCCATCCAGAAAGGTGACCTGCAAGGCGCTGTTGCGGCGATGCAGAATGCTCCCATTCGCCATGGTCTACTCCCGTTCCTGGTGCCGGATCGGCACGCGGCTATTGATGACCAGCTGGCCGCTGTAGCCACTCTCATGCTTCTTCTTGGAGTAGCGGCAGCGGTTGCACTGAAAGCTCTTCCACTTGCCGGGCTCGTAGCGATTCATCTCCATCGCACCGTTACAGTTGGGACACCTCACGCTCGCTCCTCCTCTGGAAGCCACTTCCAGCTCTTCCTGGCTGCGATCGACTGAACGGATTGCGGCTTGACGCCGAACTCACGCGCGATCGCTGACATATTCTCGCCCGCCCCGGTGCGACGACGGATGGCGTGCACCTGCTCGGCCGTGAAGCGCGCCTTGGCGTGCCGCGCTCCGCGCTGCGTTCGACCTTGCAGTCCGTCGATGGGACCGGGAGCGGGCTCGACGCGGACACGCTGCGGGGCCTTACCCCAGAGCAGTTGACGCAGCAGGCTATCGCCGGGGCCATGCACTACATCGTCAACAATGACTACACGCGCGACGCGCAGGCGGCCGTTGCCGTGGGCACCTGCGCCTGCGTCGAGGTCGTCTGCGACGACGGCTCCGACTTCCGTGTGAATTGCAGCGGGGCGTTCATGCCGCTCGCGGGCTTCCAAGGCGACTTGACCGCTGTCGGCGCGACGCCGGGCACCTTCAACAGCTGCGGTGCCTGCGGCTGCAACGTGACCGACTCCCCGGCCACGCTCGCCGCAAGCGTTGTCTGCATCGCCGCGCCGTAGCCTCATTGCGCCCCCAGCCATTGCGTCAGGGGGCGGAGGCCCTCGGGACCGAGCAGCTGGCCGAGGTTCGGCACCATGCTCTCGCTAAGCATGCGACGACCGCCCTCTGACGTGACGAAGCGTCCGACCGCGGCCGGCGTCAGCATCGCCGCGCCCGCGCCGACCGCTGGCCCGTACTGCCCTTGGCTCAGGAAGTAGGGGATCGACGCCATACCCGACAGCTGCCCGCCGCTCATAAGCGCCTGCCCCGTGCCCGACGGGTTCGCCGCAAGTCGATTGGACGACACCATGGCGCGCATCGACGCCGCCGCATCCGCGAGATCCGCCGCCGCGCCCGGCTCGAGAATGACCTGGAGCTGGCCGGACTTCTCGTAGGGCGCCAGCTGCGTCAGGAACCGCTCGGGCGAGAACACGCCGTCCTTCGTGGCCTTCTCGGTCAAGCGCGACAGCCACGCCTGGGTCGCCTGCGCATACGTGTCGTCATCGACCAGCAGCTTGAAGTCCAGCGTGTCGCTGATGTTGCCGGGTCGAAACGCGCGGTCGATGACCTGCTCCGGCGCGAGCGGCCTGGTGCGTCCGCCCAGGACGATGCGCTTGGCCGAGTCGTTGAACAGCTGTTTCCCGGTCGCGTAGACCTGCTTGGCTTGGGCCAGCGCGGGCGCCACGTCGGCCCCGGCCGGCGAGGTCAGGAAGTCGTCGATGTCGCCGCGCACGGCGGCATACAGCGCCTTCAGCTCGCCTTGCCGCAGGTTCCCCACGGGCGCCGCGCCACGAAAGGCGCGCTCGCCCAGCTCGGCTTCGATCTGGCGCGCGACGGCGAAGGGGATGCGCTCGTTCTCGATCACCTCGCGCAGCGGCACGGACGTGAGCCCTTCCACGATGTCCCCGGCGATGGCGGGCGCCCCCATCGGCGTCGGCGCGGTGCGCTCGAGGATACTGCGCGCCATGGCGCGGAGCTTGGTCGTCGGCACCACGGGCTCCGGGCCGGCCAGCTGTTCGATCTCGTTGAACAGCCGCGCCGACTGCTGACGCCAGCCCTGCACCACCGCCTTGGTTCCGCCCTGCGCCTTCAGGCCGGCCGTCATGGCGTCGGCCTGCGTGTCGCTGAGGCGTCCCGCCACGTTGGCCACCGCGTCGCGCGCCGCCGTTGCCTGGCCTTCGCGGAACTGCGTGACGCGCCCGCCGCCGATGGCGAAGTACCCCGGATAGTTCTCGATCTGACGCACCGTCTTGGACTGCGTGATGTCGGAGGCTGCGAGAGGGATGCCGCTACGCGCGGCCTGCCCGCGCAGGGTCGCCCGCGCCGCGTCCTTCCCCGCACGACGGCTCATGAGGGCGCCCGCGGCGGCCTGCAAGCCCTTGCCGACAACCTGGCCGCCCATCTCGCCCATGGTGCCTTCGATGACGTCGCCGCCGATCTGGCGGGCTTCCTGACCCAGCTGGCCCATGCTCGTTGGCCCGGCGACGTTGCCCGCGAACAGCTGTTTCGCGGCGTCGTAGGCTTGCCCGCCGATGCCTGCGCCCAGCCCCGCGCCGCCAACCGCGCCCAGGGGATTCGCCGTCGCGAGGCCGCCCAGCGTGCCGCCGATGGCGCCGCCCGCCGCCTGCGCGAACGGACGCGCACTCCACGACCGCTGCGTGGTCGGCGTCGTGGTCGTACTGCGCTCGAGTTCGGTCGCGATGAAGTCGAGGTCGTCCGGCGTGAACCCGTCCTCCACCTCCACGCGGCGCATCTGACCGCCCACCTCGAGTTCGACGACCGCCACTACTGCACCACCCGGTACTTCCGCCCGCTGGGCGTCGTGGGCAGCGTCGTCGTGCCCGCCACCGGCTGCTCCGCGACCGCCTCGCGCACCTGGCCGACTCCACCCAAGGCTTGTAGGCGCTGGTCGATGCGGAACTGCGACGACTTCAAGTACTCGCGCGCCTTCGCGTCGAACTCCGTGACGCCGCCCAGCTCGCGGCTCGTCGGGATGAAGTCCTGCGTGATCCTGTTCTCGGTCTCCGTCAGCGCCTTGCCGGCGAGGTCGAACTTGCCCGCCTGCAGCTGCGCTACGATGGCATTCCACTCGGCGAAGCGCGGATCGGGGCTCACGAACTGCGCCGCGCTGCGGGCCGGGTTGGCGAAGTAGCCGACGAAGCGGTCGCGCTCCTCGGGCGAGAACTCTGTCAGCGCACGGTTCAGCAGGTACTGCATGGTCCGCATGCCGACGATGGCCTGGCGGTCCTGGTCCGGCACCTGCGCCGTATCACGCTCGGCGGCCTTGCGAGCGGCCTCGAGGCCCTGCTTGGCCTTCAGCAGAAACTGCGCCTGCTCGGGGGACGCCTGGCGCAAGTCGATGTTCGCGGAGCGCGCCAGTAGCTGGATGTCCGTATCGGCCGGGTCGGGACGCCCGAACTGCACCGACGCCGCGCCGTCGCTGCTCATGCTGCCGCCGGTAATCACCGTGCTGTTCGGCTGCGGTCCCTGGGTCGGTGGTCCCTGGGGGATCTGCGCCACGGGCTGCGGCTGCGCGGTCGCGGGCGAGCCCCCGAAGATGCGCTGCAGGTATTTCTGCGTCTCGGGGAAGGGCGGGACACCGCCGTGGTCGTCGACGTTGCCCTCGCCGGCATTGTAGGCGGCGAAGGCGAGGCGCGGGTCGCCGTACTTGTCGAGGAGACGGCGGAAGTGACGCATGCCGCCCTCGATGTTCTGGGCCGGGATGCGCGGGTCGACGTTGTAGTCGCGCGCCGTGGCCGGCATCAACTGCGTCAGGCCAATGGCTCCCTTGTCGGACACCGCGTTGGGGTCGCCGTTGCTCTCGGCCGTCACCAGCGCCAGCGCGTAGTCCAGCGGCACGCCGTGGCGCGCGGCGGACTCCTCGATCATCGGGCGGAACTCGCCGACGTTCGGGGCCAGCATCGGACGGAAGCCGAAGCCACGCAGGAAGTCGGCGCCCTCGGAACGGCGGTTCTGGCGTGTCGCCGTCGCCGCGTCCACCTTCACGCCAGCGGCCTCGCGCGCATAGGCCAGCTTGCGCTGCTGGATGTCGTCCAACTGCGCCCGCAGGATCGGCAATTCGGGGTTGTTCGGGTCCGTGGCCTGGAGCCGCTGCACGCGCCCGATGATGGCCGTTTCGTTGCCCTCGCCGCGCTCGAACTGCGCCGCCGTGCCGGGGCTGCCCGCCCGCGCCGCCGCTCGGGCGCGCGGGTCTGTCAGGGTCGCTGCGAAGTCCTCGTTGGCCCGCGCCTTCGCCGCCCCCTGCCCGACCGCCTGCAACTGCAGGTACGTCTGCAGCGAGGGCCGCGGTGCGGAGGGCGGCGCTCCGAGGACACCCTGCAACACCTGGCCGACCGTCCCCACACCCCGGAGCGCCGTCCCCAACACCGGCACGTCACTGCCCGCAAAACTCTCCCCCGGCGGCGCGATCTGATCCAGCTGCGCCGGCTGCAATCCGGGCATGCCCGACTGCACCATCGCGCGGAAGGCGTTGTCGCTCTGCGCCTGATCGTCGATCGTCTTCGGCAAGGCCAAGACGTTCGCCAACAGGCCAGCGAGGGGGAGATACTCCCGCATCAGTTCTTGAACCCGAAGCCGCTACTGCCGCGGCTCCTGTTGTTCCCCTCGCCGCTGATGCTCTGGAACGCCGTGAGGATGCCGAGAATCTCTCCCAGGTTCGGAATCCCCTGTTCCTGTGCCCCGACCCCGGTGAGACCCGTGCCAAGCCCGCCGAGTTGCTGGTTCAGCTGCAAGGCCAACGCATCCCGCTGGTTCTGATTCCCTGCCGCGCCCATGAGGGCTTGGAGTCCACGCGTCGCATCGTTCTGGAAGGCCCCTTCACCTCGCTGCGCCAGCACATCGCCGAGTCCCGTGCCGAACTCGCCCAAGGCTGTGCCTTCCGCGATGGCCTGCCGCGCGCTGTTGCCGGTGCCTGACGCGGCGAAGCGACTGCGGATGTCGGCGAGGTTCTTGTCGAAGTTCCGCTGCGCGACCGCCTGCGCCGTCTCGAGCGGGTTGTCGCCGTACCACTGCCGCTGCCCGAAGGGATTGTTCTGGCCGAACTGCGCGTTCAGCCCGTCCTGGTACGTGGGCGGCACCGGACTATTGGCGCCCCCTTTTGCCGTGGACGCCTTCTGATTCGCGTTCGCCATGGCCGGGTTGCCCGTCGGCGGCGCCGCATTGGTCACGTTCGGTGCATTGCCCCCGCCAGCGGGGGGCGACCCCTGTTTGCCGCCACCGGCACCGGCGGCTGGGTTCCCCGACGCATTGACGGCCGTCGCGTTGCGCGACAGGTGCGCCGTCAGACGCTGCTGCTGCGTCGCGTTCTGCTCCCCCATGCCACCGAGCTTGTTGGCGGCGCCTTGATGGTTCGCCAGCCACTGCTCCAGGTTGCCGCGGCGGGATGCCCGCGAGAATCCCTGTTGCTGCTGCTGATTCAGGCCGACGCCAAATCCGAGTCCCGGCATCACCAACCCCCATCCTCGTCTAGCATACTACGACACGCTGCGTCACTGTAGACTGAAGGCGCGCAGAAAGGCCGTGCGGTCGTCGCCCGGTCCCACCTGCGGCACCTGTGGCGGCGGCAGGCTCAACTGGGGCGGCGGCGGCGCCTGCTTCCCGAAGAAGGCTCCTGGATCGAGCCCCTGCATGATCGACTGCGGGGAGAGCTTGTCGAGGATGTTGAAGCCCTTGGCATCACCGCCGGGCGTCTTCGCCGACTGGCCGCCACCACCGCCTTGGCTCAGCAGCTGGGAGAGGGCCTGTGCGTTGAATGCCCCCTCGCCACCACCGAGAATCGTGGGGCTGAATGAGCCGATCGGCTGCCCGCCTTGTGCGACGATATCCGCAGCGTTGATGAAGGACGACGGCGCCGAGAAGGTCGCCCCACTGCCCCCAAGGGCATTCGGTGCGAAGCCGGGAACCGCAGTTCCGCCCTGTGCGGCGATCTCGCCAGCGCCGATCAGGGACGGTGCGGCACCGGCGAGCCCACCCGCTGCACTGCCAAGAGCGCCACTACTGATGCCGCTGAACGACGGTGCGAGACTCGCGCCCAAGGCCGAGCCGATGCCGCTCCCCATTCCGGCCGCCGTTCCTGCCCCAGCCCCGCCGCCGATCCCGAGAGCACTGCCGATGCCACCCGCGGCGCTCCCGAGCGCGGACCCGACCGTACTCGCCGCCGTGGCGAGACCAGTCCCAACCGCCCCCGCCGCTGAACTCGCCGCACCCGCAATCGCTGGAATGGCTGCTGCTACCCACGGCATCGTCAGAACCTCTCGGGCTGCCGGCTCTGGAGCCGCGACAGCTTCCGTTCCGCCTGGCCGGTCTGCTTGCCGTTGGCCTGGCGCCGTTCGATGCGATCGGTGAGCTTGTCGATCTTCCGATTGCTCGGCGTATCCATCACGGGTGGCACCGCACCCAACGCCGCGACCTCTTCCGGTGACGGCACGAAGGTGAAGTACGAGGAGCGATCAGGCAGGCCCAGCTGCTCGCGGCTCTGGAGTCCCTGCTGTCCCCCCGCCGCTCCCGGCGCGAGGCTGCCGCCGCCGACGCCGCTGCCGGTCAGCTGGTTGATGAGTCCCCCGCCCATCCCGAGGTTCTGGCGCATCTGCGGCAAGCCCCCCTGCGCGTTGCTGATCGCTTGCTGGAGCGGCACCGAGATCGCCGTGTCCGGCGGGTTCACCATCTGCCCCAGCAGGGCTCGATTCCCGATCGAGTAGAGCCCGCGCTGTGGCCCAGCGGGTCCGCGCCGACTCGACTCGCTGCTGCTGCCGCTCTGTGCTTGCTTGCCCATCCTGCACCTCACTCAGCCGCAGTCTGAACACCACGGCTTCTGCTTCCCATCCGTACTTGCGGAGATTCCGACCAAAGACGCCCGGTCGCGACGTCGCCGCGCGCGAGCAATAGAGGTCGTCGCACCCGAGGCTCTTGGCCCACACCGCCACCGCGTCGTGACACTGTGGCGAGTCCTCGGGGCTCTGACTCCAGGCCCACGTAATGCACGCATGGCGGAGGTCCACGTCGTAGTAGACCTTCGCCGCGATCCAGCTGACCAGCTTGCCTTCGCGCAGCACGCACCACACACCACCGGTCTCGTCGTCGATGTGCTGGCCGAGCTCGACGAACACGCGATCGACGGACTTCTCGCCCCCCGTCTCCTCGAGGATGCTGGCGATGCCCGCGCGGAACTGCGGTTCGTACACCCGCAGCTGGGTCGTGTTCTGGAGTCGGTAGAGCATGCTCATTGCCGTGGTGGCCGCCATTCCACCCAGAGGTTCCAGCACTCGACGGTGCCGTCTGCGCCGCTGTCCTTCACGGCACACACCCGGATCACCACCACGTCCTCAGTATTCACCGCCGCCGCGAAGAGATCTACCGGCCCAATCGTCTTCTTCGTCGTCGTGGCGGTGTTGTGCGTGACCGTCCCGAGCGACGTGAAGGCGTTGCTGTTGTCTTGGTATTCGAGACTCACCGTCGCGACGTTCGTATCCCCGGCGTTCACCAGCCCTGCCGCCCAGAGCACCCATTGGCCGTCGGGATGCTTCTCGCGGAACACGCTGCGGTCGATGGCCATGCCGCCGTACCGCTGCTTGCTGGTGGAGAACGTCGGCATCTACTTCTTCCGACGGCGCTCCGCGCGATTCGGCTCGGGCTCGGCCAACTGCTCGTCAATGAGCGCAATGGCCCCCTTGATCTGCTCCGCCACGAGCACGGCCTGATTCAGCCGCTCCACGAGTTCGGCACGTCGCTTCTGAAGGTCCATTAGACGGGCAGTCCTTTCTCCCGCAGGAAGGTCAGAATCCGCATCGCGAGCATCTCGTACCCGATGCGCTTCAAGTGCAGGTTGTCCCCCGCGAAGATCACCGGGTCTTGGAGGGTCGTGTACGACAACGTCTCCCCCACCGCGCGCAGGCGGTGCCCGATGTCGTAGATGGCGGCGCGTCCCGCCCGCGCAATCGCCGTGTTGGTCGTGGTGATGAGGCTCCCCGGGGGCTCGGCCAGATAGACGTGCGTCGACCCGCCCATGACCAGCGCCGCCTGGATCGCGAGCAGATTGGTGACGATGTACGACGGCTCCCCCTGGGCCGGCGGGATGAAGCCGAAGGCGGCGAGCAGGACGTCATTGGTGCCGTAGGAGATCACCGCCGCGTCGTAGGGGCCGTTCGCGACCACCGCCGCGACGCGCGCAAGCCCTTGCGTAGACGTCTCCGCGTTGACCGCCTCGTCCACGATGGTGACGGTCGACGGGACCATGCCGTCGGGCATCGTCGTGGGGCAGCTGGGACACCCGGCCGGGCCGACCAGCGCCTCCACGATGCCCTGCGAATGCGAATCGCCGTAGACGAGGAGGCGAAAGGCGTGGGCTGGCATCGCCAGCAGGACGAGGAAGCAGACCATCAGGGTGTGTGTCATAGTCGCCATTCTACGCCAACTGCTCGATCACCGCCTCCACGTTGTAGGTGACGGTCGTGAAGGTGCCCGTGGTGGCGACGGTAATCGCCGCACCGCTCTGGGCGCGGATATGCACCGGAATGCCGTGGTACGGCACCGCGCCTGCGGCGTTGGCGATGCTGTTCGTCACCGTCGTGGTGCCGGCCACGGTGAAGAAGTTCAGCGTCAGCGTGCGCGCCGTGCCGCCTTCGTCGGTGTACGCGACGGTCACGGTGAAGTTGTGCGTGGTAGAGGTTGTCGGGCGTACGTTGGCCGAGACGCGGAAGGTGCCGTCGGCACTCGGCGTCACCGTCGCGACACTCGCCACCGCTGCCGTCTGCCCCGTCGACCGTCCCACCGCCACGATCGTTGCGAGCCCGAAGCCCGCCGTGGTCTTGTTGTTGTAGGTCGTGAACTTGCCGACGAGATGGGACTGTGCGCCGCCCGTGTCGCGGAGGAAGTAGTTATTCGTGGCCGCGACGATGGCGCTGCGCAGCGCGATGTTCGTCGATGTGCCAGCACCCGAGACGCGATCCGCGAGTGCATCCACATCGACGGCGCACGCTTCCGTGACATCGCCCGCGCCCGTGACGTCGCGGAAGTAGAGCCCCCGGCGCACGGTGAGCGTACAGCCCGACCCCACGGCACCGCTACACTGGACCCCGGTATCCAAGCCAGTCAACGTGACCGCGCCCGTCACGGAGTAGGTCGGCGAGTGGTTCACGCAGACCAAAGCGCCGCCCGTCGTGGAGATGTTGTTCGAGTTGATCGTCGGGTCGTTCAGGAGCACCGACGAGTTGGTCCCACCCGCCCCAGCCGTGGACCGCGAGATCGTGGCGTTGTTGCGGAAGAGGTTGACGATGTTGCCCGACTGATCATCGATCGTGCCAGTGGCGCCAAGACAGACCAGGGTGTTCACGGTCCCGCTGACTGCCGTCGCGAACACCTGACGCATGCCGTAGGTCGTGGTGAGGACGCCCGAGACACTGGTGAGCCCCGTGCGAATGCGGCCCTCATCGACGACATTGACCAAGCCGCGCGTCGTATTCGTCGACTGGAGGTTGAGGTCGCTGCTGGCATTGGAGGAGCCGTAGAGCGTCCCGCTCGCCGACGTCGACAGGATGGTGTCGTTCGTCGTGCCCGTGCGACCCGCAAGGCGCGTGTAGCCGGCGTGGTCGTCATCTGTGAGGCCCGCCAGGCTGCCGTGATCGAGGGTGCCCAAGCCATTGAGTCCGACGGCGATGTTGCCGAGCGTTACCTTGCGCTGCGCCGCGACCGTGCTGCCGACACTGACATCCACGAAGGCGAACAGATCGCCCGTGGCCAGGGACGTTTCCGCCGTCAGGTCGTTGATGTCGAGGTCAATCGTCGGGTTGCCGCTGACGCCATCCCCGTCGGTGATGAACGTGCCGACGCCTTCCACGATGGTCCGCTGGGCGTAGGTGTTGCTCGCGGTCCGCGCGACGAGGCCGGTGCCACTCATGCCTTCCAACGCCGCGAGNNGAGATCGTTCGCCAGCACGAACGTCGGATTGCCGAGCACGCCGCCGCTGTTTGTGATGGTGAAGCCCGCAGCGGGGGCCACAAGGGACCGGCCGACGAACGTCCCCGCGACCGTCTGCACGACGAGCCCCGAATCCGTGTAGCCGCGCAGCCCTTCCAGCGTCGTGCCGAGGATGTTCGCGCGCGTGATCTTCCGCTGATCGGAAACCGCGGTTCCGACGCTCACGTCCACGAACGGGAACAGGTCGCCGCTGGCGCTCGTGGTCTCCGTCGTCAGGCTGTTGATGTCGAGGTCGACGGTGCCCGTGGCGATGATGGGCTCCGGGCTGTTCGTGATGCCGACGCCGCCCGCCACGCTCGTGACGCTGCCGCTGCTGCCGCCGTCCCCATGCACGGCAGCAATCCCCATGATCATCGGGGAGAAGTTCACGGACTGCTCGAGCTT
>FRDC01002895.1_pt1 | contig 12850 bp, 12 predicted proteins | sample 1106171 | NCBI WGS metagenome assembly FRDC01 (sample SAMEA3930566, study PRJEB13176) | freshwater metagenome | biome: Drinking water system; feature: drinking water; material: water | place: Singapore | collected 2014-12-20
ACAATGCATACGTTTTATGCCCGCCATGCGGACTCACCCTTTTCGGATGCGGCCCGTGTGACTTTGGATGCCAACGATCCTGCCTTCTGGCAGCAAGTGCCGATTCGCCGTATTAACCGGGTGCATCATCCTGATTGGGCTGCCGGGAAAATGCCGGCCATCCAGCGCGTGCCCTTCCCTGCGGTCACGATGAGTATTGAGGAGAGCCAGGTGTTTAATGAGATTGACGGTAACAATACCGTTGCCGACGTGGTGGAAATTACCAGTGTTTCTAAAGAGAAAGTACACCAATGGCTGAAACTGCTCTACCGAATGGGGTATCTGGTATTTAAAATATAAATTTTAGGCGTAAGCAACCGTTTTGGGGGCTGTCTTTTTGGCGAGCAGGCCGCTGTCGATTACACTGCCGTCTGCAGTGATTACTTGGAAGGCCAACCCTTGAGGCTTAATTTCAAATAGCATAAAGTGATTGGCGGCAGCACCAACGGCTCGGGTGAAGGTTTTGGCAGGTGTGGAAAAATCGGCTTTGTCCAGCTTGCCCGCAGCCCCACTGACAACATGAGTCACTCCATGAATGGGTTCACTTCGCTCGTAGAGGTGTTCATGCCCGGCCATGTATAAATCCACACCGTGTTTTATCAACATGGGTTCTAGTTTTCTCTGGAGTTTGGCGAGAATTTCGCCTTCTTTCTCGGCATGGGGGCCACTGCTATAGATAGGATAGTGCCCGTAGACCACTTTAAAAGCAGCCTTGCTCTGACTCAGTTGACGCTCCAGCCACTCAAGTTGTTCTTTGGCAATGGCCTTGGCCAGCTTGGTTTCTTCCTTGCTGTCGTAGCACTTATCGTAGCCCGGTAGCATCACCGTGGTATCAATGGCAAAAAAATCAACTGCAGTTTTGTTTTTTCCACGAGAATCGCTGGCGAGCTGGAAATGGTAGTAACGCGGCACGTCGAAGTAGCGAAGCTGCTTTTCGCCCAGATGTGATAAGTGGCGTTTGCGTACGTCGTGATTACCCATCACGGGAAGAAAGCGGACACCGGCTTCGAATAAGGCTTGGTACGCCTGGTAGACGGCCTGATAAAAATGGGCAGGTTCCCCGTTCTCGTAAACGTTATCGCCCAGGGCCAAGACGGTTTGGAAGGGGGCTTTGTCAAATGTCTTTTTCATTTGAAGGGCAACAGCTGCTTGCGTGGGATTGCAACTACCCGAATCGCCAATGACGGCAAATCGGTTGAGCCCTGGCAGAAAAGGTGAACGAGGTGCCAAGGGGTTGGGTTGTACGGGACGCTCTGAATGAGGGAGTGCCAGCCCAAGCTTGGCGGCTAATCTCTCAGCGCGTGAACCGTCTTTCCCATGAAACCACTTTTCTTCTGGCTTTTCGCCTTTTCTGGCCGGGGCTTGGCCCCGAAAGGGAACCCCAGAACTACGTATTAAAGACAAGGGCGTCATGTTGTTCAACATAAGATAACTTGGCAACTCCCCCCAAGGCAAATACAAACTAACAAAACCAAAAAATAGGGCACCAAAACGAGGCTCTAGTATACTACAAAGGGAACATTCTGATCAGACATGGGTCTCAATAAAAAATGTTACTGTGATTTATCTGCGTGATTCTTTTGGTAATGAAGGATTAAGCTGTTGATGCTGTTTCTAAAAAATGGAGTCCAAAGTCCACTGCTTTTGGTCGCCCTGATACTGGTTTTTCTGCCCGTTGATGCTCAAATTTTGCAGGACGATCCTGCCCTATTGGCCCCAAAATCTCAACCCGATAATGCAACCTCTAACGGTGTGTCTAAAATCCTTCAGGGAGGAGTGTCTACGTTTGATTCGGCTGTGGCCAGAGAGCAGGATGTTGACTGGTACCGTTGGTACCTCGACTGCCGGAGTTATTTGGCTGCAACCGGCGGGCTGAATTGTCGTATTGGCACACAGCTTAAAATTTACAAAAATGGACTGATGGAAGCGCTGACAGATGATAGCGCCTGTGTCAATTCTGCGGGCTCTCGGATGTTTGCTCTGCCCAAGACAACTGCTTTGGATGCCATTATCTTGCCGGTGCGCAACGGGAAACTCCCGCCTGCATCTCGCTCAGAATTTTTTAAACACCTGCCCCCCTCTCAGTAATAACAGACCCCCTTGTCCTTTATCCTGCCCTGGACACTGTTAAAGTCTGTGGATAGTGCTGATGAATTTCGGTTCTGATTTCATCAAAGGCTTTACACAACTGGGCAAATAGCGCCTCTATCAATAGTTGGTTCATGTCAATGCTGGGCGCTGAATGTTGCACTGGTTCTTTTTCTTGGAGTATTTTTTCCAAGAGTCGACACGTTTGAGCCATCTGCTGTGCGTGTATATTAAGACTGGTTCCTTTGAGCCCGTGACACAGTGACAGGGCGGTTTCTAAAATATTGTTGGCCAGTGCGTATTCCAGTTGATCGAGCGTGTCTTTGGTATCACATAGATAGAGTGACAAGATTTCTTCAAGTAAATCTGCTTGAAGTAAATCTGTTTCAACATCGGTATTGGCTCTACTTAAATCGCGTGCTAGTGAATACCAGTCTATGGCGTGTTGTGAGAAAGGATTATTTTTTTCTAAGACACTATTCTTAGCAGCTGTATTTAAATTCTCAATTAACAAAGACAGTTGCTTTAGTTGGATAGGCTTGGTGAGAAATGCATCGAAACCAGAAGCCAAGCAATGGGCTTGATAACGGTAGTGAAATGCCGCTGTTAATGCAAAAATAGGAACATGTGAACCTGTTTTTTTTTCTATTTCTCGAATCGCTGAAACTGTTTCAAAACCGTCCATTTCAGGCATATGTAAATCCATCAAAATAAGATCAGTTTTATTTTTTTTCCATAAAGTTAAGGCTTCAAACCCACTGGAAGCAGTAAAAACGTGATACCCCATTTGGGTTAGTATTTTTGATAATATTTGGTTATTGAGAGCATGATCATCGACCAGTAAGATATGATGAATCTGATTGGTGATACACGGCATGGACTGTTGCTCAGGGTCTTTGGGATAATATTCTCCATTTAGCAGGATTGTATGGGTCGCAAGACCTTTATCTTCTTGATTGCGTTGTATTTTCAGTGTCAATCCGGCACGTTTGAGCTGCTGATGAAATAGAAAAACATCCAGATCATCACTCTGATAAAAAGCCTCTCGCAGTTGATTGAGTTCAACTTCTTCTAGTAAAAAACTGATTTGAAGACGTACCTTTTGGCGCGATAGTGAAAATGCCTGCATCTCTGCTGCGATATCAAAGACGAGTTTTTTTCCTGTGCTCATCGGTATCAAAACTTGCAGACATTTGAGTAAGCAGTGATGAATAGCTAATGGCGGGCCTTCTAATTCTAAGCTCTCAGGAAATGGGTTTTGGATGTGTAACTGGACCTCATGATATTCCCTGGCAAAGGCTGTACTCTCAAGGCAGTTCATCACAAGAGACATGACTTGAAAAGGTTCAAACAGCTCATCGTCATTTTCAGGTTCAGTAGCTGATGAGACGATTTCCTTGACCAACATAGTTATGCGCTCAATGGTATGGGTGAGCGTGAGCAAGTATTCTTGTTGATCACTGGGGGCATGATTTTGAGAAAGCAATTCACAGAGTCCGGTAATACTGTTGAGATCAGTGAGGACTCTGTGACTGGCTTGTAACAAGAGTGGTTGCATTTCAAATGTGGGCAACTTCATGAGTTAGACCTTCTGACAAGCTTTCTCCCAGACTGTCTTGCAATTTTCGATGGGAGACAGTCGCTAAAGGGGTATCGCAAACAATGTCTAAATTTAAGTAAGTCCCCTGATTCATAAGACTAATACCAAAGGACTATCGAAGCCTGAGTCAATCAGGGCTAAGGTGGTAATAAAAGAAAGGTCTGGGTTTATGAGTGTTCCTCAGAAAATAGCGAACAGACAGAGTCTGACCTATGAGTTTCAGCTCGAGGATCCTGAATTTTCGGAATTTATGAATCAGCTGCTAACACTGAGCAATGTTCATCTAACCTCCTCGCAAATGACGACCCAAGATCTTCAAAAAATTGTGTTGAAATTTCAAGGGATGCTCAATACCAGTCCGCCAAGTTTCACAGTTTCAAGCAGTCAAAATCTCGGGACATATTCCGCATCGCGAGCCATCTTAGTCATTGGTTCTCTTGGTATTATTAATCACCAGCTAAAACTGGCATTAACCAAAATGGGTTTTACCATTATGATTGTTAAATCTCTGGATGAGGCGATGGAAGAATTTAAAAATAAAGATTATGCCTTTGCGGTGATTGATCTGTTTATGCCCACAGACCGCGAAGGATTTGACGTGCTCGATGAAATCAAAAAAGCAGCTATTATGAGTAGTTTGTCGATGAACATTATTGTTTTATCTAATGCGGTGAGTAACGAAAAAAAATTAGAAATGGAAGCATCCGCCCGAGGAGCCAATTTGTTCCTGATTCGAGAAGGAGATTGGCTTAAGAAGATGACGCATTATATGGAAGAGATGACACAATCATCATAATAATGAATAAGACTAAAAGCCTTTCGTTCAAGATAATGATCAGAAAGGCTTTTGAGAATATGATTTATTTTGAATTAGATTTATTTTGAATTAATGGCTTAGCACCTTTTCAAGAGCTTCTACCACTCGGTCTGGTTGAAAAGGCTTTACAATAAAGTCTTTAGCACCCGACTTAATTGCTTCTAACACCATGGCCTGTTGTCCCATCGCGCTGCACATAATAATTTTTGCATTCGGTGAGGTTTGCATAATTTCTTTGAGGGCTTCTAATCCGCTTTTTTCAGGCATGGTAATATCCATGGTAACCAGGTCCGGTTGTAGCTGGTGATAAAGTGTAATGGCTTCTTGACCGTTGACTGCTTCTCCGGCAATCTCAAAATTATTTTTGGTTAAAATGTCTTTCAGTAAACTACGGATAAATGTAGCATCATCAACAATGAGAATTCTTCTAGACATTCGCTTTTCCTTTTCTTAATTGGATACACCCAGTTTTTGTAACGTAACTTGGAACGAGTCTGGCTCTAAAATTAAATTAATACAGCAATAAACACTCTGCTGATTAATAGTCAGTTTATTTTTGATATATAAAATGTGCTCTTGATTGATCCGGTTTTCATAGGATCCTAAATAGGAGGTGATTTCGCTGAGGATGGGTGGGTTGAGATCGATTTTGAGAGACAACATATCGCAGAGCGCCTTAAGATAGTTGCCGCCCAGGATATTAGTAACTTCTTCTAAAACCAATTCTGTCGCTATATTGAGGTCTCCGGCAATACATTCAGCCAGAAATTGTTTGTCCTCATCTCTCATCACAAACCAGAAGATACCGTTGAGATCCCCGTGGAGTTCGTGAATGACTGAAAATCCTTGACCCTCAGTGGTTACCATTGACTGACAATCCTGAATAGAGATGGAATTGATTTCTGTAATTTCCAAATCAACCATTGTGTCTAATAATGTCGATAGTGATGTTGCAGCATTTCCACTGCCAATATTTCCAATTTCTTTGAAGGCATCAATCTCTAGGGTGTTGTAATTCATCGATACGGTCCAATTCCCAACAGTGCTTGTAATATATATTCATGTTTAGTTATGAGTGATTTTCATGGTGAGTTCAATAGTAAATTAGTACTAGATTATTTGTTTTATGTCGGACTTCGATAAATTGTCACCTGTCCTAAATCTCGTTATAATAAAAGCAGTTAAAAGATAATGTGAAATGCTATAGGGCGATATCATTCATGAACTTAATCCCACTTTCTTTTGTGGTGCTGCTGATAATTGCAGTGGGTATTCTTTTTCGTAAAAATCGAAAAGTACATATCCCTCTAATGTTGCTGGCATTTGTCTGTGATATGAGTCTGGTCCTATATATCGAGTTTACACGTAAGGCAGTGGAGCAAGTTATTTCAGGGCTCCCACCCTCTTTACTGGCATTTCATGTAACAACTTCAATCATTGTGGTGTTGTTGTATCTGGCTTTAATTGTGTCAGGTATTCAAATAGTCAAAGGCAAAACAGACCGCCAGTTATGGCACCGACGATTGGCAACCGCGTTTTTAATCGGTCGAATGATCAATTTTGTGACCAGTCTTTATATCAATTGAAATAAAATGAGATACTGTCTGTGATCCACACTGGTTGCTTCTGAAGCAGTTGGATCTTTTACAATTTTGGGAAGGAATAATTCCAGTGGTAATAGTTCCCACACCCAATGGCTTTCAACCACACGCAGATGCTTCCTCCAGTCTGCGGGTAATTGAAAATAGGCTTTTTCATCCAGCAAAACTAAATTAATTTGATTCAGTGCTGGGTGCTTTTGCCAAGTGAGAAACCGTGAGAATAAGGCGGCCTTATTCTCTAAGTTGTGTTGAACCGCTGTGTTTTGAGAATTAGATTGAAGCAGAAACTTTAGTTTGAGTCGCTGATTGGCTGTTCGAGGATCGCTACCGTAAATTGAAGTGGATGCTAATTGATGGGGATACTGTTGTTCAACCTGTGTAATGGTCTTATAAAAATCAGTACAAACAGAGCGTCTTAACACAGGCGCTGTGATCGTGTTATAGCAAAGTAGGGCAAGCATCATGCTGATCGCCAGCGCTTCTGCTATAAATTGGGTTCGGTACTGAATCAGCATCATGTAGGTTAAAACCCCACCCAAAAGTAGGATAATGGGTAGCGGGGATAGCCACAATTTCCAGATAGGAATCGTAAAGGGAAGGGTGATTAAGTGCTCACCCAGATGAATGTCTGAAAGTGTGGCATTGCCTGGTAGGTTCCAAAGTGCACCTGGATAACCATCTGGGAGTACTTGAAAAATCTCAGCGACAAAGACCAGTGCAGAACTCATTAAGATAACAACAGTGCTCTCCACTGCCACCCGAAACAGACCTGAGCCTTTTGTCTCTTTGCTCATCGCATTGAGATAATGGGCGGTGAATATTGAAAAGAATGGGAGAAAGGCAAAGGGAAACAACCCATGCCAGAGAACTAACCAAAGGCAAAACTTCAGGAGACGACGCCGTTGTGTTTCATCATGAGGGTTTTTAATATGAGGCGTGCGTTGCATCCAGCAGGAAAGTGCCCCGGCCAGAAAGAATAACCACCACGGCACGCCGGCAAATAATAAGGTTTTTATTACCCCATAATCAATCGATGCGACGTCCCAGCCAAACGGAAATATGAGCTTATAAAATAAAGCAGGTGAAATAAATAATGTTAGAGGAAGTATCATCACGAATAATGTGATACAAAAATCCCACCAAAACGGTGTGCGGCCCTTGGTAATGGGTTTATTTAACAGATACAGCCCGAGCGGAAGGATGCTAAAAAAGCCTTTGCTCAACCCGATGATTCCAGTCAGTCCACCGAGAAGCCTGATATAAGCTTTTGACTCTCCTTGGAAACTCCTGATTCTGTGAGCATTTTCTTGCCAGAGTAAAAATACTCCGTAAAATACAACTATCCATAAAGTACAGAGTGCGTCTGTTTGGGTGAGTTGTGTTGTTTTGAAGAATCCCAGACTGGTGCCTAAAATGAGGGAACTTAACTGAGAAACCTCCTTTTGTTGAAACAGGTGCTGAGAGAGCAAATAGGTGATGATGAGCGTCAGCATTGCAATTAGCCATGAAAACGCGTGTGCACTGGTGAGCGAAGCACCAAATAACCAAAATATCCAAGACAGTATCCAACTGAGCATGGGAGGCATCAAAGAAAAACTAGAACCTTCCGTGTGGTGAGCATTGAGCGCCTGTGCGTTGAGAAAATAATAAATTTCTTCTCGGTGTTCAAACAGACTAAACTCGCTCACATTGAAAGTGAATAACAATCCAAAGCTAAAAAACACAACGAGTTCTATTGCGTGTTCCTTTAACCAGTGTGTTGTTAGCCTTTGCATGGAGAGGGAGGGGCTTTCTAGTTTTTTAAATCTTGTGATTGCGCTCGTGGATGGGCTGAGAGATAGGCTTTACGCAGCCGTTCTGTGGTGACATGGGTATAGATTTGCGTGCTTCGTATACTAACGTGTCCAAGTAATTCTTGCACGGCTCGTAGGTCCACCCCGTTATTAAGTAAGAATGTTGCAAAGCTGTGGCGGAACAGGTGAGGGTGCAGCTTTTTACTCAGACCTGCCTGCTCACCCACTTGATTGATGAGTCGTGCCACACTTCTGGGGGTGAGTCTCAAACCGTCTCGGTTTAAAAAGATGGGATCGTTAGCTTGTGTGTGGGGGCTGAGGGCTTGATATCGTTTGAGATCTCTCAGGGCTGCATCGCTCATAAAGGCAATGCGTTCTCGTTGACCCTTGCCAAGCACTCTAAGCTCACCCAGGTCCCAATCTAAATCTTGCCAGTTGAGTTGAGTGAGTTCACTAACACGGATGCCAGAGGCAAACAGGGTATGAATAATTGCCCGATTTCGATGTGGAAAGAATGATAGCGCACTATCATCCTGGACCCTAGCGCAGGCATTGAGTAATTGAGCGACTTCAGATTGTGTGAGAAAATGAGGGAGTTGTTTGGGCTGTTTAGGCCGGTGAAACGACAGTGGTAGTTTTGGAATATCTCCTTGTTGAGAGGTATTAATACTCTCTAAGAGCCGCTCTTTGGTGATGAACTTAAAGAACGTTTGCGTGCAAGAGAGTTTTCTTGCCACAGTAGTTCTGGCATGTCCACGGGCAGAGAGAAACACGCTGTAGCGATTAGGCAGCTCTCTAAAAAAGCTCGATAGCGCTTGTGGGTGGGTTAATTCCGGGGAGCAGCTAGCTTCTGTTTCCGTAAATTCGATATGGTTTTCCAACCAGGCCGTAAACTCTTGAAGGTCTCGGGTATAGGCCCGAAGAGTATGACGAGATACGTTCTTGTGGACATCAAGGTACTCCAAGAACAGGACAGAAGCTTCTTGAAAACAGATCAAAAGTTGAGACGAGATCATCACTCCTTTATTATAAAGTCCGCTCTCGTTATAATGCCCCCTGATACCGATGAGATGACAGATGAATTTCATCTGAATATCATCCAGCTCATGGGTCAAAAAACCAAGGGTCCGTATAATTGGGGACCCGTAAGATTTGACCAGATAACCGATTTCTATTTTTCAATCTTTCTATTTTTAATCAGTGAATGCTCAATCAATCGATTTTGGAAGGACCCCTCTAGATGATGACGGCACATACTTCAACCAATAAGGCTAAGGCGCAAAAACTGTTTTTTACGGTCACATTAGCAGCCACATTGCTTCTGGGAGGGTGTGCCCTGCTGCAAGAAAAAGTAGCCACCGTCGACGGGACCGTGATTACCAAGGGTGAATACGATGAGGCCACCGCGCAATTTGCCAAAATGATGCACATCGACCTGCAGAAAAAAAACAGTGACAGCAAGGGTGGATCTGAAGCGGATAACCCCATGATCAAAGAAGTGCTTGGTCAAATGGCACTTAATAAGCTTATTTTTACCACCCTGATTAAAAATGACGCTCAAAAACTAGGCGTGGTCGTGGCCGACACGGATGTGGCTAAATTTAAAGATGAGCAGATTAAGAAAATGGGCAGTCGAGACGGGTTTCTCGCCATTCTAAAACAGAATGATGTGACAGAAGCGGACTTTGACAAAGCCCTGCGGATGGAGCTGTTGGTCCAAAAGTTTGTCGACAAACAAGGTGCCTCTCAATTGGTAGTGAGTGATGCTGAGGCGGAGCGGTATTTTGCTTCTCATCCCACTGAATTTGATGTGCCGGAGCGGATCAAGGCCAGTCATATCCTGTTTAAAGTGGTTGAACCTGAATTGAAAAAATCTTTGCAGGAGAAAAATCCTAAGCTCACTGACGCTGAGGCGCAAAAAGAGATTGAAAAAGTGCGTCAAGAAAAACACGCACTGGCAGAAAAGGTTTTGAAAGAAGTTCAGGCTAATCCGTCTGATTTTGCCAATCTGGCCAAAAAATACTCAGAAGATCCCGGCTCTGGATCCAAAGGTGGAGACCTTAACTTCGTTGAACAACGCTTTATTGACCCTGTCTTTTGGGCCGCAGCCAAAAAGACCAAGGTTGGCGGGCTTTATCCCAATGTGCTGGAAAGCCAATTTGGGTTTCATATTATTGAAGTGACTGATGTGATGAAAGCTCACAAACAAAGCTTTGATGCCGTCAAAAAAGACATTGTCTCCATGGTACAGTCCAGTAAGCGCCAACAAGTGCTGCAAACCTGGATGGCTGAAAAGAAAAAAATTGCCAAAATTGAGATTGAAGACAAATACAAACCCAAAATGCCCGGTGGACCGCAAATGGGTGGTCCTCAAGGTGCTCCACAAGGACCTGGGCAAGCACCACCACCAGCTGGTGCAGTTCCGGCTCCTGGGCAATAACCCAGGGCTGAGATGGGACGCGTTGTTTCTTTTGACGACTTGCTGAAAGAGCGAGAAGCTTGTGCTCTTGCAGGTAGGCAAGTCGTCACCACCAACGGCTGTTTTGACCTTCTGCATGTAGGGCACTTGCGTTATCTGCAAGCCGCCAGGCAGAGCGGGGATAGATTAATTGTGCTTGTGAATAGTGATGCTTCGGTGAGCACCTTAAAAGGGCCCTCACGGCCTATCAACACAGAGTCAGACAGGGCAGAAATACTGGCTGGGCTCGCTTGTGTTGATTATGTTTGTATATTTGATGCCCAGAGTCCTGAGCAGTGGCTTGTAAAACTTCATCCAGATGTGCATGTGAAAGGTGGGGACTATGATCACAACACCCTACCAGAGGCCAAGGCATTGCAAGCTCTCGGGACACGGTTGGTGTTTGTCCCAACAGTTGCGGGTCGCTCCACCACATCCCTTTTGGCCCGTGCAAACACTTAATATCATCGAAGACTGACGATGACCACTGCCCTTAGCGCCTCTCCTCATTCGCCTTTTTCTCAGGCGCCAGTTTTTCAAGCACTGGATGCGGTGACGCTGGCCTTTCTGGCCGAAGAGTTGAATCAGCAGCTGTCAGGTACGCGTGTCAGTAAAATCCAGCACCTCACCCGGACAGAATTTGTGATCCAGTTCTGGGGTGGGGCGCTTTCTGCCGGACAACCAGACAGATTCTATATTCAACTCAGTCCCGTCTCGCCGTGTTGCTTTTTAACCCGTTCTCAGTCTTTAAACCAGTGGATAGTAGACCCTTTTGAACGCCCCACAGGGTTTTGTATGCAGCTGCGAAAAGCTTTACAAGGAGCAAAACTTTCTTGTGTTAAGAGCCACCCAGATGAACGGGTGCTGGATCTCCGCTTTGAGCATTTTAATGAGCTGGGACAGGCGGTCACCTACGTGTTGTCGCTCGAACTGATGGGGAAGCAAACCAACATGATACTGGTGGACATTACAGAAGCAGAATCCGCCAGAATGCTAGGAGTTGCTCATACGGTAAGTGCCAAGATGAGTCGGTTTCGAGAGGTGGCTGCGGGTTTGCCCTATATCCCGCCTCCCAGGCCCCGTGGGAAAAGCCGATTGGTGGATACCAGTGAAGCACAGTTCTGTGACCTGCTTAGACAGTACTCAGCAGAATCGCCCGATGAAATTGCCGCACTGTTGGGCAGAACTTACTGGGGCTTGGGTAACCGGCTGTTGACCCGAGTGAGTGAAATTACCCGAGGCGATTTTGCCGCTTTATACCAATGTTTGGTGTCTTTACAGGCGCGTGATATCCATCAGAATCCATTGGCCGAATACTTTAAGCCGTATACGGTGTTTGAGGGTTCCGTGCCGCTGAGTTATGGACTGTTGCGATCCCAAAATCAATTACAAAATCAGGTAGATTTGTCTGAAAATTGCCAGATGCTGCCCCATGAAACGGTATCTCAGATGTTTAGAACTTATGCAGAAGCTTATCTAACACTAGCTACCGTTAGTCGGCTGAAACAAGGTTTATTGGAATCGCTCACAAAAGCACTCAGTCGGATTGAAACCCGGTTGCTAGAACTCCGAGCGGATGACTCTGGTTTGCTTGAAAGCCAGACGGAAACAGGCCAAAAAATACTCAGCTGGATGAATATTCCAGGCGCACTACCCGAGATAGAGCCCGCACGACTGGCTGGAGAAGTGGTTTCTGTGAATGACCCATACAGCGAGGGTGTTTTTTCGTTTACGGTTCCTCCGAATTGTGTCACTGCTACCAGTTGGGCAGATGTGGCTGCCCGTTTTTTCCAGCGGGCCAAAAAAGAACGTGCCCGCCGGACCCATGCCCTGACGCAACGACACCAACTGGAATCGGTCCAACTGTACCTGCAAGAAAACCGGCTCTGGGTCGCTCAAGCAGAAACACTGGAGGCCTTAATTGCGATACGTGATGAAGTGGATATGCTAGAAGGGGTTAAGCGCACGTCTGCCCTGCCCAGTAAAGCGTCAAAAAAAAATCAGTCTAAAACGGGTCACACTTCCGGTATTTTACGGCTGCTTAGTTCTGAAGGGATCCCGATTCTTGTGGGCAGATCAGGGCAGGGAAATGCCAAATTATTGTCGCAAGAGGCTGCTCCCTATCATTGGTGGGTCCATGTCCAAAATATGCCTGGTTCACACGTGGTGGTACAATTGCAAAAAGAAAGACAACCCAGTGATTTTCTGGAAAAAACGAACCCACAGACCCTATTAGAAGCGCTTAATTTGGCTGTGTATTTTAGCGAGGGGCGATCAGGAACCCATGTTCCTGTGGTGTACGCGCCAGTGAAGTATGTGCGAAAAATTCCTGACTCTTATCCAGGACATGTCACTTACACGCACGAAACAAGTGCCTATATTACAGTGGATATGTCAATCATTGCTTCACTGCTATAAATCAAGACAGTTTTTTTCAGGCACGGTATCATGCAA
>FRDC01002809.1_pt2 | contig 12839 bp, 10 predicted proteins | sample 1106171 | NCBI WGS metagenome assembly FRDC01 (sample SAMEA3930566, study PRJEB13176) | freshwater metagenome | biome: Drinking water system; feature: drinking water; material: water | place: Singapore | collected 2014-12-20
GTTCGCGGGTGCGCTCCTGGCTCGACGACCCCTTCGCGCCGCCGCGCATCCGCCGCGCCGCGACGGTCTCCGCCCCGGTCACACTCTCCGCCGTCCCCCTGCCGCAGGACGGCAGGCCAGGGGATTTCAGCGGCGTGATCGGCGCGCTGCGCATCGAGACGTTCCCCGACGATGGCCCGATCGTGATGCGCGAGCCGATCGGGGTCGTTGTGCGATTCAGCGGCGTCGAGGCGCCGCAGAACATCCCGATCCCGGACCTCAAGGCGATGGCCGGGTTCGAGCGATCGTTCCGCATCGAGGGTGAGCCGCAGGTCCGCGTCGAGCCGGGCGAACCCGGGGCGAAACTGGTGCGCTGGATCGTCGTGCCCAAGTCGTTCCGCGTGCGTGAGTTCCCGGCGATCAGGATAACGTACTTCGATCCCGAGCGCGGCGTCTATGACACGGCGACGAGCGACCCGGCGCCGATGCGCGTCCTGCCCGCGCCCGCGGGCGCCGACACCTCCGCCGACGCCGGGGCGTCACTTCCGCGGCCGAGCGCCGGGCTTCTTTCGAACGGTTTTCTTCTTCGCCCCGCCTGACCCACGTTTGGTGGCCGCGGCGGGTTTCGCCGGCGCTTTCGCCGACTTGCCGTGTGATTCGAGCACGCGCGTGTAGCGATCGATGTAGACCTTCGCCGGCACGCGGCGGAAGACCTCGGCGATCACCTCGAGCGGCACGTCCTCGATCTTGCGGAAGCGGACGCAGGCCTTGCCCATGTCCAGTTTCTTCCCGCTGCGCCTCCAGGCGTCGGCGAACCACGCCGCCAGCGTCTCGCTCCCCTCGCCGATGTATAGGGCCATCAGATACAGCGCCATGTGCTGCTTCTGCGACGCGAGAGCGGCGAAGGGCAGCGGCTGGCTGGGGTCGCAGTGGTACCCGGGCGGGAAGACGTCGTGCGGCACGAAGTACCCGATCATGCCGTACTGCATCCCCTCGCGGTAGCCTGCATCGAGGTTCTTCAGGATGACCTTGCGGACGGCCTCGATGGCGTCGCGGCGCTCGGCGGGGAGCGACTTCAGATACTCGGCGACGGTGGCGGCCTTGGATTGCATCGTGATCGCTCCTCTGCTTCGCGCCGCGGGCGCTCAGCCCACGCGCCGAAGCCAGCCCCATTGATGGAACGAGAACATGTTCCGCCGCCAGAGCGCGTCGTCGCGCTGGAAGGCGGGGTTGCGCGGGAGCCACTCGGCGAGGGCTTCGAGCGGGCCCGGGCCGAACGACGGCAGCACGGGGTTGCCGTTGATGTTCGTGTCCTCAACGACGAGGTATTGGTCGGGCGCGACGAGGTCCTTGTAGGCGTCGAGTTCGAGGAGGACGTGGCGTTTGCTGTGGTCGGAGTCGAGGATGACCATGCCGCCGCCCGCGCCGCCGCCGGGCAGCCGCTCGCGCGCCTTGGCGACGACGTCCGGCGCCGCCGAGTCGCCGACGATGATCTTGATCCGGGGGTGGCGCAGCGTGAAGGCCTTGGGCTGCGGCGCGATGTCCACGCCGACCACCACCGTTTCCGGCGGAGCGCCCATCAGATCGAGCAGCGACGCGAAATAGAGCAGCGACCCGCCGGCGAAGACGCCGGTCTGCACGATGAACGCCGGACGGCGCCGGAACAGGAGTTCCTGGTACACCTGCAGGTCAAACGGGCACTGCTGGATGGGGAACCCGAGGAACGTGTTCTGTGGCCAGGTGCCCGGCGAGTGATACCAGACGTTGTGGAACGCGTCGGTGATCGCGTCGAACTGGTCCCGAGGCGGGATCACGGTCGAACGGTACCGCGCGGCGGGGCGCTGTCAACGCCGTGGGCGCACGCTCACGCCGCCAGCGAGCGCTCGAGCCGCTCCGGCGCCGAGGCCCGGGCAAGCGCGTCCTCGCGTGTGATCACGCCCCTGAGGAACAGTTCCGAGATGGCGGCGTCCATCGAGCGCATGCCCAACGCCTTGTTGGTCTCGATGATGTTCATGATCTCGAAGGTTCGCCCCTCGCGGATGACATTGCGCACGGCCGGGGTGCAGACCAGTGTCTCGACCGCCGCCGCCATGCCGGTGTCGTCGGCGCGGCGGAAGAGCGTCTGACTGACCACCGCCTGCAGCGTGTCCGCGAGCATGGAGCGGACATGACGCTGCTCTTCGCCGGGGTGCATATCGACGATGCGGTCGACGGTGCGTGCGGCGTTCATGGTGTGCAGCGTGCCGAACACCAGGTGTCCCGTCTCCGCCGCGGTGATCGCAAGCCGTGCGGTCTCGAGATCGCGGAGTTCGCCCACGAGGATGATGTCCGGGTCCTGCCGAAGCGCGTGCCGCAGACCGGAGGCGAAGGTCGGGATGTCCCGCCCCAGTTCGCGCTGCTGCACCACGCAGCGACGCGAGGTGAAGCGGAACTCCACGGGGTCTTCCAGCGTGATGATGTGCTTGCGGTCGCGGAGGTTGATGTGCTCGATCATCGCCGCCAGCGTTGTCGACTTGCCCGAGCCGGTGTGCCCCGTCACCAGCACCAGCCCGCGCGGCAACGAGGTCAGCCGTTCGATCAGATCGGGCAGCCCCAGCGTCGCCAGCGCGGGCGGCTCGGTCGGGATGCTGCGCAGCGCGAGCGCCGCGGCGCCGTCCTGCACGTGCGCGTTCACGCGGAACCGACCGAGCCCGGAGGCCCGCGCTCCCAGCCGCGCCGCATCAATGGAGAAGTCCGCGTCGCGCTGCTCCTCGAACCGCCGCAGCGCGTCGGGCGCGGCGATGGACTCCAGCATCGCGCGCGTCTCGGCGGCGGACAGCGCCGGAGCATCGAGAAACCGCATCAGCGTGCGCACTCGCAGCGCCGGCGGCAGCCCCGCCACCACGTGCGCGTCCGAAGCGCCGGCGTCCGCCGCGGCGTGCAGGATGTCGATCAGGTCCATGCGCGGCCTCCTGTTCGTCGCCTCCCTCAGGTTCGTATCGGCTGCGTCGGCGCGGGCGATGATCCGGGTCATCGGGAGCGATGAATCCTTGCGATGTCCGGGGCGGATCGGGGCGGTTTTTCGCGATGGTGCGCGAGTTTTCGTCCGATCGTGCTTGCGAGGTCCGGGAAGCGCGTGTACCGTGCCTGCGTCGAGGTTCAAGTTCTGGGCCTTGCGAAGGCAAGGGGAGAAGGATGCCAGTCATGCGTCACACCGCTCGCCGGTCGGCAGTGGCGTTCGAGCCGAAATCCGCTGTGTTTCCGCCCATCCCGCGCAGCGACGAGCCGCGCCTGCGCGCCGCCGCTAAGGCCGCCGCGGAGTCTCGGGAGACCGACGCCTGGACGCTGGCGCTCACGCCGGCGGAGCAACGATTTCTCGTGGAGGATTTGGCGGAACTGACGGATCGCGAGCGTCAGGTGGTGTTCGCGCTGTGCGAGGGAGGCCAGAACCAGGCGGTGGCGGACCGTCTGTTCATCGCGTTGCCGACGCTGCGGACGCACATGATGCGGATCAACCAGAAACTCGGGGCCCGGAGCAAGGGGGACGTGGTGCGCTACATCGCGTCCCGGCTGCTGGACCGGTACCGGTCGGGGCGACCGGTGCTGGGCCTTGTGACGTCCGATAACACTATTATGAGACAGCCCAGAGAAGGTGAGGACGAGCGAGCCTGAGTGTTGCACGCACGCCCGAGAACGGGTAACTCTGGGGGATGGTGACCGGAAATAGTGCCGATGGCATGTGTCCAAGGCCGACCCGACTGGACAAAGTGGGCCGAAGTTTGTACCTACTTGTTTGTCCGAACCGATCCGAAGTGGTCGCTTACTTTCGGGCGACGTCGGAATCGATGTCGGGAACGATNNCGAGGTGTGTTCGGTGGTGAGCGGGTTCTGCTCGCCGCCTGTCAGGATGGGTCGGAGGTGCTTTCGCGGCAGACGCCGCGGCGGCGCATTGTGAAGAACGTGTCGGCGGGTCTCGCGGCCGCCGGCTCGGTGACAGGTTCCGCGAGGCAGCGATGCGCTGCGTGGCAAGGTGGCGCGGGACGGTCCCGCGTCGGCACGACAGTGAGAGCCGGATCGGAACACCCGCCGGATTCAACACGGCTCGCCGGCCCCGCGCAGAGGTGCGCGGCACGCGCCGGGGGCGGGGCGACAACGAGGCGGGGCGTCACACACAGCACACACCCCGTGATCTTTTCCAGCCAGGAGAAGAAAGGAACCACAGGCATGAACCGTTTGCAGTCTGAGATTCGGTGGTCGGCGATCGGGCGCGTGGGCGCTCTGACGCTGTCCATCGCCGCCGGCGTGTTCGCTACGGCGAACGCCCAGCCTTCGCTGGCCACGCTCAACGGCGGGCCCTCGGGCGCCACGCCCCCGACGGCGAACAACAGCCCCGTCATCTCCCTCCGCTATCCGCGCGAGGTGGTTGACACGTCGATCGTCGACATCGATCCGGTCGCCGGCGGCAACCAGATCGTGCTGCCGAACAACTTGGCGAACAACTCCCGCTCCATCCAGGAGCAGGGCGTGACGACCAGCGGCATCCGCAACCGCAGCCGCGCCGTGCTCAACGCCGGCAACGTCAACGCCAACTCCGAACTCCGCTTCGTCGGCACCCTGGGCTTCGCGGGTGAGGCGGCGCACTCCTTCATCGTCTTCCTGCGCTCCAGCGACCTGCCCTCGATCGGCACGTCGCTCGCCACCCTGCTGACCAAGGTCGGCACCGGCGCCGCCGCTGGCGACAACACCATCCCCTACGCCAAGTACATGCTCAACACCGCCGGCACCTTCAACCTGGCCAACGCCGCCCTCACCGACGCCTCGTTCAACACGGGCAACGGCGTGGCGCTGCTCTCCTCGGCCCTCGACGGGGCCAACGCGGACTTCGTCTCCGCAGCCCCCAACGTCATCAGCCCCGTCCTTGCCTGGCGCAACGGCGGGTTCGACATCGCCGTCCTGGTCATCAACGACCTGGCGACCGCCGGCGCCGGCGGCCAGAACCTCGCCAGCGAGTACATCTGGGTCAAGAACCCGCAGCAGTCCGTGGCCCCGGCGTCCGCCGCCACCACGGTCAACGGCTCGGGCAACATCACCCAGCTCGCCATCCTCGCCAACACTCAGTTGCAGGATGATTCGACGGCCAACCCCGCCGACACCAACGCGATCACCACCGGCGACATCTACGTCCAGCCCGGCGGCTCGGGCCCGACGCAGTCGCTGACCACCTACCTCGGCACGCTCAACGGCCCGCCGGTCGCCGGCGGCATCACCATCGGCGGCACCTCCAACGCCGACTACAAGCGCATCATCACCGTCCCCTTCACCACCAACATCCTCGCCGCCAACGTCGGCGCGGTGCAGACCTCGCGCGTCGGCTTCAACGCCCTCAGCAACGTCTTCGGCGTGTCGGGCGAGAACCCCAACGCCAACGTCGCTTCCTACGTCCTCATGGGCCCCGCCGCCCCGATCACCGTCAGCGGCACCCGGCTCCTCCAGGCCAGCGGCCCGGTGGCCAACTCCGCGGCCAGCGAGATCTGGGTCGAGGTGACCGCCTCCTCCACCATCTCCACGATCGGTGACAACAACCAGTTCCTCCTCACCAACGCCGCGGGCAAGATCATCGCCCGCAGCAACCTGGTGCAGTTCGCCGTCCCCGGCGCCGGCGCTGTCCCGGGCATCAACGACACCAACCTCGACGGCACCACGACCGACCCGGTCGCCACCGCCGACCCGACTCGCGTCTTCGCCCGCTTCCAGCTCGGCCAGTTCAACAACAACGACCCCACTCAGGCCTTCACGTCCCGCCCGAATGACGCCATCAACTCCGACGCCACCTACACCAGCAACGGCGCCAGCACCATCCGCAACCGCGTCAACCGCAGCGCCCTGTCGATCATCCGCAACTCCGCGGCGGTCAACTTCCTGCAGTCGTCGATCGGCGGCAACCTCAGCAGCACGACCAACGTCGCGCTGACCTCCGCCGCCCGCCCGCTGCCCATCGCGTTCCAGACGCGGGCCAACGGCAACGTCGCCGGCATCTCCAACCCGCAGGCCGCGTTCGTTGATCAGATCGCCGTTGTCTTCGACTCCACCGTCTCCAGCCCGACGCAGAACCGCTTCGCCGTCGGGTACAACCCGGGCGTCATCATCAGCGACCTGACCGCCGGTCTGCGCTCGGACCTCTCGATCCCGCGGGCGACGACCGCTTCGGCGTCGACCTTCACGTCCCGCGTGCAGTCGCTCTCCGGCTTCGGCCCGGCGACCACCAACGTCACCAACGACACCGTGGTCTTCAACTCCACGCTCCTCCCGCTGACCGCGAACGCGGCCAACGGCACGGCTGCCGCCACCGGCATCCGCCCCGGCACGGGCTTCCCGACCGGCAACTCCCCCTACTTCGCCGCCCTCGACAACGTCGCCGTCGTCGCCAACAGCCTCGGCAACGTCATCACCTCCGGCGCCACGTTCACCTCCGGCGCGCTGACCAACTTCACTACTCCCACCACCACCGGTCTGGTCGCCGACGGCGCTCCGCCGGCCCTCATGTCCGCCGTCAGCCAGGTCGTCGACGGCAACGGCAACACCACCACCGTCCGCGTTGGCTTCAGCGAACTGGCGCAGCAGATCAACGCCCCGGTCGTCGCGGTCGCCGCCGGCGCCGGTGACGGCTCCAACGAGCAGACCAACGAGGCCGAGTCCTACTTCTCCATCAACGACAAGACCTCCGCGATGAACCGCTTCCTGCTCACCAACCTCAGCAACGGCAACTACGCCACGGTGAACTTCGGCATCGGTTCCGACGACAACCAGGTCGACATCGACCTCGACAACAGCCCCACCGGCTTCCTCGACAAGACCGTGACCGCGGGCTACGAAATCCGCGTCTTCAACCCCGGCTTCCCGATCGACGACGACAACGGAAACCTCATCGATCCGACCGTCTCCCGCACCCGCGCCGTCATGATCACGCCCCCCGGCGTCCAGTTCGCCCCGCTGGGCGAGCCTGTCGGCCGCGCGTTCGTCGACGGCTCTCAGAAGGTCATCACCATCCAGCTCAAGACCACCCAGCAGGTGGCCCTGAACTCCGGCGGCACGACCGCGAGCCTGCTCAACCGCTTCTTCGTCCGCGGCGGGGCGCCCTTTGACTTCGGTCAGACCGGCACGCCGCTCACCATCCCCGGCCAGTTCTCCAACATCTCCTTCTCCACCACCGCCGGGACCGACGGCCTGTTCCCGATGACCCTCACCTTCACCGCCAACACCCCCTTCCTCCAGGAAGACTTCACCATCGAGTACGCCGATCGCACCAACACCGGCTATCTCACCCAGTCCGACGCATACCTCGTCGGCGCTGGCTCCGCCGGCGGCGAAGTGCCCGGCGCGATCATCCCCGTCCGCGTCGTCCGCCCGGCCAAGCAGGCCGCCGGCGGCGACCCGCTCGGCATGACCATCATCGGTAACGTCAACCTCGGCGCCGGCAACGACTCCAACGGCACGACCATCAAGGCCTTCCTCTACTCCCCGGTCCGCGGCAACGCGAACGTCTCCTTCGTCTACAAGGGCATCACGTACACCGGCACCATCGCCGCGTTCGGCGGTCCGAACGACACCGAACTGCTGTTCGACGGCGCCGTCTTCTACTTCCACCCGCAGCTCCGCGGCACGGGCGGCAACGGCACGCTCGCCCCGCAGGGCGTCCTGAACTCCACCCCGGACCTCGATCTGGGCGCGTACTTCGACTACAGCCAGGTCGAGCCTCAGGGCGGCGGCAACGGCGTCGTGACTACCCAACGCAAGAAGTTCGTCTACGAGAACATCAACAGTCTCAGCAACGTCGTGCAGCCCATCGCGCTGACCCTCCGCCGCGACACCACCAACCCGAATCGCATGACGATCACGGGCACCGGCATCTCCAACGGCTTCCTCACCTTCCGGGGCTCGTTCCTGGTCGATGGCGACCCGATCGGCACCGCCGTCGTCACCGGCCCGGCTGACCCCGTCACCGGCGCCCGCCCCTACACCCTCCACACGATCGGCAACAAGGCCTGGGCCGGTCGCAACATCATCATCGTGGTCTGCCCGGATCCGTTCCTCACCCCGGGCGTCCGCAACTTCATGGCCAACAACTTCCTCGTCAACCGTCTCACCTTCCGCAGCGACTTCACCACCGCCGGCTCCAACGCCGGCCCGGCCCGCTTCGACATCAACTCCGCCAACGTCGTCGAGTTCAGGCTCAATGACTACGTGAACAACGGCTGGGCGATTCTCCCTGTCGTCACCACGAACGGCGGCAACGACTTCGCCGCCGCCGGCTTCGACCCGGCCCGCGTCGGGACCCTCACCACCCCGACCACCTTCACGCCGGTCAACACCCTCGTTCCCTTCCCCGCCAACACCACCGCCTTCGGCTACTTCATCCTCTTCGATCCCAGCGACTGCGTGCCCGTCCTCGTCGACGTGACCACGGCTCTGGCGATCGACAACCGCGGCGTGTACTGCGGCTCGGTCTTCGGCCTCAACCGCATCGTCTCCGGCTACTCCTACGCCATCGAGTTCGCCTCGTCCGTCAGCGGATACTCCTGGTTCCAGTTCGGCGGCCGCCTCTCGGCGATCGGCTCGGCCTCGAACCCGGCGACCCTCCGCACCGTCACCAACTCCGCCAACGGCGGCTGGAACCTCATCGCCAACATGCGGAACGCCGTCGTTTCTGCCAACGCGTTCCCCGGCTCGTCCACCGACGCCGCCGGCATCGTGATCGGCATGAACAACAGGGACGGCGTCCGCATCGGCGGCGCGGCCTTCACCGGCGCCAACGCCAACTTCGCCGACCTCACCTCCATCGGCATCAACAACGGCGCCCTCACCAACCAGCTCCAGGCCACCATCAACAGCCGCGCTCAGTAATCTGAGCCGCTGATCCCAGTCCCCCTCACGCGGGCGGCCCCTCGGTCGCCCGCGTTTCTTTTTGCGCCACGAGCGCTCGCGCCTCGTGCGCACCGGCTATGCTTCCCGTGCAACGATGATCAGATATCGAACGACGCATCAGGTGCTCATGTCGCACACCGTCGGCGTGTGTATCTCGCTGGCCGCCGCGCTCGGCGTCCCCGCGGCGCTGTCTCCGGCCAACGCGCGGCAGCAGACCCCGCCGCAGGCCAGCACGTTCATCCAGATCTTCAACGGCTCCGTCGCCGCCACGCCGACGACCGCGCCGCGCGCGGGAGATGTTGTCGCCGCGGTGGTCGGCGGCCAGTCGTTCACCACGACGCTCAACGCGTCTCTCCAGTTTCAGAGCCTCACGCTGACGCGCACGAGCAACGACGCCGCGAACATCACCTTCGAACTCCGCCGCGGCTCGCAGCGCTGGGCGCTGGTCCGCACGGCGACCGCGACCGACCAGATCAGCGTGCCGTTCAACGGTTCGACCAACCCGCTCAGCGCGGCGTTCGCGGCCCAGACCATCAACGCCTTCGTCGGGCCCTCGCTCTCGGGCGACCCGCCCGGCGGCGGGGGAGGGGGCGGCGGCTCGAACACCGGCGATCCGGCCGACATCGACGGCGACGGGCAGATCACCATCGACGACGCGATGATCGTCATGCGCTACATCGTGGGCGACCGCGCCGGCGTGCGCAACCCCGTCGCCCTTGACGTGAACGGCGACGGCCGGATCAACTCTGACGACGTGATCGCGATCATGCGCCGCATCGGCGAGCCGGCCCGCACCGGCGCGCTCCCCGCGTTCCAGACAGCGCCGGGCTCATCCACGGGGCAGACGAGCACACAGTCCTCCGGCGCCGCATCGAACCCGCTCACCAACGCCGCGGGCTCGACCACTCGATGACCAGCGCCGCCCCGCCTGTGGCGCGTCACGCCCCGCGCCCGCGCGCCGCGGGCGGGTTCACCGTGCTCGAACTGCTCACCGTGCTCGCCATCCTCGCGGTGGCGGCGCTGGTCGTGCTGCCCTCGCTGGGCGCGCTCGGCGGCGGCGAGCGTCGCGCGGTGCGTGCCCGCTTGGTGACGCTGGTGCGTGAGGCGCAACTCGACGCCACACGCCGCGGCGTGCCCGTCCGGATCACGCTCGACACCGTCAGCAACCGCGTGGGCTTCGGCGGGTCGATGTACGCGCTGCCGACGGGCTGGAGCGTGGAGCGCGGCGGGGCGGAGGCGCGCTTCGAGCCGATCTCCCGCGCCTCGGCGGAGCGAGAGGTGGTGCTGATGACCTGGGCTCCGAACGGGCTCTCCGGCGCCGCCCGCTGGCGCGCGGTCGGCGGCGCTGGGCGGGAGGTTCGCGTTCTCGCCGACACGATCGAAGGGGTCCGCGTCGAGTGATGCGCATGCCGCATGGCCGCCGGTACAATCCCGCGAGCATCCCGACCGCTCGCGGCGTCGCCGCCGCGTCGGGTCGAACGCCGGGGTCAACGAAGGAGCGGACATCGATGCGACGGAGTCGGCGCGGGTTCACGTTGCTGGAACTGCTGGTGGTGCTCGGCATTTTGGCGCTGCTGCTGACGCTGGTTGTTCCGAGGTTCACGGGCCGGCTGTCGGCGTCCAAGGTCCCGATCACCAAGCAGCAGATCGCCAACACCGTCAGCGCCCTCGAGCAGTTCAAGTTGGACGTGGGCCGATACCCGTCGACGGAGGAGGGCCTTAAGGCGCTGATCAACGCCCCGCCCGAGGTGAAGAACTGGAGCGGACCATATCTGACGAAGCGCATCATCCCCAAGGACGGCTGGGGCAACGAGTTGCAGTACCGCTGCCCGGCGAAGAAGGAAGGCGAGGAGTTCGAGGTCTTCTCCTTCGGCGCGGACAACAAGGAAGGCGGCGACAAGGACAGCGCCGACATTTTCAGTTGGCAGCCCTGACCGGCGCCGCGGAGCGGCGATCACGATGAGCCAGGCCACCACCAGCCAGACTTCTCCGCCGCCCGGCCCGGCCGCGCGCCCGCCTCGCCGATCGCCCGGGGCGCTCGACGCCGAGGGCGCCGACCTCGCCGTGCTTGATGACCTGATCGCCGCCCGACGCGTGAGCGCCGGCGACCGCGAGCGGCTGCTGGAGATGAGCCGGTCGCAGGGGCAGCGGCTCGGGCGTCTGCTGCTGAACGCGGGCGTGCTCAGCCAGGAGGGCTTGCGTGACGCGTTGGCCCGCACGCTGGGTCTGGTAGTGTGGGAGTCACCGGTCGCCGAGGGTGAAGCGTCCGCCGCGCCGGACGCGGCGCTGGTGTCGCTGCTGCCCGCGTCGTTCCTGCGATTCAACGCCGTCGCGCCGGTCGCCGTGAGCGACACGTCGGTGACGCTGGCGATGGCCTGGCCGCCGGACGAGGCGCTGGTCGAGAGCGTCCGCCGCGCCACAGGCCGGGCGGTCACCGTGCAGGCGGCGACGCAGCGCCAGGTGGAGACGGCGCTGGATCGTCTGCTCGCGGGAGTGGGCGGGGAGGAGGACACGCGTGACGTCCGCGCGCTGGACGCCGACACGCTGCGCGACCTCGCGTCCGAGGCCCCGGTGGTTCAGTTTCTCACCGCCGCCATCGAGCGTGCCGTCGCCCTCCGCGCCTCGGACATCCATCTCGAGCGCAGCGAGCGAGCGGCCCGGCTTCGCTACCGTGTGGACGGCGAACTCATCGACGTCGACGCGCCGCCCGTCGCGATCTATCCCGGGCTCGTCTCGCGCATCAAGATCATGGCGAAACTCGACGTCGGGGAGCGCCGCCTCCCGCAGGACGGCCGCGTGCACACGCGCGTCTCCGGCCGCGAGATCGACCTCCGCGTGTCCGTCCTCCCGAGCCTGCACGGCGAGGACGTCGTCCTGCGTATTCTCGACCGCGGTTCGGTGCGCCTCGACCTCGACGAACTCGGGCTCAACGAGGCCCAGCGCGCCGCCTTCCGCGCGCTGGTCCGCCGGCCCGAGGGCATGATCCTCCTCACCGGGCCCACCGGCTCGGGGAAGACCACCACGCTCTACGCCGGCCTCCGCGAGATCGCCAAGCCGGACGTCAAGTGCGTCACCGTCGAGGACCCCGTCGAGTACCACGTCGACGGCGTCAACCAGATCCAGGTCAAGCCGGAGATCGGCCTCGACTTCGCCCGCTGCCTCCGCTCCATCCTGCGTCACGACCCGGACGTCATCATGGTCGGCGAGATCCGCGACAAGGAGACCGCGGGCATGGCCGTCCAGTCCTCGCTGACCGGGCACCTCGTCCTCAGCACGCTGCACACCAACAGCGCCGCCGCCGCGTTCACCCGCCTGCTGGACATGGAGGTCGAGGGCTACCTCATCGCCTCGGCGGTTGCGGGCGTGATGGCCCAGCGGCTGGTGCGGCGGATCTGCGCCGCGTGCACCGAGGCCTACGAGCCGGACGCCTCGATGCGCGAGCGCTTCCGCCTGCCCGCGGGCGCCCGCTTCCACCGCGGGCGCGGCTGCCGGGCGTGCCTCAACACCGGGTACAAGGGCCGCACCGTCGTCGCCGAACTCCTGATCGTCGATGAGCAGGTGCAGCGCGCCGTGCTGGACCGGGCCGGGAGCACCGAGATCCACACGATCGCGCGGCGGCGCGGGATGGCCACGCTCTGGGACCACGGCGTGGAGAAGGTCCTCCGCGGCGAGACCTCGCTCGAGCAGATCGTCGAGAACATCCAGGAATGACAGGGGCCGGGCGATCATGAGCGGCGCCGCGATGAACCAGCGATTCCTCTATCGCGCGCTGGGCGCGGGCAGCGCGGTCGCCGAGGGGGAGATCGAGTCCGCCGACAGCGCCCACGCACGCGCCGAACTGAAGCGCCGCGGGCTTGTCGTGCTCGACCTGCGCGCCGCGGGGGGCGTGACCTCTGGCGCGTCGTCCGCGCGGGCCAGGGGCGCGGGCTCGTCCGGGCCGCGCACGCCGTGGGGCGCCT
>FRDC01003773.1_pt2 | contig 12838 bp, 12 predicted proteins | sample 1106171 | NCBI WGS metagenome assembly FRDC01 (sample SAMEA3930566, study PRJEB13176) | freshwater metagenome | biome: Drinking water system; feature: drinking water; material: water | place: Singapore | collected 2014-12-20
AGCCATTTCCTGGCTAAAAACTTTCAGAGCCTGCCCACCCGACCCTTGATACTGCTTTTCAAATTGCCGGTACTGCGCCGAATTCACAAAACCGTTGTAAATTCCCTCGAGCGAAGCCCCCTGATTCAGAGTGTCGAGATACGCCCCAAAATCAGGAACGTTCTTGGGCGAAACCAAAAAAATGACCTGGTACATCTCCGAAAGAATTTCAGCATTGGAAGCGGCCGCCCGCTTGCTTCCCTCAGGAATGGATGGAGGAGCCGGAGCTTCTTCAACCTTCTGCGGAAGCCCAAACCAAGTAGGATCCCAAAGCTGAACACGGCAGCCCGAAAAACTCAGAGCCACCGCGATCAAGAGAACGAATTTAGAATTAGAACGACAAGCTAGCTTTCGCGCCATACTGAGAGACACCCGAGAAGTTGATGTCGTACTCAGCCGTCACGCGGAGCAAGAAGAGCTTGATGGGAAGACCGACATAGAAGTGTTCCGTGAAACTGGAGGCCGAAGCAGAAACTCCGGCCGGCAACGAAGTGGCGCCGGAGACATCCACTTTTCCATCCACCAGTTGAAAACCAAAACCCGCATAGGGCTCAACAAAAACAAAATCCTGCGACACCACAGCATCGAGCTTCCAGGTGTTGGTACTCAGAAAGAAGAGCTTTGCATTCGTGTAGCTCAAGCGTGCAGCGAGAGCCGGAAGAGCAGCGCTGCCTGGAAGCGGAGCCCACTTCACTTCAAATCCGTTCACGCTATTGCCCTGGTACCAAATTCCTGAAAATCCGATATCGAAATTTCCCGGCAGACCTTTGTGAATATTCAACTTCGGCAGGATCAAGGAAGATGGGACTCCTCCTTCTGCAGAAGCAGCGTTCATTGCGGTGACGAAGTCAGAGGGCAATGAAATGGAGGTCACATCGACCCCTAAGTCAAAACCGATCGACATTCCCAATGCACTTGCTGGCATGTAGGCGCGATGGTCCGCAGCCAAGCCCACCGTTTCAACCAGGGACTTCGTCATAGCGTTACTGGTAAGCGCTGCAAAGTTTCCTGGAGTAAAGTTGCTCGTCGCGAATGCGGTAGGAGCACCTAAGAAAGTGATTCCCAAGCTCAATGCTAAAAATTTAGATTTCATGAAGGATCCTCTTTTGGGGTAAGTGTAGGTCAGTCTTTCTCAAAGAACAAGCCAAGAGCCTTCGGCGGTCGCGAATGCCCAACAAGCCCCGCCAGCACCAGAACCGTCACAAGATACGGGAGAATTTGAATGAACTGAACGGGTACCGGTTCCGTTCCCCAGAGCACGACACCTTGTAAGCGAATCTGGAGGGCTTCGGTGAAACCAAAGAGCAGACACGCCATGGCTGTAGGGATGGGTCTCCACTTTCCAAAGATGAGAGCAGCCAACGCCATAAAGCCCCGGCCCGCAGTCATATTTCTCGCATAAGCGGAAGAGAGCATCGTCGAAAGCGTTGCACCACCCAATGCAGCCAAAGCTCCGCCCATAAGTACAGCTCCCCATCGCACTTTTTTTACTCCGATTCCCGCAGCGTCGAGAGCTTTCGGATGCTCGCCCGCGAATCGAACCCAAAGACCCGAGGGGGTTCGCCCCAGCCAGAAGTGAATGATCAGCAAGAAAACCCACACTAAAATAATGGGAGCAAAAATAAATCGCTCATCCGCAGGAATAGTGGGCGAAGTCCCCGTGACCCCATAAAGAATCTTCGAAATAAACGGCACCATTCCCAAAGCCAACATGTTGATCGCTGTACCAGCCACAATCTGATCGGCCTTCCAGTTAATGACCGAAGCAGCGTAAATCGCCGCCAACAACACCCCGCTAATCGCGGCAGCACCCCAACCCAACCACGGAGAATGAAAACTGTAGGCCACAATCGCACCCGTGAAAGCGCCGACAAGCATCAGCCCTTCCAGCGCAATATTTATGACGCCAGAACGTTCGCTCATCAATCCCCCGAGTGCGGCAAAAAGAAGCGGAGTCGAAACTCGCAGCGTGGAAGACAGGATTTGTAAAAGAGAATCGATCATTGAGCGGCCCTCTTTTTACGAAGCCATCGCAGATGGAACAATCCTTCTGCCGAAACACAGAGAATCACCAGGGCTTGCAGCACCAGCGAGATGTCTCGCGTAACATGCTCTGTTTCTAAATCTAAATCGGCAGTACCCTTGTGAAGAGCGCCAAAAAGTATCGCCGCGGCTACCACCCCCACGGGCCGATTCCGTCCCAGAAGCGCAACCGCGATTCCAATGAATCCATAGTCGGGCGAGAATCCAAGTTTGAATTTCCCTGCTCCACCCAAAACTTCTCCCACACCGACAAGACCCGCTAAACCTCCGGCAATCGCCATGGCCAAGATTCTCACCTTGGCGGGATCAATTCGTGCCGCTCGCGCGGCCCCTTCGCTCTGCCCCACCGCTCGAAGTTCGTAACCCGGCACCGTCTTCCACAAAAAAACCCAAACAGCGAGTGCGGTAAGAAGCGCAAGAGCGAAAGCCCAACTCACCGGGGCTCCACCAAAAAAAGCCCACTGAGAAATCGCAAATCCGGGTCCGATCGGACGCGTCTCGGGGTTCTGGGTTTCCAAATTTCTGAACCAGTACAAAGTCAGATAACTCGCTATTCCCCCCGCGATGAAGTTGAGCATGATCGTGTTGATCACTTCATGACTTCCGCGCTTGGCCCGCAACCATCCCGGAATAGCGCCCCAGATTCCGCCGATTAAAAATGCAGCTAGTGTTGCAAGAATGGGAGCAATCCACGACGGTGTTCCCGCAAAGCTCGCTCCTAAAACTGCCGCAGCCAGCGCACCTAAAGTGAGTTGCCCTTCTGCTCCGATGTTAAAAAGGCCCGCATGAAATGCGACGGCCACTGACAATCCCGTGAAGATAAGCGGAGTGGCGTAATACAAGGTCATCCCAAAGTCATAGCGACTTCCGAATGCGCTCTTTAAAAGAACACTCAAGACATGAATGGGATTTTCCCCGGCCACTAACGTGACCAAAAGTCCGAGAGACAAACCAATCACCACCGCTACCAATGGCCGAAGAATTTCTAGAAGGCGCCCTCGGTTCAAACGGCACCGCCCATTCTCAGTCCCACTTCCTGCTCATTATAATGACCGCGTTTGAACTCAGCGACGAACTTCCCTTCATAGAGAACATGCAATCGATCGGAAAGGGCCATCACCTCATCGAGCTCAGAAGAAATCAGTAAGACCCCCACTCCCCGATTTCTAGCTTCGAGAATCTGCCGGTGAATGAACTCGATCGCACCCACATCCACTCCACGGGTAGGTTGTGCTGCGATGATGAACTGCGGATTTTTTTCAAGCTCACGCGCAAAAATCAGCTTCTGCTGATTCCCTCCCGAAAGACGGCCCGAATCGATATCCAAATCTCGCGGGCGAACATCGAATTTTTCAACCGCCGCCTTTGCTCGCGCCTTTAGAACTTGAGACTTGATCCACCCCGCTTTTGAAAACTGAGGGCTGCGCTGGTGACCGAGCAAGAAATTTTCTTCGACGGATCGTTCTAATAAGAGTCCATCGCGGTGCCGATCTTCGGGGATGAGAGCCACCCGAAGTCCCTCTGCACAAGCCTTTTCCCAACTCTTAAAAATTACTTCCGACTGCCCATTCCCTTCAACACCGGCGATACCCACGATCTCTCCGGCCTGCACTGTCAGCGACGGCTCTTTCAACTCCAAGACAGGCTTGCCTCGTTCAGGTGCAGCACCGCAATCGATCTTGAGCTGCACTTCGCGTCCCACCATCAGATTGGCCAATCCCTGTGGCGATGTCTGTGCTGTCTTCACAGAGCCTGTTACCTTCCCGGCTCGAAACACCGTGACCTCATCGGTAATCTCCATCACCTCTTTCAACTTATGCGTCACGATTAAGATGGTCTTGCCTTCATTTTTCAGACGCTTCAGATTTTCAAAGAGCGCTTGGGTTTCTTGGGGAGTGAGAACCGCCGTGGGTTCGTCTAAAATCAAAATATCGGCCTGGCGATACAGCAATTTCAAAATCTCGATTCGCTGCTGAATCCCAACAGGAAGCGTTTCAATTCGAGCATCCCAATTCACGGGCAAAGAATATTGCGCCGCCAGAGCTTCGAGCCGCTTCTTACTTCCTACAAAGTCGAGAAGACGAAACGCTCCTCCAGTTGATCCCAACAAGATATTTTCAAGTGCGGTGTAAGGCCCAGCCAACATGAAATGTTGGTGGACCATTCCAATCCCGGAAGCAATCGCATCTTGAGAAGATTTCCAGTGTTTGGGTTGTCCGTGAATCCAAATCTCTCCCTCGGTCGGCGTGTACTGACCGTAGAGCATTTTCATGGCGGTCGACTTCCCTGCGCCATTTTCGCCGATGATTCCGTGGATACTGCCCTTGGCAACTCGAAGGTTCACTCCCGCATTTGCAGCGAGTACCCCGTTCTGCGATTCAAAGATCTTGGTGAGACCCTTTAATTCAACAGCGAGAGTCCCACTCATGCCAGGCACTACCCTTTTTGTTTGTAATAATCCGGAACCTTGATTTTTCCGGCAATGATCGCTTCTTTAATCGACTCGATCTTCTTTTTCATGTCCGGAGAGATGAGCTTTTCGTTAAACTCATCCAGAGCGTAGTCGATTCCATTATTGGAAAGTCCGAAGTTCTCCGTGCCGCCCTTAAAACTTCCAGTGAGCGCACTCTGACACGCTTGAAAGATTGCGACATCCAAACGCTTCATCATACTTGTGAGAATCAACCCCGGCTTGATCCAGTTCTGGTTGGAATCAACGCCAATGGCGTATTTTTTCTTATCTTCAGCAGCATCAAAAACCCCGGAGCTCGAAGCACCCGCCGCCGCGAAGATGACATCCGCCCCCCCTTGATACTGCTGCATGGCAATTTCTTTGGCCTTCGGAGGATTGTTCCAAGCTTCGCTCGTCATGCCGACGTAATTTTTCAACACTGCGATATTCGGATTCACAGACTTGGCACCCGCTTCATAGCCCAGCTCAAACCGCTTAATCAGAGGAATACTCATTCCACCGACGAATCCGATTTTCCCGCTCTTACTGCTCATCGCTGCAATCGCTCCGACCAAGTAAGAACCTTCGTGCTCTTTGAACATCAACGACTTCACGTTGGGCGCTTTCACTTCGGCATCCACGATGACGAAATGTTTTTTCGGAAACTGAGCAGAAACTTTTTTGATTGCTTCTTGCTGTGCCACGCCCACGCCAATAATTAAATCGAAATCCTTCTGGGCCATCGAACGGAGCAAAGTTTCGTAAGCATTGTCATCAGCAGCTTCAACCGTTTTGAGATTGAGATGCAGCTGCATCTGAGCTTGGTTTGCTCCCCGAAACGCTGCTGCATTAAAGGATTTGTCGTCGCGACCGCCGCGATCTAAAACCAGACCGACTTTAAATTCGTCCGCCCCGCGCGCATTCGTACTGCTCAGCGCAAAGGCAATGCTGAACGCAAAAAATTTCGTGAATTTCATCGCAAAACCCCCAGTGAGCTGTCAGTACTACAGGGGTCTAAAAATGTCAGTAGGAGATAGAACCGCAACCAAAGGTGAAGTCCGTCGTGCCTTTAAAAACTCGCACGCCCACAAAAGTCAGACGCGGTCCGACGAACTCCAAAATATAATATCGCGTGATACGAGGATGAATCTCTTCACTATCTCCATTGAAAAACGACCCCGTCAGCCCTGTTACCTTTTTCCATAGCGCACCTGGCAATTCACTGAGGGGAATGGTCTCGTAGATCTTGGCCAAAAAAATCCGCCCCTTGGCTCCATCGATCAGGTAATAAGCTTGCTGCTCGTCTCCCCGAAGTTGGATCAGAGCACCCCTCAATTCCTGATCAACACCCCGGTCTTGAAGAATCTGAATATTTGAGATTGGACCTCGATAAGAATCTAAAGTCTTTGTCGCGCCGCCAGTGGTTTCCGTGACGCGGTAGATCTTACACTCCGGGGTGAGATCCGACTTTAGCAGTGCATCGACAAAGTCCGACATCGCAATGGGTCGTCGATTGCGATCATGTTCCAGATCATTTGCCCTTCCAAAAATATAATTCGGAAGAGAATCTGCTGATGCATTTACCGAGATGAGCGCGAAAACGGCGCAGAACAAAGTTTTCAAAAAATCCTACTCTCTAACAGGTCCAAAAAGCGAAGGCCGACACTAAGGGCGACAATGATCTTTCCAATCCCTGGCCTTCTGGGGAGTGGGTTCCTTCTCATACTTAAAAATTGTTTTTGCAGTTCCTACGCTCGCAGACTCCACACCCGACCAGCCAAAGAAAGGCTTCGGTTCAAGTGCGCCCAAGAGTTCTTGCATGTAATCGAATAAATCTTGATTCACCGTCGTGGTGATTTCCTTATTTTCCGTCTTTGGAATGGGAGCAGTCTTGGTTCTCCAACAATTGCCAACCTGAACTTCCGCTTCGATTTGGTAATAGTAAAGGGGAATACTGTACGTACCTTCCATATCCAATCCCGAAGCCGCTTCTCTCGCGCTCCGATTCAAGTTGTAGAAACTTGCCAAGCACGTTTTGTAATCCACGCGGCAGTGCACTGAGTTGGAAGTCAGATACTCCCGAAGCGAAATCCCCTTCTGCTTAGCCACCTTCACAGAGCTAGGATATTCCGTGATGCGATAAGAAAATCGATCCCCGAAATCTTTCACCAGCTTTTCAAGTACCGGCATGTTTTTTTCGAAAGTTGCTTCCTTGTCCTGAAGCCCCGTTCTGAAAACAATCTGATAAGGCGATGCGCCGTCTTCAGCCGAGGCGTTCCATGAACTCAAAACTAAAACAGCAGTGATTAAATACTTCATTCTGAACCCTTCTTCACACTGCGAGCTGGGGTTTCTCCCAACTCAATTTTTTTGGCCAGGCCAGGAAGCTGAGCGCGCGAGAAGTGTTCACCTGCCAGTAAACAAACCGAATAGATTTTTCCCATCACCGGATTTTCCGGAAACTCGACCACCTCAGAAAGAATGTCGTTCAAGCGATTCACCACTTTTTCCATCTGCTGCGAACTCAACTCGCGACTCACTACTCCACGAAAGCTCTGCTTGATGGTCAGATCTTCCGGCGTGAGTTTCTTCATGAGGTATTCGGCCGTTCTCAAGAAGTTGAGATTCCGAACTTCGAAAAAGTCCTTGTCGTCGGGGAAATAGAAAAAGTTCTTCGAAGCTCGGTACACGCCGTTCTTCTTCACAACGACGCCCATGTCTTGCAACACCGCAGCCTGCTTATTCACTTCCGAAGTCGTCACTTCCAAAGCATTCGCCAACTCTTCCGGCGTAATCCACTCCGGCGCGTACGAATTCACATAGACGAAAATATCTCGAAGCAAGGGATGCGCCTTGAAAGCTTCCAAGTGAGTGTGATTGAAAATAATCACATCATCGAGCGAGAGAGAAAGCTTGCCGGGTCCCGCGGGCTTTTCCGTGGCCGAAGGCTTCTTCGCAGTCGATGCCACCGGAGAATCCCCGAGACGCACACGCTCCAAGCACTTCTCGATCTCTTCTTTCGAAACCGAATCTTGAATCTGACAACGACTCCATTCCAAAATCCCCTCAAGGACTGGAATGCCTAGAATTCTGAAGATCTCGAGGGCCTGCTCGAGGCTGGGGAGCTGGTCTCCGGCCTCGTAGCGGGAGTATTGCGGATAACTAATTCCAAGTCGCACTTTGGTACAAAACTCACGTGCGGACCGGTACTTAGCCTCGCGCTTCCGTTTTAGGTAGGTGCCCCATTCAGGATATTTTCGGTAAACCACGGGCGCTGTATTGCATAGTTTGATAAAGATATCTAGAAAAAGTCTGCGCCTAGCCGCAATTGTCTTGCGATTTCAAGGGTTCTCTAACCTCACAATAGAATGTTGCGAGATACATTATTTTTTCCATTGACCACCCCGGTTAGATGAGATATTTCGCTTGCCGTGAGTTGACATCACGGGGACGGATCATCCAGATGGAAATGGTGCATTTTATACCGCCTGGGCAGCGCAAGATCGCTGTTTTGGCGGCTCAAGCAGATGACGCTCCGGTGCTCATCTCGGGTTCCAGTGGAACCGGTAAAGGAGCGATGGCTCGTTGGATTCATGCCAACGGACCGCGTGCAATTTACCCTTTTATTGTTGCCGATCGGGACAAACCGCTCGTGCAGCAAATGGCTCAGGCCCAAGGCGGGACCTTTATGGTTTCGGATTTGGGAGAGCGGCCCCTGGGTGAACAGATGGTTCTTTTGAACTTTCTGAATACCCGGTCCGTACCGAGTGACGAAGGCCAGATGCCTCGGTTGCTCAACGTACGGATCATCGCAACGACCGACCAGGATTTGGAAGGCCGGGCAAGCGGTGGGTTGTTTAATAGTTCGCTCTTTGAAAAGTTTGGGAATTACAAGATCGAGATGCCAGCGCTCACCGAGCGCAGTGATGAGTTCGAAGACCTGGTCTACGGAGTGATGACTGAAATCACCCGCGAACTCCACAAAGAACATCTTCGTGGCTTTACTTCTGCCGCCTGGGCCAAGCTCAGAGGGTATGAGTGGCCAGGGAACTTGCGCGAACTGCGAAACGTTCTCCGAATGGCGATTGTATCGGCCAAGGGAGACGAGATCCTCGACTCAGATCTACCCGATCTGGGCAACGAGACGATCGACTTCCGCGCAACCCGAGAAGAGTTTGAAAAAATTTATTTGTTAGAGCTTTTGAAATCTTATGATTGGCAGATCGATAAAACCTGCCGAGCTTCTCATCTGGATGAACAAACCTTAATGGCTAAAATCCAGAAGTACGGAATCTCGGCGGACAAGTCGATTTCGCCTTGATCGCCTCTGGAAGTCTCCCCCCCCCCCCGATCCCCCTATGACTTCCAGAGGCGGTCCCCCCAAAAAACAATCAGGTTCAAAACAATCAGGTTCGGTTTGCTGTCGGCGGTCTGCTGAAGCGGGCAGCGGTTTGCTGTTTCGGTTTCGGTTTCGGTTTCGGTTTCGGTTACATAATTGTTGTGTTATAAAGCGCACCACTAACCTTGGGACCTGTAGGAAATTTTCATGGAACGTCTTTTTGTTGCGCTCTTATTCCTTTCCACCTCATCGTTTGCAGACACGGTATTGCGATCTACCTACTCCACTGACTGGCAAATAAAGTGCTACATGGATTGTTACGGGTACAGCGGACACTCGCCCGGGAGTGTTTGGAACGATTTTACCTTTCATATGCACGAGGACTACCTGGGTCAGGTCTGGTCCCGATCGGATGTGGTTGCAGGTAGCTCTGAGGGCATCTCCAGAGACTTACAGGAAAGCCTCTTAGACAATATCCGCGAAGAAGGAGGCCGCTACTGCCGTCGAGAACTCGGCGGAAGCGGGGTCAGCAACCTCTATGACTGCACCCAGAAAGAAGTTCAAAAGAGCAGAACTCCAACCACTTCGCGTTAGTGGCGTTAACAAAACGGGTTGAACCTATCTGAAGGAATGCTTCAAAACCAAACGGCGAGCTTTGTTGAGCTCGAACAAAATATATTCTGAAGAGTAGGCTCGATAGTCCCAGGCTTTTGTTTGCTGAGAAAGATACCCAAAAAAATCTTTGGCAAGGGTTCTACTCAATGAGGTCTCTAAAACAGCGGAGCCATCTCCCCAGGGAAGCAGAGTCAAGTTCTCCAAGATCTTTACTCGAAGCGCGACATCAGAATCGCCAGCGTTTGAAATATCTACTGCCGAAATTTGGGTGCCGTTCTCATTCAAGGTTTTCACAAAATCCATGAAAGACTCTCGTGATGTTAAGTCTAGAAGCACCACCGAGATTTTCCCATCTCGCGCAAGCTTTCGAGCTCGGTCATAGAGAACATCACTTCCCAAAATCGTCGACTCGTCAAATCCCCCACCAACTGCGACGTACTTTCCGAGATCATAGGATTGGAAAATCCAGGCGGGTAAGAGCTCACAGAGCCCAGCACTTTGAACTCCTACTGGGGGCTGGTTGAAGGCCTGATCTTGATGAAGACCCAGCCGATGAAAGTAAGAGATTGAGACCAGGGGCAGACGACTACAGATATCCGAATTCAGCTGAGGCTTACCAATAACCGCGTGAAACAAAATACTGGAGAGATATGCACTTTTCCCTCGAAAGCCGAGGCGAGTTTCGAATCCTGGGCGCAGTTCATCTCCCAATAAAAAAGCGAGAAACTCTTCTCGAGTCTTAGCCTCCCGAAGAAATTCCAAGATCAAACGATTAAAAGCGACCGTCAAAACGTCATAGTCCACCTGAATGATTTCACTAAAACCGCCAATGGTTCCGACATTTAAAGTTCGGAAAGTTCCTACGGAAATGAGGGCTCCAGAGCGATTCTTCACCCAAAGAACCTGATCGGCGTCACCTTCCTCATTGGGCCAGATAAAACGGCCATTCAAGATCGGTACCTGGTCTACGGCCACAGGTGTAAAAAAACTATTTCTATAAGGGTAACGTCCATCCCAAAGCTCTTGAGCAAATGAGGACTGACTAAAGAGAACAAACCATAATATTAGGGCAGATCCCAGCACTTTCAAAGTGCTGACCTTATAACACAGGGTAGTTTAGCGCTCCAGATTTATTACATTATTACTGTGTTATAAAGACAGGACTAGTAAACCAACCCGGGCAGCTCTCGTCTTAAGAGTCCCCAGGTTTACAGAATGCTGTACCCAAGAACTTCCTCAGTTCGCTCTCAACAGTGAGCAGCTAACGCTACTAGAAACAGCAAAAGCCTGGACAGAACGATGAGAATCCAGGTCCTCCGCTTAAGTATTTCCAGCTTCAGCCGATAGGTATAATACTTGGTGGTATTATCCATACGATCACCCCCGTTTCTTTAGGACGGGGGTAGATCCCTCTACTCTGCCCGGGTCGGCGGCAACTTAAAAAAGCAAAATCTATGCTCGTCTGGGGAGGTCTTTAAGGATCTTTTTAAACACCGAATTTAGAAAATGGGTCTCATTTCTGCACTCCAGGAACAAGCTGACAAAACTCTACAGAAGCGCTGCGCTGATCACAGCTCCAAGCGCGGTTTTGTCCGCGGTGATTTCATTGTTCGTGTAAATGAGGAGGTACGGCCCAACGGTGAACTTGGGCGAAACCACCCAAGTAATTCCCGGCTCGATCGCGCTCATCACGGTGCGGAACTGGAGGGGCGCATTCATCCCCACGTCATGATTCAGTTCCAATTCGTAACCCATCACGAATTTCAAACTCTTGGAGAACGAGTACTCGACATACGGATCCAACCACAGTTTGAAAGTCTTTCCACTCGAAACCCCAGCGTAGCCTTTCAATTCCGTCCAGGCGCCGACCGCCCAACGCGATTCGGGAATTTGATACTTAATGGTGGGCGTGCTTTTGAAACCCACGGACATGTCACGAGCCTTAGATCCATCGCTCGTCGCCGCTTGAACAATCAAGTTGGCAGAAACTCTTAGGCCATTGCTGTTCACCACGTTGCGGTGAAAGGTTTTGACACCGACGTCGCCTAAAACAAATCCACGCCCCTGCACCGGATAGAGCCAGAAGGGCATCGTAATGCCGACACCGATACTCGGCTCGACCATGTAGGCAGCGGTGATTTCACTGTCGAAGTTAATGAGGCCGCGATCACTCGGCCGGCCATCGTAACCCGCGCTACGCGCCGATGTCGGCTCAGTAAACGATGCGCCGTGATAAATGGCGAAGTAGCTCAAGTGAACATGATCTAAAAAACTTTTAGTTTGGGATTCCGAACTGCTTCCAGATGCAGGCGCATCCGGTTCCATTGCTGCGAGCGCTTGCGCTGCGTTGCTTAAAGAAAATACGAACACCCATCCTGCAATCCAAAAATTTTTCTTCATCTTTCCCCCAGCCGTTGCGGCGTCCTCTCCCCTTACGGGAACGCCCCCGTTTCGGCAATGGGGAAAAGCATGCTATGTTGCACAAACATGCCAAAAAAGATTTCCTCATTTCGAAAACAGGAAACCTGGATCGGAATTGCTTTAGGCACATTTGTGATCAGCTCGCTTCTCCGATTCTTCGTTCATCCTAGTGGCGGACACGTCCACAGGCAGTCTGACACCATTGGAATGTCCCTAGAATTCGCAGAACGAATTCGAGAAGTTGGAATCTCCGCGTTAGATTTTATTTTTTATCCCCGCATTTTGCAAAGAGGGCTTCTAGATGGAATCAACGCAGCGGAATTTCCGTTGCTGAATATCCTGGGAGCTCCCGCGTTTTTGATTAGTTCCAATCCGCAATACGGCGTCTTCTTTTCAGCACTGTTGATTCTTGGGCTCAATCTCTTTGCGGCGTACTTTTATCTGCCCCGCTTACTGAAAGCCTGGAAACTTTCGATCTCTCCTCAGATGTCGCTGCTACTTTGGTTTACCTCCGGGACCCTGGCAAACCAAACTCACACCGTCATGCCGGAAGGATTCGCATTTCCACTGATGGTGATGGGAATGGTGGAATTGCTGGAGTTTCGAAACCGCGCGCGGTTTTTTGGGGCTGCCGTTCTGTGTGGGTTGGCGGTAGCGGTGAAACCTACAGTCGTTCTTTCTTTGGGGGCTCTTGCGGCACTGCCGATTTTCATTCCGAATTACCAAAGGCATTGGAAACAGCTTCTACTAGGACTTGGAATCAGCCTGATCTTTCCGGCGTGGTGGTACACAATGCACGCTCATTCCATTTTGAGTTTCGCCGAAGGTCCGCAGATTTTTGCGCTGGCAACATTGAACCCCTTCAAAAAACTGGGCGAGGTCGGCGTCAGCGGAATTCTCTGGCTCATCGGAAGAGAAATCCACACCGG
>FRDC01001582.1_pt2 | contig 12830 bp, 7 predicted proteins | sample 1106171 | NCBI WGS metagenome assembly FRDC01 (sample SAMEA3930566, study PRJEB13176) | freshwater metagenome | biome: Drinking water system; feature: drinking water; material: water | place: Singapore | collected 2014-12-20
TTTGCGGTCAACAATCCGTGGAATGGCAGCGGTATAGCCATTCACCATCCGCTCGAACCGCGCATTGAATCCATCACGCATCCGGTCGATCCAGCGGTCATGGCGCAGCGCCTGTTTGGGCTTGAGCAATGTCGCGGTGAGCGCCGGCGACAAGACCAGCGCAACGACCACGGAGAGCACCATGGCGGAGACGATGGTGATCGAAAACTGGCGATAGATGACGCCCGTCGAGCCGCCGAAAAACGCCATCGGCAGGAACACCGCCGACAAGACAAGTGCGATGGCAATCAGCGCGATGTTGATTTCCTGCATCGACTGGATGGTCGCATCGCGCGGCGACATGCCCGGATTTTCCTCCATCAGCCGCTCGACATTTTCGACGACGACTATCGCGTCATCGACCAGCAGCCCGATCGCCAGCACCAGCCCGAACAAAGTGAGCGTGTTGATCGAAAAGCCGAGCGCGGCAAACACCGCGAAAGTGCCCAGCAGCACCACCGGCACCGCGATTGCCGGGATCAGCGTCGCGCGCCAGCTTTGCAGGAACACGAACATCACGATCACCACCAGCACGATTGCCTCGGCGAGCGTCTTCACCACTTCCTCGATCGACAGCTTGATGAACTTGGTCGCGTCCGACGGATAGGCGACGGCAAAACCCGGCGGCATCGTTTTGGTGAGCTCGGCAACCTTGGCCTTCACCCGTTCCGCCGTGGTGAGCGCGTCGGCGCCGGGGGCCAGCGACACCGCAAAGCCGGCGCCGGGGTGGCCATTGGTGCGGCTGCGGATCGTGTAGTTCTCCGCGCCCAGCTCGACGCGCGCGACATCCTTCAGCCGCACGATCGATCCATCGGGCGCGGTGCGCAGGATGATGTTGGCGAATTCCTCTGCGGTCGTCAGCCGCGACTGGGCGGAGACGGTCGCGTTCAGCATCTGCGTCGGCGGGCTGGGCTGGCCGCCCAGTTCGCCGGCGGCAATCTCGATATTCTGGGCCTGGATCGCCTGGATCACGTCGCCGGGGATCAGGTTGTAGGACGCCAGCTGATCGGGCTTCAGCCAGATGCGCATGGCATATTGCGCGCCGAACACGTTGGTGTCGCCCACGCCTTCCAGCCGGCCGATCGGGTCCTGCAGATTGCTGACCAGATAGTCCGACACGTCCTGGTTGGTGCTGCGGTCGGTGGTGTCATAGACCGCAAAGATCATCAGGAAATCGGGGCTGGATTTGGTGACGGTAAGCCCCTGTTGCTGCACCGGGCCGGGCAGCCGTGGCAGCGCCTGCTGCACGCGGTTCTGCACCTGGACCTGGGCAATGTCCGGGTTGACGCCCTTTTCGAAGGTCGCCGAAATCGTCACCTGCCCGCGCGAGCTGGAGGTGGCGCTGAAATAGAGCAGCCCGTCAATGCCGGTCAGCTGCTGCTCGATGATTTGCGTCACGCTGTTTTCAAGGATTTCGGCCGAGGCACCGGGGTAATTGGCGCGGATGTTCACCTGCGGCGGCGCGACATCGGGATATTGCTCGATCGGCAGCGACATCAGACCGCCGGCGCCCAGCAGCATGATGAGGATCGCCACGACCCAGGCGAAGATCGGCCGATCGATGAAAATGCGTGAAATCATTGCCGGCTATCGGCCGTTCTTGGCGGGCGGCGGGGCAATGCGCTGCGGGCTGCCCGCCGGCACGGGCTTGACGAGCGTGCCGGGCTTGGCGTTCAGGCTACCCTCGGTCACCACCCGGTCACCAGGGTTCAGGCCGGACGTGACTGCCCAATTCGCCCCTTCGGTGCGCAGCGTGGTGACGGGTTTGCTGACCACCTTGTCGTCCGGCCCGATCACCAGCGCGCTGGCATTGCCGCGCGGATCGCGCTGAATCCCCTGTTGCGGCACCAGAATGACATTAGTCGCCACCGATTGGGCGAACATCGCGCGCGCGAACATGCCGGGCAGCAGCAGGTTCTGCGGATTGGGGAAGCGCGCGCGCAGCGTCACCGTGCCGGTGGCGGCATCCACCGTCACTTCGGTGAATTCAACCTCGCCGGTCTCGGGATAGTCGCTGCCATCTTCCAGCTTCAGCCGCACGGCCGCCTTGGCCGGCGGCGTGCCGCCCCGGGCCAGTGCCCGCCGCAGCGCCAGCAGATCGCCGGCGGACTGGCGAATGTCGACGAATATAGGGTCCAGCCGCTGGATCACTGCCAGCGGCTGTGCCTGATTGCCGGTCACCAGCGCGCCCACCGTGAACAGCGAGCGGCCGATCCGCCCGCTGATCGGCGCAGGCACGCGTGTGAAACGCTGGTTGATCTGTGCCGTCTGCAATGCGGCGCGCGCCTGCGCCACCTGCGCCTGTGCCTGGCGCGCCTGGGCCTGCGCGTCGGTATAATCCTGCGCGCTGACGGCCTGGATTTCGGCGAGCGGCTTGAAACGCTCCGCGCGCACCCTGGCCGCCTCTGCCGTCGCTTCAGCCGCAGCCAGATTGGCGCGCGCCTGGTTGCTGGCGGCGGCGAACAGGCTGGGGTCGATTTCGTACAGCGTCTGGCCCTGGCGCACCAGCGTGCCCTCGGCAAACATGCGGCGCTGGATCAGCCCGGTCACCTGCGGCCGGACCTCCGACGTTTGATAGGCGGTCACGCGGCCGGTAAGCTCGGTGGTCAGCGGCAGGCTGGTCGCCTGGACGACGACATAGCCGGCTTCGGGGGTTTTCTTGTCAGCCTTGCCCTTGTTCTGCCCCTGCGCGCCGCACCCGGCAAGCAGCACGCCGCAAAGCGCAGCACCGAGCAGGCGGGGTGGCATCGCCGGCGCGATTGCTTGCCACAAATTGCCGTTGCGATGCGTGCCCACCCTTGGTCCTTCAGCTCGGCGCAATTGCCAGGGAAACCACCGAATCCCGGTTGGCAGGCATAGCCGCGACGGCGCATGGTGCAAGCTCCGCGTGTGTCCGGGTTGGTGAGCGATATTGGCATTCGCGCGAAATCCGCTTAACGGACCCAGCGGCTGACATAGTCCTGCGACAAACGCACGCTAGCGACCGCTCAAATTTTCATGATCCTGTGGGGAACAAGCGTGCGCCACCTTCTGGTCGCTGGTTTGATGCTGGGTGTCGCACCCGTACACGCACTGGCGCAACAGGCGCCGCCGCGCCCGCAACCGGCACCGCCCCCGGCCGCCGCCGCCGGGCAGGATGATGAGTCAGGCGACATCGTTGTGCAGGCCGGGCGCCGCCCGCCGGGATCGGTGGTTGGGGATATTCCGCCCGACCAGGTGCTGACCCCGGCTGATATCCGCTCCTATGGCGTCAGCTCGGTAACCGATCTGCTCGCCGAACTGGGGCCGCAGCTGCGCAGCGGGCGCGGCAGCGGCCCGCCGGTGGTGCTGCTCAACGGCCGGCGCATCGCCGGCTTCCAGGAAATCCGCGACCTGCCCGCCGAGGCGATCCTGCGGGTGGACATTCTGCCCGAGGAAGTCTCGCTGAAATACGGTTTTCGTGCCGATCAGCGCGTGATCAACTTCGTGCTGCGCCCGCGCTTTCAGGCGCTGACCGCCGAGCTGGAAGCGCGCGCGGCGACGCAGGGCGGCACCTCGACCCCCGGCGCCGAGCTCGACCTGCTGCGCATCACCAACAAGGGGCGCATCAATTTTCACGCCGAGTACAGCGAAACTTCGGCGCTGACCGAGGCGGAGCGCGGCGTTGCCTTTCAGCCCAGCCTGGCCTCGCTGGCCGGCAATGTGACCGGGCTGAACGGTGGCCAGATCGACCCCGCACTCAGCGCGCGTGTCGGCCAGCTGGTCACGGTGGCGGCTGTGCCCGGTGTCGCCTCCACGCGCCCGGCGACGCTGGCTGAATTCGTCGCCGGCGCCAACCAGCCCGGCGTGACCGACCCGACTCCGTTCCGCACCTTGCTGCCCGCCAGCCGCAATTTGAACCTCAATGGCATCTTCGCCACCACCATTCTGGGCGATGTGAGCGCGACCTTCAACGGAACGCTGCAGGCGACCGACAGCCGCGCGCTGTTCGGGCTTGCCGGCGTCACGCTCAACCTGCCCGGCGGCAGCCCGTTCTCGCCCTTTGCCGGCAATGTGCTGGTCAACCGCGCGCCCGATGGCTTTTCACCGCTTGGCCAGGCGAGCAACAGCCTGATCGGCCATTTCGGCGCGACCTTCAACGGCACCTACAAGAAGTGGCAATGGACGCTGACCGGCACCTATGACCGCAGCGATACCAACACCTTCACCGATACCGGGCTGGACCCCGCCGCATTCCAGGCGCGGCTGAACGCGCGCGATCCCGGCGCCAATCCTTTCGGGCCGCTGGGGCCGGCGGCGATCGACCAGCTTCCCGTGCAGCGCGCGTTCGTGAGCGCGACGACCGGCGCGGTCGATCTGCTCGCCAATGGCAGCCTGTTCAAGATGCCTGCCGGCCCGGTGTCGGCCAGTCTGCGCGTCGGTGGCCAGTCGCTGACGATCGACAGCGATTCGACGCGGCTAGCGCAGCTGCAATCGGCGCGGCTGGGGCGTGCGATCGTCAACGGGCAAGTCAATATCGACGTGCCGATCACCAGCCGAAAGGCCGATGTGCTGCGCGCGCTCGGCAATCTCTCCGCCAATTTCAACCTGGGCTATGACAGCCTTTCGGACTTCGGCGTGCTGCGCACTTTGGGCTATGGCTTCAACTGGTCGCCGGTCGATGCGATCCGGCTGATCGGCTCGGTGACCGAGCAGGACCAGGCGCCCAGCGTCCAGCAACTGGGCAACCCGGTCATCACTACCCCCAATGTCCGCGTGTTCGATTTCGCGCGCGGCGTGAACACCACGGTCGCGCTGGTGACGGGCGGCAACCCGGCGCTCACCGGCAGCAACCGGCGCGTGCAGCGGCTGGGGCTGACCTTGCAGCCCTGGTCCAAGACCGATCTGGTGTTCACCGCCAGCTATACCGATACCCGCGTGCGCGGCGCGACCGCCAATTTCCCGAGCGCGACCGCCGCGATCGAGCGCGCTTTTCCGGACCGGTTCAGCCGCGATGCGGCCGGCCAGCTGTTCCGCATCGACACCCGCCCGGTGAACTTTGCGGAGACCAACAGCCGCCAGCTGCGCTGGGGCTTCAACTTCTCGGTGCCGATCAGATCGAAGATCCAGAAACAGATCGAGGCTTTCCGCGCCGGCACCGGGCCCAATCCCTTCACTGGCCTGCGCCCGCCGACCGGCAGCGTGTTCGGCGGCAATCCGTTTGCGCAGTTCTTTCAGCGGCCGCCCGGGCAGGGGCAGCCGGGGCAACCGGGCCAGCCGCCACAGGGTCAGCCCGGTCAGGCGCAAGGCCAGCCGGGGCAGCCCGGCCAGCCACCGCAAGCGCAGGGTCAGGGCCAGGCACAGGGTCGCCCGCCGGGTGGCTTTGGCCCGCCGGGTGGTTTCGGCGGCGGACGCGGACCTTTTGGCGGCGGTGGCGGCGGCCCGTTCGGTGGTGGCGGTCGCGGTGGCGGGCGCATCCAGTTCGCGGTGTTCCACACCTGGTTCTTCACCGAAAATGTGCTGGTCAGCCCCAATGGCCCGCTGCTCGACCTGCTCGACGGCGACAGCATCGCCGCGAACGGCAGCGGCCAGGCGCAGCATCTGGTGGAGGCGCAGGCCGGCTATAACAATAACGGCATCGGTGTGCGGCTGTCGGCCAACTGGCAGAGCGAAACCGTGGTGCGCGGCGGCGCGGGTGCGGCGGCCGGGCAGGTGCTGACCTATGGCAGCCTTGCGACCACTAACTTCCGCCTGTTTGCTGATCTGGGTCAACGGCTTGATCTGTTGAAGAAATATCCCTGGATGCGCGGCATGCGGGTGGTGTTCAGCGTCGATAACATCTTCAACGCGCGCCAGCGGGTGACTGACCAGAACGGCATCACGCCGCTCGCCTTGCAGGGGCCGTATCTCGACCCCGCCGGGCGCACGGTGCGGCTGTCGATCCGCAAGCTGTTCCTTTAACCCCCACTGGCAATCGGCGGCGATTGCGCTAGAGGAGCGGGCTTCACCTCCCATCGCCAAGGGCAGAGGATTGCATGCGGATTACGATGATCGGCTCGGGCTATGTTGGCCTGGTATCTGGCGCGTGTTTTTCGGATTTCGGGCATGACGTGGTCTGTGTCGACAAGGACGCGGGCAAGATCGAGGCGCTGAAGCAGGGCCGGATGCCGATTTACGAGCCCGGGCTGGAGGCGCTGGTCGCGGCCAATGTCGCGGCCGGCCGGCTGACCTTCAGCACCGAGCTCGCCCCCGCGGTTGACGGGGCGGATGCGGTGTTCATCGCGGTGGGCACGCCGTCGCGCCGGGGCGATGGCCATGCCGACCTGACCTATGTGTTCGAAGCGACCAAGGAAATCGCCGCCGCGATCACCGGCCCCACGGTGGTCGTCACCAAATCGACCGTGCCGGTGGGCACGGGTGACAAGGTGGAGGCGATCATCCGCGACGCGCGGCCCCATGCGCAGGTCGCGGTCGTCTCCAACCCCGAATTCCTGCGCGAAGGGGCAGCGATCGGCGATTTCAAGCGGCCCGACCGGATCGTGATCGGCACCGATGACGAGCGCGCGATGACGGTGATGCGCGAAATCTATCGCCCGCTGTTCCTGAACGAAAGCCCGATCCTGTTCACCGGCCGGCGCACCGCCGAACTCATCAAATATGCGGCCAATGCGTTTCTGGCGACCAAGATCACCTTCATCAACGAAATCGCCGATCTGTGCGAGGCGGTGGGCGCCAATGTGCAGGACGTGTCGCGCGGCATCGGCCTCGACAACCGTATCGGGGCAAAGTTCCTGCATGCCGGGCCCGGCTATGGCGGGTCGTGCTTCCCCAAGGATACGCTCGCGCTGCTGAAGACGGCGGAGGATCATGAGTCGCCGGTGCGCATTGTCGAGGCGGTGGTGAAGGTGAATGACAGCCGCAAGCGCGCGATGGGCCGCAAGGTCATCAGCGCGCTGGGCGGCGACGCGCGTGGCAAGACGGTCGCGCTCTTGGGCCTTACCTTCAAGCCCAATACCGATGACATGCGCGATGCGCCGTCGATTGCGATCGTGCAGAGCCTGCTCGACGCCGGCGCCCGGGTGCGCGCCTATGACCCCGAGGGCATGGACGCGGCGAAGGCGCTGATGCCCGAGATCGAACTGACCGGCGATGCCTATGCCGCGGCCGAGGGCGCGGATGCGGTGGCGATCGTCACCGAATGGGATATCTTCCGCGCGCTCGACCTGAAACGGCTGGCAAAGGGCATGGCCGCGCCGGTGATGGTCGACCTGCGCAACATCTATCCCCCACAGGAAGCGGCGCGCGCGGGGTTCGAATATTCCTCGGTCGGGCGTTAGCTTTTTGGGTTCCACGGCGTGGAACCGGCACCAGCCCGCTCCCCCACCCGGCCGCCCATCCAGCATACGCTTGTGGGCGGCCGGGTGGGAGAGTGGGCCGGCGCCGCAATCGCTTCAGCGCAGCTGAAGCAACGAACAAAAGCCATAAAAATACCCCGCCCGGCCGGGTGCGGCGAAGGCGGGGAGGTGGATGGCCTTGGAGTCCTTCAGGGTCAGTCGCGGCTGGCCAGTTGCGGCGCGTGGCTGCGCGCGGCCGCGATCAGCGCGTCGCGGCGGGGGGCGATGCGGGCGAAAGCAGCTTCCTGACACGCCCAGCGCCGGTTCATCGCCGCCAGCGTCGCTGGTCCGTCAAGCTCGCAAACGGCGCTCACGGCACGGTGCAGCCGCTGGTCGAGCAGGCGCACGCCATCGGGCGTGGCGAGGTTCAGGTCGGCCACGCGCACCGCGACCTGTGGCGTGGTGACGTTCTGGGCAAGGGCAGGCGTGGGGGCGAGCAGGGTCGGCCCCGCCGCGACCAGCGCGGCGATCAGCAGGGAGCGCATCGATCAATCCTTTCGTCATGGGGCGGCGCGGGCATCGTGTCCGTGGCCACGCTCTGCAAATAGCTGGGCTTGCCGCGCTGCAACAGCAACGATGTTGCGCTACGGTTCTGCAAAAGTGCAGAAGGTGGCGATGCTCGACTGGAACGACCTGCGCTATCTGCTGGCGGTGGCCCGTGATGGCAGCACCTTGGCCGCGGGCCGGGCGCTGCGGGTGAGCCAGACCACGGTCGCGCGCCGGCTCGCGGCACTGGAGGAAGCGCTTGGGCTGGCGCTGTTCGAGCGGCTGCCGTCCGGCTATAGGCTGACCGCGGCAGGGGAGGGGCTGCTCGATCATGCCCGGCGGATGGAGGAGCAGGCCGACGCCCTGGTGGCGAGTGCAGCGGCACAGGTGCGCGATGTCTCCGGCCTCGTAAAGTTGAGCACCGAGGAGATTCTTGCCGTCACCCTCTTGCTGCCGATCATCGGCGAGATTGCCGCCCGCTATCCGGGCCTTCGCATCGAGGTGGAAAGCACCGATGCCGTGCGTGATCTGGCGGCAGGGGAAGCCGACATTGCGCTGCGCAGCTGTCGCACACCGGCCGGGGCAGGACTGGTCGGCCGCCGGCTGAGTGACGATGTGTGGTCATTCTATTGCAGCCGCGCCTATGCCGCTGCCCATGGCATTGGCGATGCGCCGGTCGATCTGGCCCAGCACCCCATTATCGGCGGCGGCGGGGCGGGGTTGTGGCGGCATTACCGCCCCTGGCTGGAGCGATTGGGGCTATCGGGTTCGATCGCGCTGCATCAGGGATCGACCATGGGGCTGCTGGCGGCGGTGCGCGCGGGGCTGGGCTTTGCGATATTGCCGCGCGTGCTGGCGGACAGCGACCCCGATCTGGTGCGCTGCCCGCCCGAATCCCCGCGTGGCGAGCGCGGGCTGTGGCTGTTGACGCATGAGCGCCTGCGTCACACCCCGCGCATCCGGGCCGTGATGGACACGATTGCCGCATCCATGCCGCGCTTCAGTGATTGACGCCTCAGTCCGTGGTTGCCAGCGCAATCGCGGCCGGGCGACGGGCGGCCCGGATCGCCGCGTCGCGCTTGGCGGCCGCCTGGTCGATCACTGCCGCGCGGCACTGGCGCATCTGCTGCATCGCGCCCGGCGTGATGGCGGTGGTGCCGGCGCACAGCGCATCGGCGGCCTGCCACAGCCGGCGGTCAAACAGCTTGACGCCGCTGTCGCGCGACAGGTCGAGATCGGCGACATGCACCGTCGCGCGAGGGGCTTCATAGCCGGGCACTTGCGCAAAAGCAGGCGCAGTGGACAGGACGGCAGCCGTCATCGCGGCTGCAACCAGCGTGATCCGCATGATAATTTCCTTTGGGTTATGGTGGCGCCGTTGCCGGCGAGTTCCCAGATACTATGCTGCATTAGCGAAGTGTTAGGCACAATGTTGCTTGTTCATCGTGCAAAATTGCAGGCTTGCGATGGTTTTTGACTGGAACGATCTGCGTTATCTGCTCGCGGTGGCCGATGCCGGCAGCACCGCGACGGCGGCGCGTGCGCTGCGCGTGAACCCCACCACGGTGGCGCGGCGGCTGGCGATGCTCGAAGAGGCGCTGGGGCTGACTTTGTTCGACCGGCGGCAGGATGGCTATACGCTGACCGAGGCTGGCACGTCGCTGCTCGACCAGGCGCGCAGCGTGGCGCAGAGCACCGCCGCCTTCGCCGCCGCCGCCGAAGCGCGCCGGCGCGACACCGGCGGCACGGTGAAGCTGACCACCAGCGAGCTGTACGCCGTCACCATCCTGGTCCCCATCCTGCGCGATCTGAAGGCGCGGCACCCGCAGATCAGCATCGAACTCGATACCAGCAACGATGTGCGTGATCTGGCCACCGGCGAGGCGGACATTGCGCTGCGATCGCTGGAAAAGATGGAAGGCGCGGGGCTGGTCGGCCGGCGCGTGGTGCATGAACATTGGGCTTTCTATGCCAGCCGTACCTATGCCGAGGCGAACGGCCTGCCCCATGATGTTCCGTCGCTGGGCACCCATCCCATCATCGGCGGCGGCGGCCAGGGCTTGTGGGAGGAGTATAGCGCGGGCCTCGCCGCCTTCGGCATCCGTGATGCCGTGACGATGGTGCAGGGGTCGGTGCTCGGCCTGCTGGCCGCGGCCAAGGGCGGGCTGGGGCTGGCGATCCTGCCGATCGTGGTTGCCGCACAGGATGCAGACCTGGTGCAATGCCCGATCCCCATTGAAACCGACGATCGCGGGCTGTGGCTGCTGACGCATGAACGCCTGCGCCATGTGCCGCGCGTGCGGGCAGTGCTTGATTTTCTGGGCGACCGGCTGACCGCGCTGGGGCGGGGTTAGGCCGGGTCGATCACCGCGCGCAGCCCGTCGATCAGCGGTTCGAGTGCTGTGATTGCAACGCTATCGACCCGTGGCGAGCCGATCTGCGGCGCGTCGATCACGAACGGCGTCACGCGCCCGGCAGTCGGATGGGGCGACAGCCAGGGCGCGCCGTTGCCGCCATCATCGACCGCGCTTTGCGGCAAACCCAGATGCTGGCTCCACAGCCGCTTGCGGAAGCGTTTGGCGAAGGTGTCTGTCACGACTGCCGTTTCGGTGGTTGCGCGCATTGCGGTGAAAATCGTTCCGCCGCCCCCGCTGACATCGTCGAAAACAAAGGCATCGATTTCGGAGTCGTGGCTGTAGCCGCGCCGGTTGCAATTGGCCGAGCCGATCACCGCGAGTTCGTCATCGAACACCCAGCATTTCGAATGGACATAGCTGCCGGCCAGCAGGCTAACCGGCGCCGTGCCGGGCGGCATGTTGAGCTGGAACACGCGCAGCTTGGCCTTGATTGCATCGGGGTGGGTGCCGCGCACACGATCGATGAACTGGCGGCGATAGATGCGCGACACCACGGTACCCAAAGATATCGGGTTGCCCGGAATCAGGATGGTGACGTGCTGCACGCTTTCGCGCGGCAGCAGCCGGTTGAGCGCGTCGGCGGTCGCCAGATCGAACAGATACTGATCCTCGATGTAGATGAAGCTCTGCGTGTTTGCGATCGCGCGCATCAGGTTCTGGCTGATGTCGCGCTGACGGGCGATTGCCGGGCCTTGCGGTGGTGCCCCGCTTGGGCGGGCGACCGGGTTGAAGGTGCGCGCGATGAGCACGGTGCAACTGCCCGGTGCCGATGAATCGGCAGATGCTGGATTGGGCACCGGCGGCGACGGGATGCGGCTGACCGGATCGCCCAGCAGCGCGCCCTTCGCCGTATCGATCGCTGCCGATTGCGAATTGTCTTTCCAGCGATCGACGAAAGTCGCCAGCAGATGGCGTGCGGCCGGGCCGATGATGCGGCAATGCGTATCATGCTGCGGATCGCTGGGCTTGACGTCTTCGGCTCGTCCGCCCGGTGGCGAACAAACGGCCGGTGCCGTGAATCGGCGATTGGGGTTGAAATCCAGTCCGCCGCAATAGGCGATCAGCCGGCTGCCGTTCCACACGATCAGCACTTTCTGATGGTGCGCGCCGATGCGACTGCGAGTCGCAAAGCGCAGGTCGCGCGCCAGATCGGTAATGATGCTTTGCACTTGCGCGCGCAAAGCGGGGTTGAGCGCGACAATCGGCAGCACCGCAGCGTTGAGCGCGGTAATCAGCGCAGTAATCGCCGCTTCGGCCTGGGTCTGGGTGATCGGGTTGGAAGCACCGTTTTCGTTGTCCAGAATGCACGCGCCATTGGACAGCGCATTGATGCGGTCGCGCATCTGCGGCATCGCCAGTGGCGATCCCACATTATCCCAGATCAGCGCGCGCACCTGCACCCCGGCGGCGACGGCATCGGTCAGCAGCTTGTTGAGCGTGGTGTCACAATCGCGGCGGACCAACGGGAAATTGTCCCAGCAATCCCAGCCGAGCAAATAGATGAAATGCCCGGAAGTCTGCGCGGTGCGGATGTCTGCGGCCATCTGGGCATAGGTTTCCGCCCCGTCGATCAGTGCCTTGACCGCATTCTGCGTCTCAAGCCCGGCTGCACCGCTCAGGATGCCGCGCCACCGACCCGGATCGAGCGGGCGGAAGACGACCGGGATGATCGGCCCCGGCCCCGGCGGGACCGGCCATGGGCCGGGCGGCACCGGTGGAATCGGCGGGATCGGCACCGGTGCATCGCTGCGCGCGAATTTATCCAGCTTGGCCCAGGTGCGCGGACCGATGACGCCGTCCCATTCGGATGGCTGGCCGGGAAAGGCGCGCTGCTGGAATGACAGCGTCGCGCGGCGTGTGAGCGGCCCGAACCGGCCGTCGACGTTCAGCGGACAGGCGTCGATTGGCGGCTGCATCGCCGCGCGCCGATTGACGTCGACCCGGTTGAGCAACCCTTGCGCCTCCGCGACCGATGGCCCGCTTGATCCCGTGCGGATCATGCGGCGCGGGGAGGGTGGCAGCGGTGGTGTCTCCGCGCTTTCGCCGGTGCTTTCGCGGGCGCGCAGCAGCCGGGTGCCGGGCAGCACCAGCTGATCCGGCCCCACCAGCCGGCGCGCGATCGGCGTGCTGCTGCCGGGTTCGACGACGCCGACATAAAGGCCCGGCAGCGCGCCTTCGCTGATGATGCCACGCCGGGCAAAGTTCGCCGCTGTGGCCAGCGCCGGATCGATCAGCGCCATCAGCCGTGGCGCCGCGCCGGGCAACTCGCGCAGCAACAGGTCGCCAATCCGGGGTGGCGCGGCCAGTTGCTGCCCCTGCCAGCCGATCACCTGCCACGCCGGATCATCGGGGTTCAGCGCGCGCGCGAGCAGCTGGACGGGATCGCTCGCCATCATCGCGGCGGGGTCTGCCGCCTGGCTTTCGCCGGGTCGCATCGGCGGCAGCGCGCGCGCGGCGCTCACGGCAGCGGCGATGTTCAGCTCGCCATAGCCGCGCCGTTCCTCGCGCGCCGGTGCGCCGTCCAGCGTGGTGAACA
>FRDC01004362.1_pt3 | contig 12830 bp, 6 predicted proteins | sample 1106171 | NCBI WGS metagenome assembly FRDC01 (sample SAMEA3930566, study PRJEB13176) | freshwater metagenome | biome: Drinking water system; feature: drinking water; material: water | place: Singapore | collected 2014-12-20
GCCCGGGCCCTTGGGGTCGAACGGGCCGCCGATCAGCACGTAATCCACGGAGGCCGGAGTCGGCGGGGGAGGGGCCAGTGGGCCACGCGCCACCGCGCCGCCTTCTACCTTGGCCAACTCCGGCAAGAATCCCGCGCCGATGGTGTGCTTGCCGGGCTTCAACGGGACTCGGATCTCGACATTGCGCGAGATTTGGGCCTCTTCCGCGGAATTGATGCGGACATCGAGCAGCTGCACACGCTGGCCGTCCACCCGCAGGTCCAGCTTCGGCGGCGGGAGCGCCGAGGAAGGATTGCCACGGACGCGCACCATAATCGAGTACTCGGCCTCCACGGGGAAGTATGGCCGAACCACAATGCCGCCGCGCACGGTCAACGGCAGTTCACCGCCGGTTTCCCCATTTGTGGCGGCGGTGGGCGTGTACTTCTCAATGGCCGGTTTCGATTTCACACTGCCCAAGGCCAAGCGGCTCACCCGGCGGGCCGTCGACATGTACTTCTCCATGTGCAGCGGTGAGACGGTGAGCACCGAACCGATATTGTCGAAACCGTAGCCGGAGTCGTCAGCGGGGAGGCTGGCGGCATTGTCCAGATCGAGCGCCAGCAGATCCCGCACGGCGTTCGAGTATCCGGCCCGGTTCAACCGGTGGATGGCGGGCGCGCCCGGGTTGGGTTGAGCGGCAGCCTGGCGGTCCAGTTCGCCTTCCAGCCAATGAGAGAGAGACAACGCGGCGGCCTTGTCGGGTTGCGGAGCACCGACAGGTGGCATTTCGCCTGTCCGCACTTTGCGGAGCACCTTTTCCCACGGCGCGGCGTCGGGGCCGATGGCTGTGGTCTTCAGACGCGTGATCGAGATATCCGCCGTCTTCACCTGATCGTTATGGCAAGCGACGCAATAGCGGTTCAGCAGACGCTGGTGGGTCTGGGCCGGTGCCGCGTCGCCTTTGACAGCGGGCGCTTGCCCGGCGGCGGCGATCGCGGCTGTGAAGATGAAAATTAGAGCACGAAACATTCTGTGAGGGGCTGCTTTTCCCGACGCAAAGCAACCTATATCATTCAATCATGAGATTGTGTTCCCGGCGCGTGGGATGGCTTGTTTTCTTTGTGTCTGGAGCGCTGGCCACCGCCGCCGATAGCCCCTTGATTTCTGCCGTCCAGCAGCGGGACCAGAAGCGGGTGCTGGAACTAGTGAAGCAGGGGGCCAACGTCAATGCCGCCCGCGCCGATGGCTCCACTCCGCTGGCTTGGGCCGCGCGCCGCGAGGATGCGGAGTTGGTCAGCGTGCTGCTGCGGGCCGGTGCCAAGGTAAACGTGGCGGACGAAAACGGTGAGACGCCGCTCACTCTCGCCTGCGGGCAGGGCAATGCCGCCGTGGCGAAGCTCTTGCTGGAGGCGAAGGCCGACGTCAACGCCCGGCGCTGGAATGGCGAATCCGCCCTGATGCTGGCCGTCAACAGCGGGAACGCGGCTCTGGTGAAGTTGCTTCTCGAAGCCGGGGCGCTCGTGAATGTTGCCGAGGATCGTGCCGGGCAGACCGCTCTGATGTGGGCCACCGCGGAAGGCAAGCCGGAGATTGTCAAACTGCTGCTCGAGAAAGGTGCCGACCCCAAGACCGTTTCCAAGGGCCGCTACACCGCGCTTCTGCTGGCGGCGCAGCGAGGGGATCAACCAAGTGTCCAGGCACTGCTGACGGCGGGGGCCGATGCGCTCGCCAAGGCTCCGGATGGCAGTACGGCCTTCTCCATTGCACTGGCCCGTGGCCACGAGGCGGTGGCGCGGATGCTGCTTGAAAAGGGAGCCGACGTCAATGCCAAGGACAGCAACGGCGGCACTCCTCTGCATGAGGCCGTCCGGCAGGGCAAGGTGGCGCTGGTGCGAGACCTGGTCGCGCGCGGGGCCAGTTTGCAGGCACGCACCGAAGTCCAGACCGGGCAAAGGCCCAGCCCGTTCCGCAACTATGGGCTCACGCCATTTCTGACCGCTGCCGAGGCGGGCAACGTGGAAATGATGAAGGAGTTGATCAAGCTGGGCTCCGACCCCAAGGAGAAGAACTCGGACGGCGTCGGTGCTCTGCTGCTGGCCACCGGAAGCCGCAAGATCGAGGCCGTCAAGTTCGCGTTGGAACAAGGGGCCGACGTGAATGAGTCCCGCAAAGGCGGTGGTAACGCGCTGCACACGGCCATCCGCTTCGGGGCCAACGAGATCATTCAACTGCTGGTGGACCGCGGTGCGGATCTCACCATCAAGGACCGGTTCGGGCGCACGCCGCTCGAAGAGGCTGAGTTTGAAGCCCCCAAGCCGACCATCGAGCTGATGCGCAAGATCGTCGCGGCCAAAGCCGCCCCCAAGACTCCCTAGCGGGGCTTGAACTGTTGCAACAGACCGGGGCCGCCCATCAGCTTCTCCAGATCGGCCAGCTTTGAGGGCAGGAAGTCCGTGAAGTTCTCATAGCCGGTTTCCGTGATCACGATGACATCCTCGTAGCGGATGTACAAGTTCTCATCCTGTACCCGCAACTGAGGGTCGATCGAGAAGACATGACCGGGCTTTAGCGGGCCGCGATGGTAGGGGCCATCGTCATGGACGGCCAGCCCCACCGGGTGCGAAAAGACTCCGCCGCCGCTTTCCACCAGCAGCCGGGCGGCGCGCTCATAGCTGGGCTTCGAGAACTTCCAGCGCGCGAAGACGGCTTCCATGTCGCCGCGCGTTTCGTCGCGGATCTGGTCCACCGTCTTGCCGGGCTTGATCCGGGCCAGGATGGCGTCCCGATACTCCAGCACAAACCCGAGCAACTCCTTCTGCACGGGGCTAAACTTGCCATTCACCGGCCACATGCGGGTGACGTCACTCGTGTAGTAGCGATAGTCCGGCGCAAAGTCCATCAGCACCAGGTCGCCATCTTTCAGCGGGCTCAGGTTGCGGTAGTAGTGCGGGTTCCAGATATTGGCCGTGCCCGCCGCGGTGATGGAGCGGTAGCCTTCCAGCCGAGCGCCCCCCGCCAAAAAGACATAGCGCGCCGCCGCGTCCAGGTGGTACTCCGACAGACCCACGCGCGTCGTCTTGATGGCCTCCATGATGGCGTACCCCGCCAATTGCGAGGCCCGGCGGATCAGCGCGATTTCTCGGGGGCTCTTAACGCTGCGGAGCTCATCGAGAATCGGCGTCAGGTCCTGCACCTTGGCCCGCGGATAGCGGTTGCGCAGCAGTCCGGCGAAGTGTTCTTCGCGCGACAGGCGCCCATCCCACGGGTCCAGCGAGATGGCGGCGTTGGAAGCCTGGGCTTCGATCCGCTGTTGGGCCGCCCCTTCCGCCGGGGAAAACAGAGTGTAGATGTTGGGCGGTAGCGGGCCTGATTCGCCCAGCCAGTTGGTCCGCATCGCGTCTGTGCTCAGCACAGCATCGGCCCCGGTGAGTTGCTGCGCCAGGGGAGCGTCGTCGGCGGACAGGACCCGGCCTTCACTCTGCTCCAGTCGGCGGTTGCGGGGCGGGAGATAGAGGGTCGCTTTCCGGGTCCGTCCGTCGAGCAAGAGATACGAATGCGGTGTCTCCACGCCGCACAGGTAGTAGAACTCGTTGGTCTGGCGCGGAAAGGCAAAGCCCCGCTCAAACGGCGCGCCCTGCACCACCGCGACAGCCTCCGGTCCGATCATCGAATAGATACGAGACCAGCGGGCGCGGAACTCCTCGGCCGGAAAATCCTGCTGAAAATAGAGCGCGCTTTGGGCCAACGCCGGAAGGGCCCAGGCCAGGGTGAGCAATCGGAGGTTGAAGGTCATGCGGAAGTTTCTTTCTCGTGAGGCGTTAGTTCGGCGTGGGGCCGGAGCCAAGGTATTGCTGCCACCACAGTAGTTCCTGGCGGTAGCGATGGACGGTATCCCACGGCGACCAGCCGCCGTGCGACGTGTTCGGGTAGCGCACAAACTTCGCCGGAACCTGGCGCTTCTTGAGAGCCGTGTACATCTCCTCGGCTTGGGCGATGGGCACGCGATGATCGGCTTCGCCATGGACAAACAGCGTCGGCGTCGCGATCTTGTCGGCATACGTGATCGGCGATTGCCGGATCATGGTGCGGTTGCCTTCCGGCTCCCAGGGGTAGCCGAGAAATTCGGTCTCCTTGGTGCGAGGGATGTCGCCGGTGCCATAGTTGCTGATCCAGTTGGTGGGGCCCGCCCCCACCACGGCAGCGGCAAAGCGGTTGGTGTGCCCGATCAGCCAGTTGGTTAGGAAGCCTCCGTAGGAGTAGCCGGTGACGCCCAGCCGCTTGGGATCGGCCGAGTAGTGCCGCAGCGCGTAGTCGAGGCCCGCCATCACGTCCTCCATGTCACGGTCCCCCCAGGCTCCCCAGGTGCCCCAACGGAACTTCTCGCCATAGCCGGTGGAGGCTCGCGGGTTGGTGGAGACCACGATGTAACCCGCCGCCGCCAGCAGTTGGTGCTGAAAGGCGAAGTTGTTGGCATAGGCCCCATGCGGGCCGCCATGGCTGGTGAGGATCAGCGGGTACTTGCCTTTGCTCGCGCTATAGCCAGGCGGCAGCACCACCCAGCCATCGATCGACGTGCCGTCCTTGCTGTCGAAGCGAATCCGCTCGGTGGCGCCCAGTTGGAAGGTCAAGGGCGTAGTGAGCGCCTTCTCGGCACCGGTGGCCCGGCCACTGAACGGGGCGATGAAGAGGGTGCCGGGATTGTTCGGATCGCTGCCCAGATACGCGACTTGCCCGGCGGTCTCCGCCATCGAAAAGCTGGACAGAACTCGATCGCCCTTGGCCACCGGCTGGACGTCGCCGGTGGCCACCGTCAGCCGGAACAGGTGCGCGGTGCCTCTATCCTGGGCCTCAAAGTAGATCGACTGGCCGTCGCCCGACCAGCGTGGGGCCGTGGCCATGCCATCCCACGCCGCCGTCAGGTTTCGGGGCTCACCGGGCACGGTGGCCGAGAACAGCGCAATGTCGTCGGGGCTGCCAAAGCGTTGCTTCAATTTCAGGATGAGAGCCAGCCCTTGCTCCCGCATGACGGCGATGGAGCGCCCATCGGGTGACCAGGCGGGGTTTTGATGGTGGTGGCCGTCATCGGCCGACAGCCGCAACAGGCTCCGGCCATCACGCGTCACCGTATAGAGATCCGCCCGCTCATACGCATACTCATCCCGCTGGTGCGTGTTGGCCGTAAAGGCCAGCCGCTGGCTATCGGGCGACCACGCCACTCCGCTTACGTCCACGCCCAGCCGCGTGAGCTGCGTGGCTACTCCCCCGCCGCGCGGCACGACATAGAGCTCCTGCGGCGGTGTCGCGACCGGGTCACGGGGGTCCGGCAAGTAGCCCCGGCCGTCAAAACGGAAATTCATCCAGTCGTAGATGCGGCCCTTGAAGCGCTTTTCAATTTGGCGGTCAAACTCAGAGAGCTCGGCCGCAGGCTTGGCCGGGGGCGGGGTGCGCTTGGTGAAGGCGATCCATTGGTTGTCGGGGCTAAAGACCGGGCGGCCTTCCACTCCTCCTGGAATCTCCACGCGCGGCGTACCCGGCGCATCCATCTTCAGGAAATGGGCTTTGCCGGCTGAAGTGTAGGCCAGCAGTTGGCCGTCCGGGCTCCACTGCGGAGCGGTTGCGCCACCCGTCTCGCCCGCCACCCGGACGGCCGCTGCGGAGGCATCCGCCGGGACCAGCCAGATTTCACTATGCCGCCGGTTCTCAGCTTCGACGATGGTGGTCTTGACGTAGGCCACCCGCTTGCCGTCAGGCGAAATGGCGGGTGAGGCGAACGTCTCCAGGCGATAGTAATCGGCCAGAGTGACGGGAGCAGGCTGGGCCTGCAAGAGTGCTGAAAAGATCAGGCCAAAAGCAGCGGTGCGCATTGAATCGGAGCTCCTGAAGTGAAGTGGCGCAGCAGCCAACCGTGCCTCGCTGTACCCGGACTCGGAAGATCTCCCAGCATACACAAATCAGGTTTCCGGCGAGTGCTGGTGAGCATCGATCCGCAAAGAGTCCGAGCTGTACTGGCCGCCGGTCAATTGGGGATCCCCACATTAGCGGGCTGGACGTGGTGACGGTGTCTTGATCTTGATCCGGAAGGGTGAGGTGACGAGACTATCGAACGTAAGTTGGCCCGTCTCCGTGCGGCGACAGAGGCCCTCAAGCTGAAGGCGAAACTCACACTTCGCCAGATCGGGCAAGAGTCTCCTCAGTGTTATGACTCCGGACTCAACCTTTCGCACATCTCGTGCAGAGCCAGGCTTCACTGATATGCACGCTGGGTAATCGAGCGATAGATCGTAATACGCCCTAGACGAGATGACCTGCGTCCACTGCTCTATTCCTTCGCAACGACTCTGCACGCCTATGGTATTCCATTCCGAATTTCCAATCTCGGCGGGCTTCGTCCTAAGGTTGCGAACCGTCATTCTGAAATGTAAAGCGATTGAAGCCACATCTGGATCGTCCAACGGTCGCCACTGGGCACGGAGATCCCGAACTTGGACATCGATTCGCTCCGTCGATTTCGCCCGATCCTGCGCGTCGAGGGAAGAGTGGAAGGTTGACAGCACCAGAACACATCCCACGCCCAGAAAGCGTCTATTGGTATAGACCATGGTTACCCTTCAGGACGCCGCTATTGAGTACGCAGAGAGATCCGGCCGGGTTGATAGCACTCGCTGTGGGGATGGTCTCATTGGCGGAGACAAGTAGTGCGGCGCGGTCGGCCATATGGGTGAAGGATAACAAGCCAGTGGGCGGTCAAGAAGGCCCATCGCTCGGTAAGTCTAGAGTTTCCCGTATCTCTGGCCAGCGTTGGAAAAGGTGCCGCATGTCGTCATAGGCGGCCTTTATCATTACTTGCTTGATTCGAATCTCATACCGCTCGAGAAAACGTTGGGCAGCTTCAGTCGTCAACGAGACGCCTTCTTGCCGGGCGATCCCAATCAGTTCTACGGCTTCCCAGTTAACAGCAGCATACGGGCGTGTCCCGGGATATTCTGGTTTGCTCATTAGCTCCACCCAGCTGAACTTTTCTTGGTGGCCTCGGCGCCTCGTGCGCAGATGCCCATGGGGCGACGAAAAGTCATCAGCCTAAGGCGGCGTCTGCTGCAGCAGCTTCGCCACCAGGGCCGTCCAGCCGGTCTGGTGGCTGGCACCGAGACCCGCCCCGGAGTCTCCGTGGAAGTACTCGTAGAAGAGGATGTGGTCCCGGAAGTGGGGATCGTTCTGGAAGAGCGGCGAATGGTGGTAGATGGGCCGCCGGCCATCGGCGTCTTTCAAGAACAGCCGCGAGAGCCGACGCGAGAGCTCCGCTGCCACTTCGTCCAGCGGCATGAAGTTTCCGGAGCCCGAGGGGCACTCCACCTGGATGGCGTCGCCATGGTAGTAACCGAACTTCTGCAGGCTCTCAATCAACAGGTAGTTCAGCGGGAACCAGACCGGGCCCCGCCAATTCGAGTTGCCGCCGAACAGCCAACTGGACGATTCGCCGGGCTCATAGTCGATCCGGTAGTCCTGATCGTGGACGCGCAACATGTAAGGGTGTCCGGCGTGCTCCCGGGATAAACTCCGGAGGCCGTGCGGGGAAAGGAACTCGGTTTCATCCAGCATGCGCGACATCAGCCGCCGCAGGCGTTCGCGCCCGACCAGGGAGAGCAGCCGCCGGGAGTTCTGGCCGGGCCGGGTGAGGGAGGCCAGATTGCCGCACAGGTCCGGGCGGTTCTCAATAAACCACTTGGTGCGCCGCGCGAAGTTGGGCAAGCGGTCATAAGTGTCGAGTTCCAGGCTCTCCACCGCAAACAGTGGAATCAACCCCACCATGCTGCGGATCTTCAGGGGCATGGAGCGGCCATCGGGGAACTGGAGCCGGTCGTAGTAAAAACCATCTTCCTCATCCCAGAGGCCTTGATCGCCGGAGCGGTTCATCGCATGGGCGATGTAGAGGAAGTGTTCGAAAAACTTGCTCGCGATGTCTTCGTAGACCGGACTGTAGAGGGCCAGTTCCACCGAGATGCGCAGCATGTTCAGGCAGTACATCGCCATCCACGCCGTGCCGTCGGACTGTTCCAGAATCACGCCGCCGGGCAGCGGGCGGGACCGGTCAAAGACGCCGATGTTGTCCAGGCCCAGAAAGCCGCCTTCAAAGATGTTGTTGCCGGCCGAATCCTTGCGGTTCACCCACCAGGTGAAGTTCATCAGCAGTTTGTGGAAGACGCTTTCCAAAAACTTGATGTCCCCCTCGCCGCGAATGCGCCGGTCAATCTGAAAGACCCGCCAACAGGCCCACGCATGCACCGGTGGATTGACGTCAGAGAAGTTCCATTCATAGGCCGGGATTTGGCCATTGGGGTGCATGTACCATTCGCGCAGCAGCAGGCTGAGCTGCCCTTTGGCGAACTCCGGGTCGATCAGCGAAAAGGGGATGGCATGGAAGGCCGTGTCCCAGGCGGCGTACCAGGGATACTCCCATTTGTCGGGCATCGAGATGATGTCTTCATTGAAGACGTGGTTCCAGGCGTTGTTGCGGCCTTCGGCGCGGTTGGCGGGGGGCGGCGGAAAGGCGGGGTCGCCCTTGCTCCATTGATCGACGACGTAATGGTAGAACTGCTTGGTCCAGATCAGCCCGGCGAAGGCTTGGCGCTGGACGCGGCGGGCATCTTCGGTAAGCTCCGGGGCGATGAAGGATTCGTAGAACTGATCCGCCTCGGCGATGCGCTGCTCAAAGATGCGGTCGAATTGTGCGGTCCAAAGTTCAGGCGAAGGCGTTTGCAGACGCAGCCGGATTGTCCGCGTTTCTCCGGGCTGGAGGGTGAACTGATACCAACCAGCGGCCTTGGTCCCGGTGCCGGCCAGATTGGGGGCGTGCGCATCACCCTGGACGAGAAAGCGGTGAAAGGCATCCTTGTAGTGCCGTGACGAGGACGGGTAGTTGTGCAGCAGCTCAGTGTTGGTCTCGTTTTCGGTAAACAGCAATCGCTCCGGGCGCTCCAGGTGGAGGTGCCGCAAACCGAGTGATGGTTCGTTCAACTCCACGCATTCCGGACTGGCCTGGGACAGCGAGGGACGTTCCGCGTCCAGCCCCCAGCTCCATGTGTTCCGGAACCAAACAGTGGGCAACAAGTGAAGCGGCGCCGCCTCCGGCCCGCGGTTGGTGACCGTGATCCGGCACAGGATGTCATCGGGCGAGGCCTTGGCGTACTCCACCAGCGCATCAAAGTAGCGGTCTTCCGCGAAGATGCCTGTGTCGGCCAGTTCCAGTTCCGGCACCAGGCGGGAGCGCCGTCCCATGTCCCGCAGTTGCTGATAGGGAAACTCGCGCTGCGGGTACTTGTAGAGAAACTTCAGGTAGGAGTGAGTGGGCGTGGCATCCAGGTAGTAGTAGCACTCCTTCACGTCCTCGCCGTGGTTGCCTTCCGGATTGGAGAGCCCGAACAGCTTCTCCTTCAGCAGCGGATCGCACCCGTTCCACAGGGCCAGGCCCAGGCAGATGCGCTGGTGGTTGTCGCAGATCCCGGCGAGCGCGTCCTCACCCCAGCGGAAGGCCTGCGCATGGGATCGTTCAAACGTCAGCGCGCGCCAGGCATCGCCGGAATGGGAGTAGTCCTCTCGCACCGTGCCCCAAGCCCGGTCGGCCACGTATGGCCCCCAGCGCCGCCAGTGCTTTTCGCGCCGGTCCGCCTCTTCCATGCGGCGGCCTTCGGGTGTCTGCTGCGTCGGGCTCCCGGAGGTGGGGTGACTCGGGCGGCCGGTGACGGGGTCGATCATACAGGAGATCTCATCGGGAGTTCTATCTCCCACCATACCTGTATTGCGATTGTCGTTTCAGAGAAAGGCCGCCGGATTACAAAGGACGGCTGGCCTTAAGCGCCACGGTTTGTTTGGACTGCCGGTCCTCAATGATCAGCTGGCCGTTCTCGTGCCGCACGTCGTCCACTTTTGTAAACCCGGCCGGGACCTTGGTCAGGAACATCAGGAAGCGCGAAGATAGCTTCCCTTTGGCGGGTAGCCACTTGAACGTGGGGACCCCGAAGAGTGTGCCCATTTCGACCGTTTGCCGCCGGGAGACATCGTAAGGCTGCGTCCCGAACTCCAGGCCGCGCGTCAAGGCCAGATTCGAAGGGTAGTTCAACCACTCCTGCAGCCACGGGTACTCTTCGCGGCGGAAGACGTAGCCCAGCATCAGACGGCTCTCGGTATTGATCGCGGTGACGAAGGCCAGGCGGCGGCCCGGGTCCAGGGCGCAGCCCGTGTGATCCATGGAGTCGGGCGGCGCCGGGACAGCGCGGAGGTCGCGGGTGCCGCCCGCCTGGAGCGGGGCTACCGGGTAGGTAAACTCCTGACCGCCCAAAAGGGTCCGGTTACGCGGGATGTTCTGGTGCGGCCGGGTTTGACAGCGGCCGACTGAGGCATCGACAACGGTCACCTGCGGCTTCAGAAACGGATAGCCGATGGTGGCGTGCTCCGCCCAGTTGGCGGGCCGGTCAAAGGCCAGCTGGCTTTCGAGCGTGCTGTCGACATAGACCACCTGCTCACCCTCCACCAGTTCCAGGCGCCGGGTGAAGGTCTCCTGAACCAGCGGCAAGCTCGCACGCCATTCGATCTGTTGCAGGCCCCCGGAATTGGTGGCTGACAGACGCTGCCAGGGCTGGCGATGAGCCTCGCCGTGGCCGCTTAGGCCTGCCGCCTGCTCCTCTTTGGACGACGGGCCGAAGCCGTCTACGCAGACAAAATGGCCGAGGGAATCGCCGAACCGTTGGGGGATGTTGCGCTCGCGGGCGAGGGCCGCGGGATTCCACAGCGGGTTCAGCTTCTCCGGGTCGTCATTCAGCGTGAAGCTGACAAACGCTCCTCCGCGGTCCAGCACCTGGAGTTGGATCTTGGAATTCTCGACGACGGTCGCCTGGCGGCTCTCAAACGTGGTGCTTCGGAAAGCATCGGGACGCTGGGCGACGGCTACCGCCGCCGCAATCGCCAGACCAGACCCAACCGCGAGCCAGCGCGGCGAACGAATGAGACGAGAGATCATCGCGCGTATTCTTTCACAGCACTGGGCCGTTTTGGGGTAGCGAACGTGCCGGGTGAGCCGGGACTACGCCGTCGCCAGCCGCCGCTCCAGGTAGTCCACAAACCGGGCCGTGGGATCAAAGCCGACGACGTTGACCGCGTCGGTGACAAAGTTCGACAAGGCGTTGATGTCGTAGTAGGCGATCTCGCCGGTACGTTCGTCCACCAGATACTGGATTCCACCGACGTCGAGTTTGGCGGCGCGGGCCAGCGCGAGCGCACCTTCAATGGCGGCGGCGGGTGGATGCTCGGCTTCAATGCGCAGCTTCTTTTTGCCGGGTGCTTCCACGGGGCAAGCGCTCATGTCGACGGGCGGCGGTGGAGCGTCCTCCACTTGGCAGATATCGGCCGGGCAGAGGTTAAAGCTCGACAGGTCCGGCCAGATGCGGATGGCGTAGAGGAACTGGTTATCCAGGATCTCGACACGCACAATCGATTGGTCCCGGGCGGTGAGGAACTCCTGCACCAGCGCCGTTCCGTCGACTCCAAAGTCGAAGGTGGCGGCGGCCAGCTGCTCCATCGAATCAAAGCGGACAATCCCCGCGCCGCTGCCGCCTACGTTGGGCTTAAAGACGATGGGGAACCGCAACCCCTGGGCCGCTTCCAGCACGCGCGCCGCGCTGTTCACCACGCGCGCTTTCGGATAGCCGACGCCACATCGCCGGAACAGGTCCAGTTGAAGCGCCTTTGAGATCTCTACCGCATAGGCGGCACTGCCGTTCACCACCGGTACGTTGGTTTCTTCCAAATGCCGCAGGTAATCCCGGACGGTGAAGATGCCGTTGCCGTGTCCGCGCCGGTGCGAGGAAGGGCTCATGCGGTTGACCACCAGCGAGTGGCGGACGGGTTGCTCGGGGTCGTAGACGAAATCGGCCGCCGGTAGCGGAGCCCAGGGTAGTCCGCGCCGGTCCAGTTCATTGAACAGAAGGTTGAACCATTCCGGGTGTTCGTAGAGGATGCCGATCGACTTGGATGCGGAAGAGGCGGTCATAGTGTGATTGTTGCATCCTGCCCCGCGCGTTCGCGCCGGCTGCGTCCCCACACCGCATTCCAAGGCGGGATCACCATGCTGATGCTCCCAAATGCCTGGGCTTGGCAGGCTAACCGGAGCAGTGGGCGGGATGACTCAGCATCCAGGTCTGGAGCGTCAAAATACCCAAAATAGTCCATCCGCTGGCGCTCGAATGGGGTGATTTCCGACACGTTCTCTTGCCCGCCGAGGATGCCCACCCAACAAGTGCCGCACGCGCCCGACCGGCAGTCCACCGGAATCACGCCCATGCCCTCGTAGCAGCGCTTGTCATTCAGGTGATGCGGGCGCTTGTCGAGCTCGGCCGCGGTGGTAATGTGCTGCGACGGAATCAACGGGAACCAGCCCTCGGCCGACTGCTCATCCCAGGTCACGCGCGGTGTTGAGCGTTTGCCACGCAACCGCTCGCCCAGAGAGGGCGAATAGTCCGAAGCTCGGCAGCGAAGCACGTCATCGGGCGACCGGCGCGCCGCGGGACTCGGGCGGTCCCCGCTGCTGGAGCCCGCTTCGGCCCAGGCGGCTGGGCCCACTTGGCGAAGCGTCATCAAGCCAATGGCAGCCATGGCGAGCGCGAACTCCGGCGGCGCATTGCTGGCGGCTGAAACCCGCTCCATGGTCTGGACCAGGTCCCCGCCGGCGCTGATCGAAGCGATCGCCGTTTTCACGGCGGGCCAGTAGCGGTGGCCGTACAGGTGGCGATGTGAAGTGTCGATTTGGTCCGTCAGCCGGTACGCCCCGTTTACCTGGTAGTACTTCTCAAACTGGGGCC
>FRDC01001206.1_pt1 | contig 12819 bp, 8 predicted proteins | sample 1106171 | NCBI WGS metagenome assembly FRDC01 (sample SAMEA3930566, study PRJEB13176) | freshwater metagenome | biome: Drinking water system; feature: drinking water; material: water | place: Singapore | collected 2014-12-20
GGGGCAATCAGAATGCGCAGAAACTGTCACGCCGCGACAATCAACTTCTCAGCCTGATCGTCGCGCTGCTCTCACCTTGAATGTCGCGCTACAGGAAAGCGAGACCAGTCTTTTGGGCGGCGCTGAACGCCAACAGACATTTCGGTTCGCTTACCTGGATCCACGGAGCTGATCGGGCTCCGGGAGGGCGTAAAGGGTCGGATCAGGCAGCCTTCATCACGGCTCCCTCGATCACCACACCTGCAGTGGCGTATTTCCACAGCGCGATAAGAAGCTTGCGGGCGAGCGCCACGATCGTCGGCTTCTTGAGGCGGCCGCCGTTGTGCTGCACGCGTTCCTGGAACCAGCGGGCAAGTGCTGAGTCAGGCTGATACCGGATCCAGAGCCAGGACAGCTCGACCATGGTCGTTCGCAGGCGGCTGTTGCCGGCCTTGGATACGCCCTGCTCCTGTCTGATCGATCCACTTTGCCAGGGTGTGGGAGCAAGTCCAGCATAGGCAGCCAACTGACGCCGGTTATCAAAATGGCGGAACAGTCCTTCTGCGTAAAGGATGGTGGCGAACTCAGGGCCAATGCCCTTGAGGTTGAGAAGTATGGCCGCCGGCGAGTTGGCAGCTTGCTCCGCGATGAGCGTAGCGCGCGCGGCCTCGACGGCTTTGATCTGTTCGATGATCAACTCGAGCCGGTCGAGCTCTCGGTCAATCTGCGATCTGACGTGAACTGCAAGAACGCGTCCATCGCCGGTTCTGAGATCTTCGAGCCGTTCGCGCCGGTCACGACGTATCGGCTCATATCCAGTGATGCCCTGCGCAAAGAGCAAACCTTTGATCCGGTTGATATGCTGGGTCCGCTCGATGATCAGCACCTGGCGCTCACGGCAAATGCGACGTCTATCTTCGTCTTCGACGCTGGGCGGCCTGACCATCGCGCACACGCGCGGCTCGCCTCGCTTATAGGCGAGCAGCGCACGAACCAGCGCTTCGCCGTCGATCTTGTCGGTCTTTGCCCGGCGGCGCCGACGCGATGTTGCGATCGAGGCCGGGTCGACGACATAGCTCTCGATACCTTCGCGCTCCAACACGCGGTGGATCCAGAACCCGTCCAGGCCGGCCTCCTGAATAACGATGAAGCCGAACTCTTGCCCGGTCCGAACCCGCGCCTTCTCGCGCAACAGAGCAAAACGCTCCATCAACCCGGCAACGTCACAGGCACGGACAATATGTTTCGACATCCGCTCGCCGGCACCTGGCGACAACGACGTAATCAGCCACGTCGATTTACTCAATTCCATCGAAACGAAAATCGCGCCAAGATCTATACGGATAGCGGCAGGCGCATGGGGTTGATCAGCTGTAAGCATGGTTACCTCCACAGAGTTAGGGATCAGCAACCGCACTCTGACAGAGTGTCAGCCGCTATCCACCCTCGACATGGGATCTTTTGGGTGAGCGGCCGCTTGGTGCCGACGGTTCTGCCGGCATTCCACACAACGCGGTTCTGCATGGCGGGGTCGAAGTGAGAATAGGTCATCATCTTTCTCCATGGCCTTGATTGGCCAGGTAGAAAGAACGGGAAACAAAGGTGACTTTGCCTTTGACCGGGCCGAAGGATTGGGACCCTGCGATCTAGCGGGACAGAATTGGCCCATGTCGGTCCGAAACGATAACCTCTTGGCCAGTACGCGCATTGTCAGTCAGGCGGGACATCCGATGGAGGGAGTTCCAACGTGACTTGGGTCATCGGCGACCCAATAGAGTCCTGCTATGCAGGCTCGCGCACGCGCTCGATAGAAATCGTCTCCGATCCGCCTTTGGCTTGCGCAAGATCATAGGCGGACTGCATCCGCAGCATGGTGGCGGCAGAAACACCAAATGCCTTCTCGAATCGGATCGCCATCTCCGGGGTCAGCGCAGCCCTGCCATTCAGCAAGCGGCTCAACGCAGGCCGAGTAACCTTGAGATGATCTGCGGTGCTCGACACATTCATGTTGTAAGGCTTCACGATCTCTTCGAGCAACCAAGGGCCCGGATGGATCGCGAAGCTGTCATGGAGCTTGATAGCCATCAGTGATAGTCCTCCAGATCGAGATCAGCGACGGTGAGTTCGTCGATCATTGTGAATGTCAGCCGCCAGTTTCGGGTTACCGTCATGGCAAAGTATCCCTCCCTGTCGCCAGTGAGGGGATGAAACCCGAAATTCGGTGGCACCGCCAGCTCATCCAGGCTCTCTGCCGAAGCAATGAACGCCAGCATGCGACGGAGCCGGTCAACCTCCATCAGCCCTGCTGGCTTCCCGGTCTCAGCAAACCTGCGAAGCGCCTTGTGGCGGATGCTTCCGATTTCCATGAAGGTGTAATCCCACAAGTTACACAAAGAGTCAACAGAGGTGTAACCTCAGAGGCTACACCTTGGTCATCGGGGTAGCAGCTTGTATAACTCATATCTCACACGCGAAGCAGAGCGCTGATCAGCGATGAAGCGGTTGCTTTCGGAATGAATACCCGTGTCCGGAAGGAAATGATCTCGGTGAAGCAGCCGATGCTCTTCAGCCAGGGCAGCTGATCGACAGGTGCGCCGACGATTTCGTAGCGCTGCTCGCCTGCCACGCGGGAGCCTTTGATGGTCGCCTCAAACGGCTGCTTGATCGGGATGATCCGGCTTTCGCTGAGCGCCCTGATGATCGTATCCGGGCTCAGTTCAACGGTGGAGGCAATGTCGAATTTCTCGAGCAGCTTCGCCACATCGAGCTCGTGGACCATGCGGCCGAGCCAGCTTCGTCCCTCTTCGTCCACGATCCGCCGGACCTCCAGATAGTCGATGGGAAGGCTCGACCAGATCGGCAGGAGAAGTCCGGTCGCAAGGTACACGGTCTCTGTGGTGAGCCGTTCGGCAAGCTCCGCAACCTCGCTTTGCCACAGCTTTTCGAAGGTTTGGCTCGGAGCTTCTTCCCAGGCCGATTCCGCAAGGTCATCGAAGTGGTGGTATTCGCGCCGGAGCGGACGGTGGAGGATAACCCGCCTGATGAGTTCGCCCTGTTCGGTCATGAAGTGCCGCGAAGGTTCGGCCAGGGCTGCTTTCCCGCTCTTGGTATTGTGGAGCAGAATGCAGCCGTCAGCGTAGTCGCGGCGCTCAAGGACACGCTCAAGGGAGATCGGCCGTGCTCTCGTCTTGAGAGCCAGCTGCAGCAAGTGTGACGTGGCGCCGGTTCGCCCGTCGGTCCGCAGGACGATGTCTTCGACAACCTCGGCCTGTTCAACCCGAAGGGTTTCGACGCCAACATCGAGCGATCCGGCCTCGCGCGCAGCCGACACCCGCGCTTCGACCAACCCTAGGAATTCCTCGAAGATCGCGTTCTGCATTCCGATCGGGAGCGCGAGGATGCGATTGAGCCAGCGCTGGATCGGCGGAAGGTCCTCTTCGAGCACGCCATCGTCGGAGACAATCTTGAGCCCGCTACGGCGCTGGAAATCGATCAGCGTTGCGCTCTTGAGCTTGCCGTCCGCCAGCAAGGCAAACCAAGTCGAGAGAGCCGCCTTGGCATATTCGCTTTCGAGATTGTCGGCAGGGTCAAAAAGGTTCTGCCCGCCCGTCTGGCGTTGGCCCCGCGTCAGCGCCCCCAGGCTGTCGAGCCTGCGTGCAATGGTGCTGGTGAACCGCAGTTCCCCTTTGCAGTTCGTGGTGACAGGCCGGAATAGCGGTGTGTTGGCCTGATGGGTCCGGTGCGTTCGGCCCAGCCCCTGGATGGCGCGGTCGGCTCGCCACCCCGGCTCAAGCAGGAAATGGATGCGCCGCTTCTGGCAAGCTGCGTCAAGGCTGGCGTGATAGGACCGCCCTGTGCCGCCCGCGTCGCTGAAGACAAGGATCGGCTTCCTGCCATCCATGAACTGGTCTGTCTCGGACTGGTTCGTTCGCGGCGAGCGGGTCTCGAGACGCTGCTGGCCGTCGCTCTGGTTTATGAGCCGCTTGCTGCGCCCGGTCACCTCGGCGACCCTCTCCGGTCCATAGTGCTCGATGATCCCGTCCAGCGCTGGCTTGATCGGCGGCATGGCACACAGGTGCTCGATCATCTCGCCGCGGCGGGCGATCGCAGTCTGGTTGTGGACTGGACGGCCCTCTTCGTCGAACATCGGTGCCGAGCGCTGAGTGCCGGTATCATCGACGAACACTTGCATCTGTTGCGTGGGGAAGGCGCGCTCGAGGTACTCGATCACGGCGTCGAGCGGGCTGAGGTCGAGGTCGAGCTCAGCGCGCTCTTCTGGCGAGAGGCTGTCGAGACGGCGATCGAGGATGCTTTCGGCGGTCGAAACCAGTTGGACGACAACCACCTCATCGCGGTCCAGATGGAGATTGATGGCAGCAATCAGCGTTGGCAGCTTCATCGACAGCAGCAGCTGGTTGAAGAACCGCTGCTTGGTGCTTTCAAACCGGCTTCGCGCTGCGGCTTTCGCACCGCTGTTGAGCGTTGTGCCGTCGATTTCATCGACGACACCGGTCAGCTCCAGCGCCTCCTCAAGGTTCTGATGAATGATCGCCCAGGCGTCGGCATAAGTGTCGTAGACGGCGATCTGTTCGGCGGTCAGATCATGTTTCAGGATCTCGTATTCGACGCCTGCAAAGCTAAGCGCGCGCGCCTGATAGAGGCCCAGTGCCTTGAGGTCCCGCGACACGAGTTCCATCGCAGCGATGCCCCCTGCCCTGATCTGGCTGATGAAATCTTCCCTGTTGGCAAACGCAGTGCCGGGTCCCCACAGACCGAGCCGCACGGCATAGGCAAGGTTGTTGACCTCCGACGCCCCTGTAGCCGAGGCGTAAAGAACCCGGGCATCAGGCAGATTGTTTTGCAGCAGCACGCCGGCGATGCCCTGCAGCGATCCGCTTTTCGTGCCGCGGGCGCCCTCGCCTCCTGCAACACCGCCCATCTCGTGGCTCTCATCGAAGGCGATGACACCGTCGAAATCCTCGCCCGCCCAATCGAGCAGCTGCTTCAGGCGGGTGGCGTCCTGACGCTGGCTGCGAAGGGTCGGGTAGGTGACGAACAGGATCCCTTCGCGAAACGGAACCGCCTGATCGATCTTCCAGTTGGAAAGCGGCTGAACGTCGGCCGCAAGGCCGCCGATGGCTCTCCAGTCGCGGCGCGCATCCTCAAGCAAGCTCTCGTTCTTCGAGACCCAGATGGCCTTGCGGCGTCCAGCAAGCCAGCCATCAAGGATGCAAGCGGCGATCTGTCTGCCCTTCCCTGCCCCCGTGCCATCGCCGAGGAAATAGCCTTTGCGGTAGGCACGCCCTTGCTCGTCGGGTTGCAGGCCAACGCCTTCCTCAGCCGGAACGAACAGGCCCGGCAGATACTGCTGCCACGCATTCCCGGCATAGATGACAGTTTCGATCTGGGCCTCGGAGAGCAGGCTTTCCTGCAGGACCCGGTCCTGCAGCGCCGGGACATAATCAGGGATAGGTGCCGGGATCGAGCCCATGGCCACGCTTTCGACGAGCGGTGTCGGATGTTCGCGTGCACCAGCAATATCGACCCGGCTTGGCCGGTACGGGATGTAGACCCCGCTTTGCTCACCAAGCACGCGCGGCTTGTCTAAGGTACTGAACGCCAGCGCTGCAATCGTTGGGGCTTGGGCTACCCTCGCTTTGACGGGCTTTGTGATCGGCGTTGCGCGCATGGCTTTGAAGAGCGCACCCGGCTTTGCTTTCGGCGGCACCGCGCGCGGTTCGCAGTCGGGCTGGGCTGTCACGCGTTTAATGATTGGAACCGCAGACGCAACGTCTGCAACTGTCTGCCGCGCCAAAACTGCAGGTCTGATCTGCCCCGGGATCTTGTCGATCACGTACAAGCGCACGGCCACGCTGGTGCCCTGCTTGTGATAGCATTTGTCGAGCCGGATGGATGTGCGGACTGTGCAAGAGGCAAAGGTGTCTTCGTAGATTTTCGCAAGCTTTGCGCTCGTCGTGAACCAGTCCGGCATGCTCGCGACGATCCGTCCCCCTTGCCTGAGGCGCGTTATGGCAGCGCGCAGGTGACGCACCGCTGCGAACTCGTCTGCTCCTCGTCCCATTGATCGGGAGAACGGCGGGTTCATTAGGATCAGGCTTGGCTGCACAGCCGCGTTGAGATAGGAGGCCAGCATGGCCCCATCGATCCCTGTGAGGGTGGCCTTGGGAAACAGCAGTGCCAGCTTTTCACGCCTGCGCGGATCGATTTCGTTGAGATGCAATGCGCTGACATCGGGCAAAGTTGCCACGAGAGCGCCATGTCCGGCGCTCGGTTCAAGAACGATATCAGTTGCGAGTGGCTGCGCCAAAATCACGGATAGCGCTGCGAGGTCTGCGGGCGTCGAGAATTGCTGGTACCTGATCTGCTCTTCACTTCTGACCGTATGTGTCGGCAGTGCCTCGATAAGCGCACTGATCTCCGAAATCTGGGTCAGCATCTGAGGTTTGCTCAGCAGTCCGGCCATGTGGCGCGTCAATGCCGCCTCGAGCAGGTCAAAAGCGTCCCTCTGGCTCCAGGCGCCGTTTGCGGAGCCCTCTCCGTAGAGCTGGCGCATCGTCTCAAACAGGCGTGGCTTGTTCGCCAGTCCGGTGGCGATGGCGTGCTGGATTTCGGTGATTGCGGCGTCCAGCTTCTGGCTGGATTGTTCAAAAAGGTCGGTCACGGTCTGCTCCTGATGCTGAACCGCATCAGGTCATCCCCCTTCCCTCTCGCCTCGGGGTTATGAGCCCGTGATCACTACAGGCTATGCGACAAGGGGTGCCCGGCAGCGACGGGGATTCGGGACCGGCACCATTCCGATGATATCGGTTTGACTTCTACCGCCGAAAATGATCATAAAACACGAACTGGGTCGCAGAACTGCGATTCATCGAAAGGCAGACGCATGTCCTACACCGTGAACACACTGCGAAATATGACCAGATCCTGCGAAATGATGCGCGATCGGGTCAAAGCTGTGGTGTTCAAACCTGATGAACGCAAGGTCCTCGATATCACCTTTGGGCCTACGGCGGCAGCGGAATTGGTCGGAAGAACGCCTGAAGCGCTTGCCAAGGCAGAGAAGGAGGGACGTCTCGCGCCTCCGAAGCAGCTTAACAATGGCCGTCGCTATTACACGCTCGAAGACCTTACTCATATTCGCAAGGCGCTGAACATTCATCCGGGCAAGCTAGCCCATGAGAATGCGGTTGTAGTAGCCGTGCAGAATTTCAAGGGCGGCGTCGGCAAGAGTACGATTACCAAGCATTTCGCCGATTTTCTCGCGCTGAACGGATATAGCGTTCTCGTGATCGACTGCGATCCGCAGGCGTCAACGACAACTATGTTCGACATTCAGCCCGAAGCACTTATCGACGAAGAGGAGACTTTAGGAAACTTCCTGTCGCCTCGCAGTACATTCGACGATTTCAGGAAGGCAATCCGAGAAACCGCTTGGCCTACAATCAAAATAGTGCCGTCAAGCCTTGGCCTGCAGGATGCAGAGTGGGACCTCACGGCAACGTTGACGGAGGGCGGACAAGCAGTGCGCGAGGGACTTCAGCGTCTCCGTATTGGCATCGACAGCATCATCAAGGACTTCGACGTCGTCTTGCTCGATCCTCCGCCGGCCATGGGGTTCCTGGGCCTCAATGTGATGGCCGCCGCAACAGGTATGCTCATCCCGGTTCCGGCAAGGCAGCTCGACTATCTTTCAACCATCCATTTCATGGACACCATCGCCGAGAATATCGAGATCCTCGAGGATCACGGAACGCCTGTTGATTATGGGTTCATTCGCGTCGTCTGCTCGGCCTACACCCCCAGCAAGCCAGGTGAAGCCGACATGTGGAAGATGATGAAGGCCACATATGCCAATTTCCTGCTGAATCAGCCAATCCTGGCTTCTGAGGAAATCAAGAATGCCACTCAAGCATTCCGGTCGATCTATGAAAGCAAGCCTTCAGCTGCGCACGCAACCTACCAGCGTTGCCGGGACAATCTCAACGCAGTCTTCGGAGAAGTTCTGAACGAAATACACGAGCAGTGGCCGTCGAAGAGCATTTCGAGACGGTCATCTGACACGGCAGGGAGTGTTGCAGCGTGAGCCGTCGTTCATTGATTGGCGAGGCCCTCGCCTCCCCTGCCCCTGACCAGCCTTCCGTCTCTGAAGCCAAGGACGCTGCAGGGGCAACTGCATCGCGCAATTTCACAACACGTCGGCTTGAAGGCTTCACGGAAGCAGCGCGGATGGTCAAGCGCCCGACCATCCGGCTCAAACCTGCAGAATGTTCGATCTGGCCGGGAAACGCCCGTGATTACGAACAGCTCACCGAACCCCGTTTGCGATCTCTGATTGAATCGATCCAAGCAGAAAACGGGAACCGCATCCCAGTAGTCGTGCGTCGGAAGCAGCAAGGTGAGCTGCAGTACGAACTGATCATTGGCACAAGGCGTCACTGGGCTGTCGCGTGGCTCAACGCCAATCACTACCCGGATATCGAGCTCGTAGCGATTATCGAAGATCTCGATGACGAAGCTGCGTTCCGCCTTGCTGATATCGAGAACCGCGAGAGGGAAGATATCTCAGACTTAGAACGCGGTTTGAACTACAAGGCAGCAGTCGACACCTATTACGATGGCCTTCAGGCACGGCTTGCTGAACGCGTGAAGATCTCGAAATCTACGCTCGCCCGGTACATCGGCCTGACAGAGATCCCGCAAACAATCGTAAGCGCATTTGCCTCGCCAATGGAACTTCAGGTCCGGTACGGTGACAAGCTTCTTCCAGCCATACGCAACCCATCGCTGCGCCCCAGGATGGAGGAAGCAGCAAAGCAAATCGCTGCGGAACAAAGTTTCCGGCAATCCGGAGACGAAGAGCCAATTTCTGGCCCTCAGGTTGTTGTCCGTCTGCTCAAGGCAGTTTCGGGCAGGCCTGGCCGTGCCCAGAAAGCCGTAATCGAAGCCGCAGGATCGTCCATTGGTGTCATCGAAAAGGATCGCGCACGAGGGCTCACGATAACGATCAACCCCACTGATTTGAGCGCTGACGAAATCCTTGATGCATTGCGCCCTCTGATTGAGAAGGCGAAGATTCTGAAAAGGCCTGCCCCATGAAGGAGGGTTTCGGACCCACCTATGGCCATGCCTTTACCACTCTGAAAATGTGGCTTTTATCGTTTTATTTCATATGTTTAGCTCACTTGTCCCACATGTGGGACAGCGGCAGATTTACTAGGCGAAGAACGTGAGCGAGAAAGATCAGTCCTCCTCCGGTCGCCGGGTGCAGTTCGAGATGTTCTTCACGCTGCCTGATTTCAGCGATATCTCGCTGCGGGACTATCAGGAGACCATGCAGCGTCCTTTCTTCAGCCTTTCGAAGAAGAAGCGCCTGAAGCCCATTGAGTACCTCAGTCCGGACAAGTCGGTCACCGTGCATGTATCAGCCAACCCAGCCTATGGGATGGCGACCATCTGGGATGCAGATATCATGATCTATCTGGCGTCCCACCTCAACGAATTGCGCGAGCGGGGTGACAATGACCTGTCGCCGACCATTCGTGTTCAACCTGGCGATCTTCTCAAGCGAATCTGCTGGGGTGTAAGCGGGCGCGCCTATGAGCGACTGATCGCAGCGCTTGATCGCCTTCAGGCCACGACGATCAAGACGAACATCCGAGCGAACTCCAAATCCCGCGAAACCACATTTTCGTGGATCGATAGCTATACTCATCTCGTTGATGAGCGAACCCAGCGTTCGCTTGGGATGGAAATCACGCTTTCTAAGTGGTTCTTCGACGGGGTCATGGACAAGCGAAATGTCCTTGCGATTTCGCCTCTGTATTTCGAGATAACGAGCGGACTTGGGAAATGGCTCTACCGCGCAGCTCGCAAGCACGCTGGTGGCAATGGGCCAGAAGGTTTCACGATTGGCTTCGAAACTCTTCATCAGAAAAGCGGCAGCGAAAGCTCCCTACCCTCGTTCAAGAACAAGATTCTTGAATTGGCGCGAGCTAACAACCTGCCGGATATCAGTCTGGAGGTCATTGGAGCAGAGACGCCGCGTCCAAAGCTAAAGATGGTGATGCGTCGCCATCTCGAAAAACCTTCTGGAAAAACCGAAGATAGTGGCTCTGTCGCCACGGAGAGCAGACCCCAGCGCATTCAGCGCGCAACCCCCGAAAAGGCAGCCAAGGTCAGCCCTCCGCAGGAATTCGTTGATCCTGCCCTCGTGCGCAAGCTCCTTGCAACAACAAGCGCGAGCTTGCGCCCCGAACAGCAAGCCGATGCATCAGCGGCATTGGACAGCAATGCGAGCCAATCTCAGTCACGACGAAGGGGAGGGGGCGCTCAGGACACTCTTGACCCCGAAATCTATCAGGCAATCCGTGCTGAATGTCCTGGTTGGGATCTCGATGTGCTGATGCGGCAATTCGATTCCTTTTTGAACAGCAATCCGCATGAGTTGCCAAGGAACTACTCGAAACGGTTCTACGGCTTCATGAAGAAGCACCACGAGCGCAACAAGCATACGCTTCCGGGCTTTTGAAGATCGCGACCTTCTGCAGGACTTGGTAGCGGCGCCCGGCGCGCTGGTAGAGCTGCCGCTCGGCTTCAGGCCTGATTACGCTCTGCCGCAGGCATAGCGATCTATCGTAAGAATAAGAACAGTCTCATCATGCACGGCAGCTAGCGAACGTGTTTTCGGGAATCACTTCGCTTAGCCCGCCCGATCAGAGGACCGCGTCTACGTTCGGCGCCAGGTAAATAAATCGCTGACTAGGCCCAAGAGTACCGGCATAGACCCTACAGCCGTGCTTCTGCCGTCCATCTTTGACTGAAATCAGCGATCTACTGTGCAGCGCTCAAGCCAGCTGGCAGATCGCCTGAGGCTCCACTTCAGTCACTGCGAACCAGAAACCCGACAGGTCGGCCTTCAATCTGGACGATGGAAAATGCCTCCAAAAACCATTCCTGAAAACACGTTCGACCGGAAATACCACATTTCCGAAAACACGTTCGTTTCAGCCTAGGAGCAAATGGGGGATCAGAAAGTTTGGGATCGGCGCATCATATGTGAATCGGAACGCTAACTGATCCTCTGGCCTCACGCTCACAGCCGCGCTTTCAAAGTTATCAACAGGGCGGGGAGGTGGCGAACGTGTGATCGGGCATCAGATGACGTGTTATTAGAATCTGGCGGTCGTGCTATCAGAAACCGAACATCGTGTTTTCAGATTCGGCATAGCCGCCCCGACTCGCGAGAAATCAGGAGTTTGCAGGCTGATCGCGAGCAGGTAACCTCTTAACCTTAGAATCTAAATCCCCTAACGTTCACGCCTGCGGCGGATTTGTTATTGATTTGATTCAAGATTAAGGAAGGCCGACATATCCCTTCGACGATGACCGCTTTGCGTGCGATGCGTACATTCCACCAGAATGGCAACTCGGCAGATTAGCGCTGGTCACAGCCTTAAGATCGATTCCGTTAATCACGACAGGGACCTGTGATTCAAACTTCCGATTGGCCTAACTTCACGTGGCTATCGCATAGTCCTCCGCATGTTAGAGGTTGGACAAAGGGAATGTCAGATCTGGCTCGAAGCCAAAGATCCCGATCTCAATGTTGCAAGGCGGTACGTCATATCTCGAAGCAAGGACCTGTTCGGTGTCACGATTGTTGAATTCTCGTGGGGGCGGATTGGAACGCGTGGACAGCGACGCATCTTATCCTTCGCCGACGCAGGCAGGGCGACAAAGTTCGTAGAACAGTTGCTGCGTCGCAGAGCGACCTCACATCATCGAATTGGCGTTTGCTACCGGGAAGTATTCCGGGGTCCATGATACGTTCACGTGTCCGTTGGGACGATTGCGCCATCGGAAGTTCGAAGGCTGACCATGCTGGCAGTCACCATAGCCGCAACTGATTGTGAAGCGGTTCGCTTGGTCACCCCAAGGCCTCTGGCAAGCTCCGCACGGGTGAGAGGTCCGATGCCGGCTACCAGACGCCAAGCCAGGGGAGCCGTCGAGGAGGCGTACAGGCCTGAAAGTGCTCCCTCAGCCTGCAGGTGAGCCCTTTGCATGGCACGGAGGTCTGCGGCTGCACTCTCAGCGGTAGCCTGAAGCGCACGGCCTAATAGGACGGGCAGGGGTTCCTCGTGAAGTTCACGGAACAGAGCCCGCGGCATGACCCCAGCAAGCGCCATTGGCGCCGAGCCCAGCCCAAACAAGTGTGGCCGCATGGCAGCAGCGAGCGATGCCGCCCAGGCCGCCCCACGCGGTGCCATACGTGTTACCGCGAACCCTCCGACCTGGACCATCTCGCTGCCGCCTTCGAGAAAGTCGATTTCTTCCGTTCTCAGTTCCGTCAGCCATTCAAGCAAGGTGCTCATCGGGTCACGGCTTGGTAGCAGCGCGTCAAGCCGCTCCAGCGCGCGATCGGCGGGCCAATAGGTCTCGGTGAACCCTTCAGAGTGGTTCTTGGCGGCCATGACCAGCTTGGCGGCATGGGCGAGGGGAAGGTGACCTCGCCGGCTGATCCACGACAAGAATTGACGGCGCTCCTCGGAATACCACGAGCGCATCAGCTCGTCGGCCTCGAGCCCCGGATTGTGTTCAATTCCAAGATTATCAAACGGATAATCGCGCACATGCATGCGCCAGAGGCGACGGAGTGATGCCAGCGCAAGGCATTCGGACAGCTCGGGCGAGATGAAGGGGAGGGCGCCTTCGATGCGGGCAAGCGTCAGTTGCCAAGGTGGGGTGACTACACGAAAGTGACGTATCTGCACGATAAGGGTGAACGGATCGGGAACGCTTGGGCTTTGCGTCCTTCTCCGT
>FRDC01004600.1_pt2 | contig 12812 bp, 12 predicted proteins | sample 1106171 | NCBI WGS metagenome assembly FRDC01 (sample SAMEA3930566, study PRJEB13176) | freshwater metagenome | biome: Drinking water system; feature: drinking water; material: water | place: Singapore | collected 2014-12-20
GCGCACTGGACCGAAAAATCATCTCGGCCGAGCCGAGAGCCGCGAGAAAGAAAAATGACTGAACCATATATCCGCGCGCTTCGACCGAATAGTGAACCATGCGATAAGAAACCGCGGTAAAAGCCGCTGACGCCAATACGATCAAGAGGCGTTCTCCTCTCGACATCCATGATCGCGAAGCAAGAAGATCCGCGCACCAAGCCGACAGCGCGATCGCCCCGGTACCGAAGAAAAAAACCGGAAGACGTAAAGCAAGAAGAGAGTCACCCAACCAGAATCGGGTGACGTGAATAAGGAGCGAATTGAGCGGATGATTGTTCGGAAAATCATATTTGGCCAGGGCGACTAGCCAAGTCTTTCGAGTATAAGCGAGAAAAGTGTAAGCTTCGTCGATTCCCATCGGAAGCGTCAGGTACCAAGAGCGCAAGCCGACGCCACCCGCTATGACCGCGGCAAGAGCCAACCAGAATACCAGACCGAAGCGGTCCGCTTGCGTTTTCTCCTCGCTTAGGTTTGCATGCATGAATGTCATTTCATCATTTCGATCCGGCGTGGGTCAAAGACCAAGGGACCGAGAAATGAAGCTCGTGGCAAAGAGATTCATCGCTGGCGGCGCTATCATCGCTATAGCTGCGGCCGCGATCGGCCATTGGATTTTTTGGCACACGAGCGCTCCCTTCGCCGTGGGTGGATGGATCGCGCAACAGGCGGGCGTCGAAATCGACGGTTTAACGGGACAGTTGACGGACGGTTTTCAATTCTCTCGCTACCGCGATCAATCCGAGTCCAGGCGAATAGAGATCTCAGGCTTTGATCTCCGGTATCTTTCTCCGGGCGAATTCCTTCTCAATCACGTGCGCGCGACCGGCGTCTTTGAGATTCAGCATTTGAAAATTGTGAGCGCCAGCTTTGAAGAATTCCGCCTTGAACGACCAACCCGCATTGAAACCGAAAAAGCCGTTTTGGAAATCAAGAGTGCCCTTCATAAGCTCAAATTGGGCGACGGACCTTTGCTCGAGCTACGAGTGAAGGAATTGGAGATCGGCAAAGTCCGCTACCGAACGTCGCTTTTGGCGCCGGAACTCGAAGCCGGGCCGATTGGAATACGAAACCTTTCGCTGACTCGCCAAGGGACGGAGGTCGAGACAATTGAAATCCGCGCTCGGATCCCCGAGATTCAATATCGACGAACCTCTGGTTCGGAAGCACGGCTCGACTTCACGATTCCCGCAGCGTTCTTCGCTGATTCAACCGCGCCGGTACCCTTCACTTTTTGATTCGAATCGCTGTGTGAATCTCATTGGCCGGCCAAATCCAGGCGAAATGCTTCTCGTATTTTCGCGGCGAGAATTTCGCTATGAACCAGCCTGGAAATTCAGCGACAGATCCAGTGAACTTCAGCTGATTCGAAATGACTTCATAACCATTCGACCCGACCGCTTGCTCAAACAGAAGCGGCAACGATGCAAGCGCGAAGTGATGCACATGAGTCGGATCGCCCCAAGACGCATAAGAGCTGTAATGCGGCGTGATGAAATGAATGAGCGCGCCGTTCCTGCAAACTCGATGCATTTCACGCGCGACGGTGTGAACTTTCTCGAAGTGTTCGATCGAATGCTGACAGCGAATGAAGTCGAAGCGATCGCTCGCAAGCGGCCAAGGAGCGGAGTTGACGTCGTGAACATGTTCAACCCCGGCGAATGCGAACATGTCGATACCCACCGCATCTGGTAGGCAGTGAGGTCCACAGCCCACGTCTAGTTTCGAACTTTGGGCTTTTGCCGATACTGGCGTCGGCATCCTCTCCGTATTCATTTCCAAGTCTCACCTCTGCGCCTTGCGCACACTTGGTTCCTGAGTCCGCTCACTTCGGCCTCGACAGCATTGCGCCGCTGGGGTTAAAAATCTTCATGGACACCCATCCACCGTCCGAGCCATGGCGGAAGATTCTTCTTCCGATCGCCGATGTACTTGGGATTTTTATCGCCTTCAGCCTTGCCTATTTCTTACGGCTCAAGGCTTTTAATCCGCAACAGGTCTTTTCAAGCCTAATGCTGATGTTTGTCGCGGTCGATTTGATCTGTCTTTATCTCTTCGATCTCTATCAAATCGATGCGCGGGCCCCACGATGGAGAACAGCTTTACGCACTCTCGCCGCGATCTTTGCAACAGCTTGCGTCAATATCCTGATTGCCTATTTCAGCGGTGCGGTTGAGTTTAGCGGGCTCATTGGACGCGGCGTTCTCATCGGCGCCCATTTTCTGTTCGCGATTTGGGCGATTAGCATTCGCCTGGCACTTCATCGCTGGTTGCGCCGAGTCGGTCGAAGCGCGCGATATCTGGTGCTTGGAACCGAAGAGAACCTCGAACTCTTTATCAAGGAACTCGTTGGCAGCCGTCTCGCGGGAGTTTTCGCGATTCTCACGCCAGACGGTCAACGCCTCGTTGCTGCCGAAGCCGCTGTTTTCAATGCCGGAAGAGGCGATGCCAGATCGGTTCTCACACTTCAACACCAAGGCTCGTGGCAGGATTTAGAGAGTCTCGCTCATCAACCTTGGACAGGAATCATCGTCTGCGCCGGCAATCATCTTCCCGAAAATCTTGTCGAAATCTTGATGGACATTCGCCTGCGCGGTGTTCGCGTGGCCGATCTCGCCGATTTTTACGAACAAGCTTGGCTCAAAGTGCCCGTCTATTATCTCCAGCGCAGCTGGTTTGCGATGGCGCAAGGGTTTCAGCTCCTGCACAATCCCGTGGGCTTGCGACTCAAGCGTGTTTTCGATTTCGTGGGCGCACTCATCCTTTTGATCCTCACTTCACCGATTTTGTTGCTTGTCTCCATCGCGATCAAGCTCGACAGCCGCGGCCCCCTGATTTTCAAACAAACCCGCGTCGGCGAGAACGGTAAACATTTTACAGTTTATAAACTGCGCTCGATGCGCGTCGATGCCGAACGCGACGGGGCCAAATGGACCGAGGTCGGCGACACGCGCATCACACGAGTCGGTTCCTTTATTCGCGCGACTCGTATCGACGAGCTTCCTCAGCTTCTCAATGTCTTGCGCGGCGAAATGAGCTTCATTGGCCCGCGACCGGAGCGTCCCGAATTCATGGGACAGCTCGAACAAGAAATCCCGTTCTACAATCTTCGCCATATTCTTCGACCAGGCGTCACCGGTTGGGCGCAAGTCATGTACCCCTATGGGGCCTCTGTTGAAGACGCACGCCAAAAGCTTCAATACGAACTCTACTACATTAAAAACTATTCGCTGCTTCTCGACGCTGTGATCGTTTTGAAAACGGTGCGCGTGGTTTTGTTCGGAAAAGGACGCTGACGGATTCATGAACGAGAGTTTGCATCGCCGACTCATCCAGTTTTCTCTCTCACTCTACATCGTCGCGACTTGGTCTTCGATGGCCGGAATGGAGATTTTCGGCTGGCTCACTTTCGCCCTTTCGATGTCATATGCCTTTCGACGCCCGATCGAAGCCCCGGCTCAGCTCAAGGATTTCTCGAGCGCCCTTCCATGGCGAGCAATGATCGCCATCTATGCGATCACGGCCGTGGGAATAATCATCAACGGCACGATGAACGCCGATTACAACTACGCGCTTGGACATCCGCGTTGGATGTTTTTGGTCGTGAGTGGAACCTTCGCGCTGATGCTCGCGCCGCCGACACTGAAGGGCTACCGCTTTTTTTTGTTCTTTACGACTTTGATCGGTGCCTACGCGATTTTTCAGAGTTTCACGGGAATTGATTTTTTGCGCCCCGGTTCGGATCGCGCCGTCCAAAAACTTGATGTGCGGCAAGAGATCAGACTCTGGCGCTCGGCCGGGCTCTTCGGTAGTCCAATGGGATATGTTTATATCGCGGGCATGCACGCGTGCCTGTCGCTCGCCGTCGCCCTTGTTTTTCCGAAGGAGCGGCGCCGCCTGCGCGTGATTTCTTTGATTTCTTTCTGCGTGATCGTGGCGAGCCTGATTACCACCTACGTGCGAGGCGCATGGATCGCGATGGCGATCGCGTTTTTGACGATGGCTTGGATTGCTAGCCGGCGTTGGTTTTACTGGACGGTCGGCGCAGGAACCGCCGCTTTCGGCGCGCTCTTCGTTGGATTGATTCAGTTTCGCGAGCGACTCTTAAGCCTCTTCAATCCGCAATACGCCTCAAACAGCGATCGATGGCTTCTTTGGCAGATGAATATCAAGATGTGGCTCGACTACCCAATCTTCGGTATCGGTTGGGGAGAAAACGAAACACGTGCTCGCGAGTACCTCACGAAAATGGGACATCCGAAAGCCTTCAGCGGACATGCGCACAACAATTACCTCGAGGCCCTCTCCGGCACCGGACTGTTGGGTTTCATGGCGTTCGTGTTTTTCATCGGCTTTTTTATCTGGCTCACGTGGCGACTCTGGAAGCGACTACCTCGCGATCTCTATTGGGCTCGATCGCTCACTCTGGCCTGTTTCGGCGCACAGATTTACATTCACCTCGGAGGCCTCACCGAGTGCAATTTCAAAGCGGGCGCGACCAGCCATAACCTGATCATTGTTTTTAGTCTGGTTGCTTCGATGTCTGTTTTGGAAAACAAGGGTCTCTTGGCCAAAAAATATCAGACGGATCGATCGCCCAATTGACCCGATCCGCGCTCGCGGTAATCTTTTTCCCACTCGAACGCGGTTCGACAGATGAGGTCTAGGTCGTTGAACTTCGGCCGCCAGTTGAGAACTCGTTGAATCTTGGAAATATCTGCCGTCACCGAAGACGCATCTCCCGGTCTTCTCGCCCCCCTCTCTACAGGAAAGTCGATTCCCGAAACTCTCTTGATGGATGCGATCACTTCAAAAACCGAATAGGCGCGTCCGTACCCGACGTTGAAAACGTCCGATCGGCCGCCAGCCTCGAGATAATCGAGCGCGACGAGATGTGCTTGGGCCAGATCTTCGATGTGCACGTAATCGCGCTGGCAAGTGCCATCCGGCGTCGGATAATCGGTGCCATTCACAATCAGCTTTTCCCTCAGCCCCAAGGCCGCTTCACTCGCGACTTTAATCAAATGTGTGGCCCGAGGCGTGGCCTGACCGAGCTTCAGGTCTCGGCGCGCGCCTGCGGCATTGAAGTATCGTAGAATGACGTAACGGAAATCTCCGGCCGAATTCTCGGCCGCGTTCGCGATCGCGCGCTCGGTTTCAACTTTGGTCGCGCCGTAGGGGTTCTTCGGATTCAAAGGCGCTGTTTCCGGTCGTGGAATCTCGTTTTCGGATTCGCCGTAAACGGCTGCAGTCGAAGAAAAAATAAGCTTGGTCACTCGAGCGGCGCGCATCGCATCGATCAGATTTTGAGACGCAGTCACATTGTTGCGTCGGTACTTCTCTGGGTTTTCCACTGATTCGCCGACTTCCGTGTGCGCGGCGAAATGTAAAACGCCGTCGAATCGATGCTCCGAGAAGATCCGCTTGAGCAAATCGCGGTCGCCGATATCGCCTTCGATGAGAGTGGCCAAATCGGGCACCGCCCAGCGATGCCCGGAATAAAAATTATCGACCACGACGACCTGGTGCCCGGCCTCAATCAGCTGAAGCGCGGTGTGCGAGCCAATATATCCAGCGCCGCCCGTGACCAATAACTTCATGCTCAATGATGGACCGTCGCCTCACCGCGAACCGATGCGGACCATTTCGTGTGTTCGATGTACCAGTTGATCGTCGCCGACAGACCTTCTTCAAAACTTTCGTAGCGACGGCGGAATCCCAGTTCGCGCTGGGCCTTGTTATCGTCAATCGCATATCGCCAATCATGACCTTTGCGATCGGTGACGAACGTGATCAGATCTTCATACGATTTGCCATTCGAACGCGGACGCTTTTCGTCGAGAATCTGACAGATGCCTTTGACGACATCGACGTTGCGGCGCTCGGCGTTTCCGCCGAAGCAGTAAGTAGCTCCAGGGCGCCCCTTTTCAAGAGCGAGCGCGATCCCCGTGCAATGATCAACAACGTGAATCCAGTCGCGAACGTTCTGACCGCTACCGTAAATCGGGAGCGGCTTTTCAGCCAAAGCTGAGGTGATCATAAACGGAATCAGCTTTTCCGGAAACTGGCGCGGGCCGTAGTTATTGGAGCAATTCGTGATCAAGGTCGGCAGGCCATAGGTATGTCGCCAAGCGCGCACCAGGTGATCGCCTCCGGCTTTCGATGCCGAGTAAGGCGAATTTGGCGCATAGGGAGTAGTTTCACTGAACTTTCCTTCTTCGCCGAGTTCACCGAAGACTTCGTCGGTCGAGACTTGAAGAAAACGAAAGTCTTCTCGTTGCGCGGGTGCGAGGCTCGACCAATGTTCGTGACTTGCTTGCAAAAGTGAATATACGCCGACCACGTTGCTGCGAACGAAAGATCCCGGCTCCGAAATCGAACGATCGACATGGCTCTCCGCCGCGAAGTTCACGACCTGTGAGATGTCGTGTTTTTTCAAAAGGCGAAGGACCAAATCAGAATCGGCGATATCACCTTCGACGAATTCGATCTTCGACCAAACCGATTCAAGATTCTCGCGATGTCCCGCATAGGTCATCAGATCCAAAACGACGACCCGATCGCCCTCTTGAACCTTCATTTCGACGAAGTTGCTGCCAATGAAGCCGGCTCCACCGGTCACAAGAATCGAAGCCACGATCTCTCCTTTTCCGCAGCTCCCGCTGCGGTTTCTAGCTCTTCACATTCCGAAAAAACAGGCCTTGTCGAAGAGCGATAGAAAACCAGATTTCCACACTCTTCGTCAACGCGGCATCTAAAACCGAGGGTCTTCCTTGTACTGGGCCCACGACGATAGTTTCACATCCCGCGGGCTCAAAGCGGGTCCATCGACCGGCCATTGAACGCCGATGTCCGGATCATTCCATAGGATGCCCCCCTCGCCATGAGGGTTGTACTCGGCCGTGACCTTGTACATGACATCAGCGCCTTCCGGGCTCAGAACCACGAATCCATGAGCAAATCCGGCTGGAACCCAAATCCATGACGGTCGATCCCCGTCGAGCTCCAAGCCCACCCATTGTCCGAAAGTCGGTGATTCCTTTCGAATATCGACAACGACATCATAGATGCGCCCCGTAATCACCGTGAGCATCTTGGCCTGCGGGCGATCATATTGATAATGCAGGCCGCGCAGGATTTTCTGTTCAGAACGAGAAAAGTTATCCTGCACGAATTCATCGACTTGAATGCCGATCTCCCGGAACCTTTCCCTGTGGTAGCGCTCGGTAAAAAAACCGCGGGCGTCGCCGAACACATTCGGTTCGATCAACTTGATTCCTTTAAGAGACAGTTCGGTCACTTTCATCGACGCTCTCCAGGGGCGAACGCTTTGATCGCAGTCAGTGTTTCACCGAGCGACTCAGTCCAGCTTGGCAAACTGAGTCCGAGCTCGTTGCGAAGCTTGCTTTGATCCAATCTCGAATTCAAAGGTCGTCGCGCCGGTGTTGGATAGGCCGATGTCGCGATCCTTTTGACACTCTGAACTTTCACAGGAAATCCAAGAAGCCTGGCCTGCCTGAAAATCTCGGTCGCGAACTCAAACCAAGAAACCGCGCCTTGCCCGGCCATATGGTAAACACCCCAGCGCGAAAATCCCGGTGCCAACGCCGCCTCGGCGGCCGCGAACGTCGCACGAGCGATCGAAAGCGCTGAAGTGGGCGATCCGATCTGGTCGTCGACAACCGCCAACTCGTCTCGTTCCGCGCCGAGACGGAGCATCGTTCTTACGAAATTCTTTCCTTCATGGTGGTAGACCCAAGAGGTTCTGAAAATCAGGTGACTCGCACCGCTGTTTTGAATTTCAAAATCGCCCTGAGCCTTGCTTTTTCCGTAAGCACTGAGAGGAGAAACGGGATCGGTCTCGCGCCAAGGCTTTTCTCCGCTCCCATCATAAACATAATCTGTTGAGAAATGAATCAACGGAGTCTTTGTTCGCGCGCCGTAGCCAGCAATCTCGCGAACTGCAAGAGCGTTGATACGGGATGCGTTTTGCGCCTCGGTTTCCGCGAGGTCGACCGCCGTATAGGCCGCCGTGTTGATAACGAGAGTCGGACGAATCCGCTCGAGCGCTTCGACGACCGAATTCGGCTTGAGAAAATCCGCCTCCGCGCGTCCCAAAAAACAGATATCCTGCGCGCGCGAGAGTCCGGTCCCCTGCCATACTTCACGTAAGGCACCGGCGACCTGTCCTGACCTTCCGAGCACACAAATCATGATTCAAAGCTTTCCGAAATGAGGATGTTTGATCAGATTTTTCAAATACATCCCGTAACTGGACGCCGGACACTGCTCTGCTAGATTCATGAGCTGGTCCGAAGTGATGAAGCGCTTGTAATACGCGATTTCCTCGATACAAGCGATCTTCATTCCCTGGCGTGCCTCGATCGTTTGAACGAAATGCGAAGACGCGATCAATGAATCGTGAGTCCCCGTGTCCAGCCAAGCGACGCCACGTCCGAAACACTCCACCTGGAGCTCGCCGCGCTGAAGGTAGGACTTGTTCAGATCTGTGATCTCGAGCTCGCCCCGTCGCGACGGTTTCAATGCCTTGGCGTGGTCGCAGACTTGACCGTCGTAGAAGTACAACCCGGTCACAGCCCAATTCGATTTTGGCTCTTTCGGCTTTTCTTCAATCGAAATCGCGCGACCTTTGTCGTCGAACTCGACAACGCCGTAACGCTCAGGATCGTTCACGTGATAAGCGAAAACACGCGCACCCTTTTCGATCTTCGACGCCTGCTCAACCATTTTCGGAACGTCGTGCCCATAGAAAATATTGTCGCCAAGAATCAAACAAGCCGGACTGCCATTCAAAAACTCGCGACCGATCAAGAAAGCTTCCGCGATCCCGTTCGGTTTCGCTTGCTCAGCGTATTCGAAACTCATGCCGATCTTTGAACCGTCGCCCAAGAGTTCGCGAATTAGGGGCAGGTCGCGAGGCGTGCTAATTATCAAAATCTCGCGAATGCCAGCAAACATCAGGATCGAAAGCGGATAGTAAATCGTCGGCTTATCGTAGACCGGGAGAAGCTGTTTGCTCACCGCGATCGTCGAAGGATAAAGGCGAGAGCCGCTCCCGCCAGCCAATAAAATGCCCTTCATGATTTCTCCCGTTTATTGCTTGACCCACCAGTCGTGCTTTTTCGCCCATTCGACTGTTCGACGCATGCCCTCTTCGTGCGGAACTTGAATCGTCCAGCCGAGAACCTCTCTCGCCTTGTCGTTGGAAGGCACGCGTCTGGGAATGTCCTCGTAAGTCTTTCCGTAGTGCTTTTCGGTATCGAGATTCTGCCATGTGAGGCTTGTGCCCGAATGCTTGAGAATCAGTTCAACTGCCTCCCGCATGGTGACCTCGCGGTTGTTGCCGAGATTGAAAGCCTCACCGATCGCTTTCGGATTTTCCGCCGCCATGATGGTGCCGCGAACTGCGTCTTCCACATAGGTAAAACAGCGTGTCGCCGCTCCACCGTCGTAAAGGAGCGGTCGTTCTCCCTTGAGAACACGCTGAACGCTCTGAGAAACGACGAAGATCGGATTCTGTCGCGGGCCATAAGCGTTGAAGTAGCGAACGATCGTCACCGGTAACTTCTTTTGCCGATGGAGCGCGAACAACATGTGCTCGCAAACCGCCTTCGATGATGAATAACACCAGCGATCGACCTTGGTGCTGCCGACCACGCGGTCATCATCCTCAGACCAAGGGATCTTCGGATTCTTGCCAAAGACTTCGCTGGTGCTGGTGTAAACCAATCGCAAATCCGGATTCTTCGCGAGAAGCCCCAAGGCGATTTCGGAGATATTGCGCGTCCCTCCGACCGTGATGTCGATCAATCCAAATGGATCATCGATGTACTTGTGAATACCGACGACGCTCGCCAGGTGATAAATCGTACCGACACTGGCGGGAACCGAACGCTCGAGCTTCGCTTTGTCGCGAATATCGCCCTCGATGTAATGAAACTGAGGATGGTCTTTAGCGCCGTCGAGATTTCGAGCCCGCTCCAGCGGCGTTAAGTCATATGCGAAAACTTCATCACCGCGGGCAAGCAATGTGTCGACCAAATGGCTGCCGACGAATCCGGCCGCGCCCGTGACGAATGCGATACGTCCTGATCCACTCATCGACCAATCCCCTTGTATAAAAATCCGGCCGTCCGGGCCTCTCTGATTTTTTCACGCGGAAAGAAATTGCGACCGTCGAGAAGAAACGCGCCCGGCTTGATCAGTTCGCGAAGCTTCGCGATCGTCACCTGTTTGAATTCGTCGTGGCCTGTAAAAAACAAAACCGCATCCGCGCCCTTGAGAGTCGACATCAAATCCGAACTCAGCTTTTGCGTGGTCACGGTTTTCGCATCAGCTTCGTGCACCCACGGATCATAGATTGAGAGCGAGCAGCCGCTCTTTTCCAAGCGCTCGATGATCGGCTTGGTCGGCGTGTATCGGCAATCGCCAGTGTTGTTTTTAAACGAAACTCCGAGGACGGCGACTTTTGAGTCAGCAAGTTTTTTGCCCTGGCCCGCGAGAGTTTTCTCTACGAGTTCAAACGAATAAACTGGCATCTGATCGTTCGCCGTTCGCGACGCGACGGGAGTTTTCAGTTCGAGGCCAAAACCCTTACCGAGGTGATGAACGAACCAAGGGTCTTTGGTCAGGCAATACCCGCCCACTCCGATCGACGGCGCGAGGATGTTCACATGGTGCTGTCCCTTGGGAAGCGAGTTCGAAGCCTCAATGACTTGAAGCGCGTCGACTTTGAGTTTTTCGCTCAAGAGCGCGACTTCGTTCGCGAGGGCCACGTTGAGGTCAATCCAGAGATTGTCTGCGAGCTTTACGAGTTCGGCCGCGACAGCATTATCGACTACGATCGTTTCGATGTTCAGAATCGAGCGCCAGAACTGCGACGCCATTTCTGAGCTCAGCTCGTCGACACCGCCGACGACGACCGGAATCGTCTTGAATTCGTGAATCGCGCGTCCTTCGGCCAAACGCTCAGGACAAAACGCCAAGTGAAACTTCACGCCGGCCGGCGCTTGGCGCTCAAGGATAGGGCGAACAACATCATCGGTTGTCCGAGGCGGAACGGTACTCTTGAGGATGATGAGCTGTTCGTTGCGTAGGTACTTCGCGATCGACTCCGTTGCAGAAACGATGTCACGGGTGTCGGGGTCGAAATTCTGTCCGAGCGGGGTTCCGACTGTGACCACCACCGCGTCGCAATCGCGAATCGCAGAGAAGTCAGTCGTCGCGCGCAGCTTTTTCGCCTGCACCGTTTTCGCAACCAGATCGGAAAGGCCGGGTTCGTTGATCGAAACCTGGCCGCGATTGATCTCGTCGACGATGTTCTTTCGCACATCGATACCGATGACTTCGAAGCCGCGGTCGGCGATCACGGCGCCAATGCAAGTTCCGATATACCCGAAACCAACCAGAGCCACTTTCGCGTTTTTCTGCTCGATTTTCCTTTTCAGCCGTTCCGTATACTCGTGCATGTTTTGCTTGCTCGTTCCTTCGCCAGATCGGCGAATTCTCGTTGCCGCGCCGAGTTCGTCAGCCATCGCGAAAACCCGCGGCCAGCGCTGTTTTTATAGTGAAATTGAAGGGCAATTTGTATCGCACCGAATGCCAGAAATGTAGCTGAATTCCTAACGCCTCGCATCCGACTCCCCTTCCCCTCATCACTCGAAACTCGATCGCAAACAGGTCGCCTTGACATGCTTTCGAAGCGCCACGTACACCCAGAGGGTGACAAAGATTCCATACAATCGACCATTCGTAATAGGCACTGAAGACGCTTACCTTCGCCAAGCGATCGATGAGCGCCACTTCATTGCCTCGGGCTCCTTCACCAAGCGTTCAGAAAAATGGCTCAAGGACTATAGCGGCTGCCACGCCTTTCTCGCCACATCGGGAACGACCGCACTCGATATGGCGGCTCTGATGCTAGATCTCAAAACCGGTGATGAAGTGATCCTGCCTTCCTACACATTTTCGGCGACGGCCAATGCGATCGCTCTTCGCGGCGCGACACCGGTCTTCGTCGATGCCCGTCGCGATACTCTCAACATCGATGAGAAGCAGATCGAAGCCGCGATGACGGCGAAAACCAAAGCGATTTTTCCTATTCATTACGCGGGCGTTTCCGCTGAACTCGATACGATCCTCGGTTTGGCAAAAACACGCGGCCTGAAAGTGGTCGAAGATGCAGCTCAGTGCCTCTGGTCAAGTTACAAGGGCCGGCCTTTGGGTAGCCTCGGCGACCTCGGCACCATGAGCTTTCACGCGACAAAGAATGTGCATGGTGCCGAAGCCGGAGCAGTTTTCGTTAAGGACGCCGAGCTTGTTCTAAAAGCTGAAATCGTGCGCGAAAAGGGCACGAATCGAAGTCAGTTTTTTCGCGGCGAAGTGGACAAATACACGTGGGTTGACCTCGGAACCTCATTCGCTCCGAGCGAACTCGATGCTTCGTTTCTTCTGGCTCAGCTGGAGAGCTCACGCGCTCTCACCGATCGCCGCCTGAATCAGTGGCGGACTTATTTCGAAGCATTGAAGCCGCTTGCGGACCGCGGACTTTTTCAGCTTCCGCATGTCCCGAAAGAGTGTGCGCACAACGCTCATATTTTCTATCTGATTCTCCCCTCAGGCGCCGAACGCGAAAAGTTTCATAAGCATATGCAAGAGCGGGGAATCGCCGCTCAACCTCACTATGTTCCTCTGCATTCTTCGCCTGCGGGTCGTAAGTACGGCCGAGCGGTCGGTGACTTGCCGCAGACCCA
>FRDC01002678.1_pt1 | contig 12810 bp, 18 predicted proteins | sample 1106171 | NCBI WGS metagenome assembly FRDC01 (sample SAMEA3930566, study PRJEB13176) | freshwater metagenome | biome: Drinking water system; feature: drinking water; material: water | place: Singapore | collected 2014-12-20
CAGAACGCGCGACCACTGGCGCGGTCGGCGGCACTACGGGCACACTGGCAACGGCAGCGGTTCAGGCGCGGTTTGTGATTGCATTCGCGCCGACGGCACCCGCGCTCAGCGCGGCCCGGAAAGATCTCTTTTTCGCGATGGTGGGAGTATGAGCTTCTCGACGTTCAACAATCCGGTCTTCAATCGAGTGCCGTTCAATGCACCAGGCGCGCCTTTTATCCCGGTGCTGCACCCGAACAGGATCTGTTTGTCGGCGTCGATGGCCACTTATCGCATCGCGCTGGCGGCAGCGATGACATACCGCATCGCCCTGGCGGCCTCGATGGCCAATTACCGAATCGCCCTGACAGCAAAGGCGGGATGCATGATTCCAAAGACGATTCACTTGAAAGACTACGCGATCGGCGATAACCAGCCGATTGAATTCACGCTGACGAGCTGGCCGAGTCCGCAAGCGCTGGCCAAGGCATATTTGACGATCAAGAAAAACCGGGATGGCGCGAGCGACACAGATGCCCTGATCCAGAAAGAGATCACGACCTCTGCCGGCACGCCGGGCGCGATCACGAACAACGGGGCCACGGGCGGAAGCGCGATCGGTTACTTCAATCTGCTGCCGGCGGATTACGCCAATCTCGTCGCCGGCGTGGCCTATGAGTTTGATATTCAGGTCATCAATAGTTCCGGCGCGCTGTATACCCCGATCGACGGCACGATCACCTTCAAGAAGGATGTGACCAAGAAGACATCGTGAGACTCACCGCGGAACAACGAAAGAAGGTGCTGGAGTGGGCTGCCGAGGGGCTCTCGTATAACGAGATCAATGCCCGGGGCGGCGCGGAGTCTCCTCCATGGGGCGTGACGTACAAATATCTGTACTCGCTCCGGAGCAAGCTGCCGAAGAAATACCAGGAACTTCGGCTGGCGCATGAAAGAGAGCACCTGGAGAACGGCCTGGCAAGGAAGGCGGCGCGCATCCAGAAGCTGGAGGGCCTCGTCGAGAAGCTCAACCAGGTGATTGAAGAGCGCGGCAAGGATGAACAGTTGCAGGAGATCCCCGGCGGAAAGACCGGGCTGATCGTCCGGGAATACAAGGCGCTCGATCTACCGGTCTACAAGGTCGACACGGGCACAATTAAAGAGATCCGGGATCTTCTGCGGCAGATCGCCGTCGAGACCGGCGAATGGACTGAAAAGAAAGATGTCACCAGCGCCGGCGCACCGCTGACGCCGATGCAACCGACAATCAATGTCTACGCGAGCGAACAACAACCAGATCCAACCACTGAGCCTTGATTTCTTTCTGCACAAGCGGCAGCGGTTTGCGCTGTTCAGCAAGGCGACGGAGATCTTGTACGGCGGCGCGGCCGGCGGCGGCAAATCGCACCTGATGCGTGTGGCGGCGATCCTATGGTGTTGTCAGATTCCGGGAATTCAAATTTATATCTTCCGGCGGCACTTCGATGAACTTTATAAAAATCATATGGAAGGGCCGACCGGCTTCCCGGAACTTCTCTCCGCCTGGGTGAATGCGGGGCTTGTCACGATCAACGGCAGCAAGCACACGATTCGATTCTGGAATGGAAGCACGATCTTCCTTTGCCACTGCCAGCACGAGAAGGACGTGTACAAATACAAGGGGCCGGAGATCCACGTCTTAATGATGGACGAATTGACGCAGTTCACCAGCAAGATGTACCGCTTCCTCAGAAGCCGTATGCGGCTGGGCGCGCTCAAAGTCCCGGATGAATTCCAAGGCCTCTTCCCGCGGGCACTGTGCGGAACCAATCCTGGCGATGTAGGCCACAACTGGGTAAAAGCAGATTTCGTCGACAACGCGCCGGAAGGCGAGATCAAGGAGATGCCCAAGAAAGAGGGCGGGATGAAGAGGCAGTACATACGTGCGCGCCTCTCCGATAATCCCAGTGTCGATGCAGAAGACTATGCTGGCAAGCTGGAGGGCCTTGGTGATCCGTCGCTGGTCCGCGCGATGCTCGATGCCGACTGGGACATTGTCGCCGGCGGCATGTTTGACGATCTGTGGAATCGCGACCGGCACGTCATCAAGCCCTTTGCGATCCCGCACACCTGGAAGATTAACCGATCCTTCGACTGGGGATCATCGAAGCCCTTCTCCGTGGGATGGTGGGCAGAATCCGACGGAACCACGGCACCGAATGGAAAGAACTATCCGCCGGGCACGCTGTTTCGGATTAACGAATGGTATGGCTGGAACGAGCAGCCCAACACCGGCCTCAAGATGCTGGCGGTCGACGTCGCGGCCGGCATTCTCGAGAGAGAGCGCGAGATGGGTTACAAGGTCGAGCCCGGCCCGGCAGACAGTTCGATCTTCGACGCGGAAAACGGCGTGTGCATCTCCGATGACATGGCCAAGGCCGGCGTGAAATGGACGAAGGCGGACAAATCGCCGGGCAGTCGTGCCAACGGCTGGGAGCGACTGAGGAAGTATCTCAAAGCCGCGCACCAATTCCCGATGGAGGAGCCCGGACTGTTCATCTTTGACAACTGCGCGCAATTCATCCGCACGGTGCCGACCCTGCCGCGCGACGAAAACAAATCGGACGATGTGAATACAAAGGCAGAGGATCACATTGGCGACGAAACGCGGTACAGGATCATGCAAACCAAGCCGCAATCAATCAAGGTATTGTAAAAATGGGATACTGGGCAAACTTAAAAGAGGGATTGTCAGCGGCGATCGCACCAGGCGAGGAACCGATAGATGTGCTGGTCAAAGGGTTGCGTGATGCCTCGATGCCGACAGGCGAGCCGCCATTCTCCGGCTATGGAGGCCAGGGCTTTTGGAATGATTCGAACGCGCAGCGCCTGGAAAACCTGCTGCGCCTGTTCACCGGCAGCCGGATCGATTATGAGCGCGAAGTCGGCGATCTCTCGCTCTCGTCGCTGGTGATGGCTGCCGCGAACTGGCTGGGCACGACGCTGCCGGAGGCGCCGATCGAGGTCGCGCGCGGCAAGGGAAAGAAGCTGGCGAGCGTTGACGAGCATCCCCTGGCGCAGCTCTGGGCGAATCCGAATCCGTATTATTCCGGCGAGCTGATGCTAATGGGATTTGCCGTCTCCTGGCTGATCAGCGGAAATGTTTATATCTTAAAAGTCAGAGATATGACCGGCCAGGTTGTGGAGTTATATTACCTGCCACACTTCATGGTCGAGCCGCAATGGCCAATCAGCGGCATCCCATTCATCTCCCACTACGCCTACGCTGTTGATGGACACGAGTATCACATTCCCGTCGAGGATATTATCCACTTCCGGAAGGGGATGGACCCGAACAATCCACGAAAAGGTCTCGCGCCGACTGCGCCGGTGCTGCGAGAGCTGTTTGCGGATCACGAGGCGGCCAATTTTGCTGCGCAGCTGCTCAAGAACTTCGGCATCCCAGGCGTGATCATTGCGCCGGGCTCGGACAAGGTAACGATCGAAGAGAACGACCGGGAGGAGGTCAAGCGAAACTACCAGGCGAAATTCACCGGCGACGGCCGCGGCTCTGCGATGGTGCTGAGCGGTCAGATCGAGGTGAAGACGCTCAGCTTCGACCCAGAAAAGTTGATGATGATCGAGCAGCGCAAGGTTGCGGAATCGCGCTGGTCCGCCGTCACCGGCATTCCGGCCGCCGTGCTGGGCTTCTTGGTGGGAATGGAACAGACCAAAGTCGGCGCGACAATGCGCGAGCTTCGGGAACTGGCCTATGAATCCTTCCTCATCCCCACTCAAAGAATCATCGCCGGAACACTGACAAAGCAACTCTTGCCGGAGATGGATGTCCGGCCAAATCTGAAAGTCCGCTTCGACAACTCAGAGGTCCGCGTTCTGCAGGACGACCGCGACAGGCTGTTTGCCCGAATCAACAAGGCCTGGATCTCCGACGAGATCACGCTCGATGAGTGCCGGACGGCGCTGGGATATGAGCCGGATCAGAGCGGCCGGGGCGATAAGTACTACAGCGAGGTGAAACAGATGCTTGCGGTAGCGCTCGCTCAGCAGACGCAGCCGGCGAACGATCCGAACCAGGACCCGGCGGCAGATGACCCGGCAGGGAACGGAGGGCAGCAGAATGCGAACAACTAGCATGGACGTCGGCGCGCCGTGGGACGCGGAGACATCATCAATCAGAGTTCACACGACGGAGATTCTGCCCGGCAGACACGAGCATCGATTCGAATGGGTAGGACCAACGAACGCACCCGTAAGGATCACGCTGCCAGCTCTGCGATATGTCGCACCGGAGATCAATTATCCGCGCGAGGCGCCCGCGGTCCTCAATTGCTTCCCGTGGCCTCTCCGAAAGGTGAGTGATCATGATTATTTCCTGACGCAGGCTGCGACATACGTCCGAACGGACGGCGCAAACGTATTCTCGTTTATAGGGCATAGGATCGCGTCCGATGCCCGCATTGCATATCGAAAGATCAGGATGCGGCTGATCTATACTGCGATGGTTTGGGGATGGGCTGATGTGCCGATCGGCGATGAGCCGGGATGGCGACATCTGGGGAGGAAACGGAATTGACCCTCAAGGCATCCAAGTTTACCTGCAAGCATTGCGGCCAGGAGATTGGACATACCGACGGGCAAAAGCTGACCGTCGCGTTGGTTGAAATTTACTCACGCGTGCCATTAACTTGCACCCAATGCCGGCGGGTTACGGTGTGGCATCCGGCTCCGAAACCCCTGCAAAAACAGGCTGCAAATGCCGGGGCAGTGGTGTATAGTTCGCGTTGAAAATTTGGCTGCCCGCAAACTGGGCAATTCGCGAGATGAGCGCCGCGGCTGGTTCCTTCGGGGATCGGCCGCGGCGCTTTTGGTTTATACGCTTATGAAAAACATTGTTCACAAGTCATTCCCCGTTGCCTCGTTAAAGATGAACGAAGAGGGCATCATCGAGGCGATCGTCTCGGTGACTGCAAACAAGGACCGGGGCGGCGAGCGTGTAATGCCGGGCTTTTTCGCGAAGTCGCTCGAAGGCAAGCTGCCGCGCGGCGTCTGGTGTCACGACTGGACAAAGCCGATCGCGAAAACACTGGTCGCCGAAGAGTGGGTCGCCGGCGATTCCAGGCTGCCCACGGAGCTGCGCGATTTCGGCGGCTATTACATTAAAGGCCAATTCAATCTGGAGACGCAGCGCGGGCGCGAAGCGTATAGCGACCTCAAATTCGGCACGATTGATGAGTTCTCGATCGGCTTCGCCGTCAGCAAATCGCAGCGAAATCCAGCCACGAAAACACTCGATCTGATCGAGGGTGAATGGTTCGAATGGTCCCCCGTCCTCGTAGGAATGAACCCCGCCACAGCCCTGCTAACCATCAAGTCAGCCGAACCGCCCGCCGCTGGACCCAAGCTGAAAGGTCAGTATCTGGGGGACTATCTCGAATCATCCGTCACGATGGCGGCCTGCAGCCGCGCGATCGACGCTGTGTACTGGCTGATGGTTGAGGCGATTTATTACGAAGACGACAAGCCGTTAGAAGAGCGCATGGCAATGATTGCCGGCGGCTTCGACGAAGCGCGCGACCTCTCGTTAAAAGTTATCCAGGCCATTCTCAGCGGGGAGTCGGAAGACACGCCCGAAATGGCCGTCAAGTTCATTGAGAGTATTGCTCTCAAGCTCACCGACGAGCAGAGCCTGCGTGCTGGGCTCACGCTCGCAAGGCACTCCGAGCAGGCGCTTGCTGCCGTGAAAGAGTTGCAAACACGCATCGAAAATGTCCACGCGTTACGGATCAAAGAGGGCCGGGTTCTCTCGACTGCCAACCGGCAGACGATCAAGGACCTTGCCGACCAGGCGGGAACCATCCGCGAAAAGCTGATGGAACTCTATGACGCCACCGACCCGAACGCTGAAAAGTCCGCGCAAGAGTCACAGCGGCTCTTTGCGGAATACCTCTTTCTCAACGCGCAACTGAGCGCGATAGGAGTGGAAGCATGAAACGTTCACAAGTCATTGCCGGCGAAATGAAATCGAAGCGCGCCGCAATGGAAGCCATTTTCGCCAAAAACCGCGACGAAGCGGGAAATCTGAAGGCGATGCCCGAAGACGATCGCAAACAGATCGAGACCCTTCAGGGCGAACTCAAAACCCTGAGCGCCGATCACGCGAGCGCGACGGATTTGGAGCGGATTGCCGATGAGAACGCGGCCGAACTCAAAACCCTGAGCGCGCCGCAGTACAACGTGCCGCTGTCCGGCCGTCAGATCGAGGAAGGCGTCGCCGCGCGTGGCAAGGGTGCAGGCGTCGGCACTTTCGAGGGATCGACCTACGCCGGCGAAACCATCATTAACATGCACCAATCGAAAGAGGCGCAACTGCGCTCGCTCTCGATTGCATACGAGGAAGGCGAGCTGGGCCTGGACCAGAAGACGCTGGCCGCCATTTCGAGCACCAGCTACAAGCAGGCCTTCCGGAACTATATCCGCAAGGGGCAGAACGGCATCACGAGCGCGGAACTCAAAGTCCTGCAGGAAGGCGTTGACTCCGCCGGCGGGTTCCTCGTCCCCGAGGATATGCTCAACGCGATCATCCAAAAGACGCCGACGCCGACGCGTGTCGCCGGGATGGTCACTCGCCTCCAGACCAGCCGCGACGCGCTGCTGATTCCGAAGGTCAACTATGCCGCGGACGACATCTACACCACAGGCATTCGTGCGACGTGGACGGGTGAAATTCCGGCGAGTTCGACCGCGCACCGCGTCACCGAGCCGGTGTTTGGCCAGGTCCGCATTCCGATTCACACAACGATGCTCTCGATGCCTCTGACCAATGACATGGTCGAGGACGCCGCGTTTCCGGTGGTTGCGTGGGCATCGGGCAAGTTCAATGAGACGATCGACCTGCTCTACGATGACATGATCATCAACGGCAGCGGCATCGGCCGTCCGTCCGGCATCCTGCTCAACCCGGGCGGCACCGATCAGCCCGACGTCGTTGTCACCGGCAACTCCTCGGCCGTCACCGCCGACGGTCTCTGGGATCTGACCTACGCACTGCCGGAGCAGTATGACGAGAACGCGCAGATGATCCTCAACAAGACCGCCACGGCCAAGGCGATCGCCAAGTTGAAGGACGGTCAAAACCGCTACCTCTTCGGCTATGGCGAGCAAGACAACGGCCTGGCCGGCGCGCGGCCGAAAACACTGTGCGGCTATCCGTACCAGTATTCGGCGTTCATGCCGTCGCCCGGCGCGAACACTTTCCCGATCATCTTCGGTGACCTCCGCGGCTACTACCACGTGAACCGGATCGGCTTCTCGATTCAGGTTCTACGCGAGCTGTACGCGGAAACCAACCAGATCGTGTTGCTGGGCCGCTTGCGGTTCGGTGGACAGGTGGCGGAGCAGTACAAGATCAAAATCCAGAAGTGCAGCACGTAATCGGCTGAATGACTGGCAACGGCGGCAGGCCGCTCCTGCCGCCATTCTTCAATTTCTTATTGCGAGGATAAAGCGATGTCAAACATTCACACGCCTGCGGATCACGTGCTCACCAAACACTCGTTCTCGCTGGCGATCACGGCCGCGGCAGTCAATGGTACCGGCGTTGATACCCGTGGTTTCGAAGAGGCCAAGGCGATTTATTACGCCGCTCCGTCCGGCGCGGGCACGACGAGCGACTGCAAGCTCCAGGAATCGGACGACAACAGCACCTTTGCCGATGTCACGGGCGCGACCTTCACACAGGTCACGACCGCTGGCGGCGCGAAGATGAACACGATGAACATCAACCTGTCGAAGCGGAAGCGCTACGTGCGTCTGGTCCACACCGGCGCGGGCGGCTCGGCCGCTGGTCAGGCGTACGGGCTCTTCGAACTGTACAACCCGCGGAATGCGGCGGTTGCACAGGACGTGACGCCTGTCACGGTCTAACCCTTTCAACCCTGCCGGGCAGCTCACTCCTGCCCGGCAGAGATCAAGAATCCTGAGCCTCGATTATGAAACCAAGCGATTTTCAACCAGGCGATAAAGTTCTGATCACGGGCACGGTCCTCCGCACGCGCGGCGAAGACGACAGCGATCCGGCCTATCAGGGCGTCGATGTGCAGCTACCGGATGGACAGCTCGTCCAGACGAACTTAATGAATCTGGCCGGGCCGCCGGCGGACAAGGCCGTCAAGGCGGCCGCTGATAAGGCCGTCAAAGAAGCGAAAACGAAGTGACCATCGAGCAGCAATACAACGAGGCCATGGAGCAGCTCAAGCTCTTCGCGCAGCCGGACGTGGAGCCAATACTCTCGCCGGACGAGCTGAAGGCGATCCTGACGGCGCAGAAACGGGCGGACCTATGGACGGCAAGCACACCCTATGTCGTCGGTGACACGATTCTGCCGACGGTTGGCAATGGCCACCGGTATGTCTGCACACAGGCAGGAACTTCCGGCACGACGGAGCCGACATGGTCGCGAGCGCTGGGCGCGATCGCAGCAGATGGCACATCGGACCCGCAACTGCGATGGAAGGAAGACGGGCCGGCGTTCAAGAACGTCTACAACGTCCGGGCCGCGATTCATAAGGCTTGGATCGTCAAGGCAGGGAAGGCGAGCATCTCTGTCGATATCAAGCAGCAGGTGGGCGGGATGATGGCGTCACAGGTCTATGACCACTGCATCAAGATGTCGCAGGCATTCGCCCCGATGGAGATTTCCTGATGAGCACCATTGCGGGCAGCATCGCGGCGGCATCGGTCCAGCAGTCGATCGACTGGATGGGCGAGACGTTCACGATTACCCGCAAGGTAATGACCGCTTATGACGCCGCCACCACCGAGGCGACACCGGGCAGCACGACCATCACGGTCAAGGGAATCTTTGATGACTATCGCTCGCGCAATTTTGGTGAAAGCACGGACGTGCGCGGAGATGAAAAGGCGATCGTAATCGGGACCAAGGACACCGACGGCGAAGCGCTCAGTTTTACGCCCGGCATCGGCGATCTGGTTACATCGAATGGATTTAATGCCTTGATACGCACGGTGCAGCCGCTGCAGGGGCCGCAAGGCGTCACGACGTTTTACCGACTGGTGTTTGAATATGCCTGATACCAATTACAGATCGGTTATCAAGCGGTTTCGCGCAAAGATCGCGAGGCAATCGCTGCTCGTCGCGCAGGATGTCTCGGTTGAGCTTTCCGCGCGCGTCATTCGCCGGACGCCGATCGACACGACGCGATGTGTCGCTAATTGGGAGAGCGCAATCAATACCGTGCCGCAGGAATTCGACGATGAACGACGCGATCCGGCCGGCCAGGCCAGCTTGAGCCGGGCGAAAGAAGCAGCGGCGTCGATGCGACTGGGAAATGCCTTCGTGATTGCCAATTCCGCGCCTTATGTGTTCCGGCTCGAGAACGGATGGAGCAATCAGGCTCCGGCCGGCTTTCGAGACCTGGCAGTCGCTGAGTTTCAACGAATCGCACAGCGGTCGATCGAGCGGCGCGCCCGGAGTAGAAGCTGATGGCTTTCCCTGATTCCACAAGCCGCTTGGATATTGGCCGCGTGATCGAGCAGCGATTGGCGGCGCAGTGGGTAAGTGGTGCGGAGTACCGCACGGCGATTCAGTGGCCGAGCGTGCTGGGGCTGATCGACGTTGACAAGACGACGGTGATCGCCAATCCGCCGACGCTGACAGACTGGATTCAGTTGGACGTGATTGACGGCGACACCGAGGCCGCGACGTTCGGCGGAACGAAGGGGCTGAACGTCACAACGTCAATTATTCAGATCACGATCAACACGCCGCGCAACAGTGGGGATAAGCAATTGCTCACGCTCGGCGGACTGGCAAAAGAGATTTTCAACCGCTATCACGCGAACGGATTGCGGTGCGAGGCAAGCAGCCTCCGCAAGATCGAAGCGCAAGGCGGATACCTGAGAGCGGCGATCAGAACGCCGTTCGAATACTACGAAGAGGTGAGCTGATGCCAAGAAAAGATTCATACGAGACTGGTGAAATTGCCATGCCGGATTCCCTGACCATCCCGGAAGGGCTTATTCAAGTCACGGAAGAGGAAGCCCGGGCTTACTGGGCATCCGGTCGCTATCCCGAGGAAGCAGCGGCGATGCTGGCAGAGCATTCCATCGCAGGAGCCTTTTTCATCCCCGGCCCAACCAATGCGCCGCAGGCCGATCCGCCGGCGGTAATTCTCAACCAGGAATAAGTGAGGTGATCCAATGGCAGACGGCGCCAGTATTTCACAACTAAGTCATGCATTCGTCGCCGAAGTGACGCGCGGCACCACGCCGACGTCTCCGGCATATAACTACATCCCGATCCGGCAAGGCAGCCAGCTCCAGGTCGACAAGAATTTCGAGCAATCGACGCTGATCAATGCGACTCGCGACCCGGGCGCGCGCATCGGCGGCGTCGCCGGCTGGTCGGGGACAATTAGCTGTCCGCTCGTTCGTGAAACGGGACTGGATAAACTGCTTGAATCCGCGCTGTCCGGCGCGTTTGCCACCGTCTCACCGGGTGCAATCACGGGCGCGTGGGCAGCAGCGGGCAAGACGTTCACGCGATCCACGGGAAACTTTTTGACGGCATCCCTGACGACGCGCATCGAAGTCGGCGATCTGCTCTTTGCGGCCGGCACGACGAACAATCAGACGCAATTGAGCGCCGCGATTGCCAGCACCACTGCGACCACGGTTGCAGTGGACACGGTGGACGCGACGACCGTGATTCCGTCGACCGGCGCGTACGTGAAGATCGACAACGAAATCTTGCTTGTGACGGCGCGCACTGCCACTTCATTGACGGTGACACGCGGCGCACTGGGCACGACGGCCGCAACGCACGCGGACAACGCGCCGGTGCTGATCGGCCGCGTCGTGACGGCGGCGACCGCGACGGTGCTGACCTTTGCGAACGCGCTGATTGTTGATGAGGCGGCTGTTGCAACCACGCTCACCGGAACCACTTCGGTTCTCGTGCCGTCCACTACGCGGACCTTCGGCACGTTTGAGCAGAAGTTCGGTGACATCAACCTGTATGAGATCTTCAAGGGCGGCGAGGTGAACACCGCGCAGTTCAATTGTCCGACTTCAGGCGAAATCGGAATTGAATTTGCGCTACTGGGCACGAAGTACGCGACCGGTCAGGTAGGCAGTTCCAGCTATACCGCGACCGCCTCGCGCACGCCGTTCGCAGCCAGCGTCGCCGGGTCGGCCCTGACGAAAGATGGCGCCGCGCTCGGAACCTGCGTCGAAAATCTTCAGTTCACGATCAACAACAATCGTGCCCTGAAATACGGCGTCGGCGAGCAGTTCGCCTGCTTCGTCGAAGAGGGGATTCGCCAGATTGACCTGACCTTCGGCTTGTACCTTGTTGACGGTTCATTCCAAATGATATTCCAGGCGGAAACGCGATTTGGGCTAAACTTCACGGCGGTCAGCGCGGATGGGGACAAATATCAATTTGTCTTTCCGCGCCTCGTGATGACGTCCCTTCCGCGCCAGGTCAGCGGCCAGACCTTCGTTGAGAATGCGGCGGCCTCGGCAGAGAAGGACAGCGTATCCGGCTCAGCCTTCTGGATTCGCAAAATCGTCGGTTCGTAATCTTAACCAATAACGACGGGCATCCGAGCATCACCGCCGGATGCCCCCTCACAAAGCGGGCAAACAATGGCAATCAATTTTGGGGCGCTCTCCGCGCTCGATACGATCTCAGAAGCCAACCGCGGGAGTTGGCTGACTCTCCTCGACAAACACAAACAACCTTCCGGCGTCCGGCTCAAACTTCTCGGGACGGATTCCGACGAGTGGCGGCGTCTGGACCACAGCGACGCCAACCAGCGGATTCGAGCCGCACAAAAGGCCGGGAAGCTGGTCACGTTGTCCTCTGAGCAGATCGAGGAAATGGAGCTTCAGCGGCTTTCCCTGATCACAATCGAGTGGGAGGGCATTCCGGATGAAAGCGGCGGCCCGGCGCCGTGCAATCCAACCAACGCCTATGCGTTTTATAAAGCCTTTCCTGATGCCGTACGGCAGGCGCAAAAGTTCCTGCAGGATGGCGCGCAGGAGGACGTGGGCTTTGGCGTTGATGCATACATGGGCAGCATCGCAAAAAACTCATCGCCTGCGCTGAGTGGGAATTCGGCGGCGGCGCAGAGCGATTCGCCAGCCTCGGCAAACGCGTAAAGGATGGACTGCCGATCAATGTGGCGGACGTGCCGCGCGGGATGCCGAGCGAACCGCATCCGCAGTTTGGCGTGATCGTTGACCCGGCGGCATGGGCGAGTTATGAGCCGATCAAATTACTGCCTGAAGTCGCGGCGATCATTGACTGCTACCGCAGTTTGCGCATCGGCAGCGTGGGCAATGGCTGGGGTCCGGCGCCGATATCCTGGGAGACAATTGATGCGTATTCCCGATTGACGCGGACGCGGTTTGATAACTGGACACTGAATCTGATCCGGATGGTCGATTCGATCTATCTGAAAGCCGCGCGGGACCGTGCCGAGCGGCAACGGCAGGATCAGCCGCGGGGCTGATCGCGCGAGGCGAGATAGACAAACAGGGCGAGGACGGCCGCGACGATCGCCGAAGCGATCCACGCCAAGCCGCGAATCCCCGCAATGATAACGCTGAAGGCATCGCCGCCGACTGGCTTTGGAGCAAGGGCAGTAAACATTCCGATGAATACTGCCAGGAAGGCATAGGCGGCGAGCAGGCCGGACAGAAAGACGCCGGCGAGTGAGTTGGGCGCATTGGATTCTTCTGAGTTCATAGCGGCGGATTTTGGGTTAGGAGTGGTAAAAGGTCAATGGTTGACATCGCTTCATTAGG
>FRDC01004674.1_pt1 | contig 12810 bp, 9 predicted proteins | sample 1106171 | NCBI WGS metagenome assembly FRDC01 (sample SAMEA3930566, study PRJEB13176) | freshwater metagenome | biome: Drinking water system; feature: drinking water; material: water | place: Singapore | collected 2014-12-20
TCAATCTGTCTCAGGAGTGCTGACGGCGGACACGAACCGAACTGGAGCGGACGGCCTACCTGCGGACGATCCAAGATTGGGTCATCCGTCTGCAGATCAAGACCGTTCCAGGTGTCGCTGGCGTCGACGGCATTGGTGGCTACGAGAAGCAGTATCACGTCCAGCCCGATCCGACGAAACTGACCGCCCTCGATCTCTCCTTCGGCGATGTTGCCCGCGCGCTGGAGGCGAACAACGCGAACCAGGGCGCCCGCTACCTGGAGGACAACGGAGAGGGCTACGTCGTCCGCGCCGCCGGCCGTCTAGAGAACATGGAGGAAATCGGCAACGTCGTCGTTACCACCCGCGGTGGTGTGCCGGTCCGGATCAAGGATATCGCCGAAGTGCGCATCGGCCGCGACCTTCGTACCGGCTCAGGAAGCGAGAACGGCAAAGAGGCCGTGATCGGCACGGCCCTGATGCTGATCGGGGCAAACAGCCGGACCGTGGCCGCAGGCGTCGACGCCAAGATGAACGAGATCCGCAAATCGTTGCCGCCGGGCATCGAGGTGCAGACCGTTCTCAACCGCACCATTCTGGTCGAAGCCACGATCAAGACCGTGGCCCGGAACCTCGCGGAAGGTGCGACCCTCGTCATCGTCATCCTCTTTCTTCTCCTCGGCAATATCCGAGCCGCCATCATCACGGCATTGGTCATTCCGATTGCCATGCTGATGACCATGACCGGCATGGTTGAGGCGAAGATCTCGGCGAACCTGATGTCGCTCGGTGCCCTCGACTTCGGACTGATCGTCGACGGCGCCGTCATCATCGCGGAGAACTCACTCCGGCATCTTGCGGAGAAGCAGCACGAACTCGGCCGGACCCTAGACACGGAGGAGCGGCTGCAGACCGTACGGGCCTCTGCCGAGGAGATGATCAAGCCTTCTCTCTACGGTCAGGCTATCATCATCCTAGTCTACGTGCCGCTCCTCACCTTCACGGGCGTCGAGGGTAAGATGTTCCAGCCCATGGCGTTGACCGTCATCATCGCGCTGGTCGCTGCCTTCGTCCTGTCCCTCACCTTCGTGCCGGCGCTGATTTCCATCGTCATTACCGGCAAGGTCACCGAGAAGGACAACCTCATCATCCGCGCATTCAAGGCGGCCTACCGGCCAGTGCTGGGCAACGCGGTCCGCACGCCCATGATCTTCATCCTGAGCGCGTTGCTGCTGCTGGCAGGCGCCGGCGCGCTGTTCACGCGACTCGGCGCCGAGTTCATCCCGCAACTCGACGAGAAGAGCATCGCGCTCAACGCGCTGCGCATCCCCTCGACTTCGTTGAGCCAATCGCAGGCGATGCAGCTCAGGATCGAGCAGACGGTCGCGAAGTTTCCCCAGGTGGCCTACGTCTTCTCCAAGACCGGAACGGCCGAGGTCGCGTCCGACCCCATGCCGCCGAACTCGTCGGATACGTTCGTAATCCTCAAGCCTCAGGAGGAATGGCCGAATCCCGAACTGTCCAAAGCCGAACTACAGGAGCAGATCGAGAAGGCGGTCGGCGAACTCCCCGGCAACGTCTACGAGTTCTCCCAGCCCATCCAGCTACGCTTCAATGAACTCCTCGCGGGCACTCGGGGAGACCTAGCCGTCAAGGTCTACGGCGAGGAGTTCGAGCCGATGCTCAAGGTCGCCAACCAGATCGCGACGATCCTGAGGGGCACAACCGGAGCCGAGGACGTGAAGGTGGAGCAGACCGCCGGCCTGCCGTTCCTGGAAATCAAGATCAACAAGGCCGAGGCCGCCCGCTACGGCCTGAGCACGGGAGCCGTACAGGACGTGATCGGGGCGGCAATCGGCGGCCGGGACGCCGGCGTCGTCTTCGAGGGCGACCGGCGCTTCCCCATCGTGGTGCGCCTCACCGACAAGGTGCGCGAGGATCGCGAGGCCCTAGAGAACATCCCGGTGCCGCTGCCGCCGGGAGTGAATGGTCGGGCGTCCTCGGTCCTGCTGAAGCAGGTCGCGAGTTTTTCGGTGACCGAGGGTCCGAATCAGATCAGCCGCGAGAACGGCAAGCGCCGGGTCGTGGTGACGGCCAACGTCCGGGGCCGCGACATCGGTTCGCTGGTCGAGGAGGCGCAAGCCAAGGTCATGAGCCAGGTGCAGTTGCCGGCCGGCTACTATGTCACCTGGGGTGGACAGTTCGAGAACCTCGCCTCGGCCAAACAACGTCTCCTGATTGTGGTGCCGGTCTGCTTCTTCCTGATCTTCCTGCTGCTCTACTCCGCCCTGAACTCGCCGCGGGACGCCCTGCTCGTGTTCAGCGCGGTGCCGCTGGCGCTCACCGGCGGCATCGCCGCGCTGTGGCTACGCGGCATGCCGGTCTCTGTGCCGGCGGCGGTCGGGTTCATCGCGCTCTCGGGCGTGGCGGTGCTCAACGGCCTCGTGATGCTAACCTTCATCAAGCAACTCGTGGCTCAGGGTCGGCCGAAGCGGGATGCCATATTGGAAGGCGCCATGACCCGTCTGCGACCTGTCGCAATGACGGCGCTCGTCGCTTCGCTCGGTTTCGTGCCGATGGCGCTTGCCACCGAGACCGGAGCCGAGGTGCAAAGACCGCTCGCCACCGTGGTCATCGGCGGCCTGATCAGCGCGACCCTGCTGACCCTGATCGTGCTGCCCGCCCTCTACGCTCGCTTCGGCAAAACGGTCGCGCCGGAGGCTTCGGGAGGACAGCACGCTGACACGGCTTCGCGCCGCCTCAAGGCAGCGGAGTAGGCCCAGATGCGCCGATCGGCATGGGTAGTCGTGCTGGCCTTCCTCGCTTCGACGTCAGCGGGGTATGCGGCGGAGATTCGATCCTCGGAGGCGCCGTTCGGCCTCGCCTGGGGTCCGATCGACCAAGTGCCGCGTCCGCTGAAGGCCGACCGCGAGGCCAACCTGACCGCCTTGTACTACCCGCAAGGCTGGGGACCGGCGGTCGGGCCCGGAACAGCGCTGGTGGTCCTGGTGGTCTGCAGGGACGAAGGGCTGCAGCAGGTGGTCTGGGTCGGCATGCCGCTGGGCGGGGAGGAACTGGCGCAGGCGCGCCGGGCCATCCGCGAGGAGGGCGTGCGCCGCTACGGCGAACCCGAGCGGGGACCGTCTGCCGATGCCGAGCTCTGGCCCGGCGGGCGGGCGCTCCTGGCCAGCCGCGCGATCCCGGACGGACGGCGTGAGCTCGTCATGGCCGCCTACGGCCCCGGCTACGCGGCATGCTCGGACAGCCATCGGGGCCAGACGGGACACGTCGCGGGCGCGCACGTGGCCGACCTGTTCGGCTCGGCCGATCGATGAGGTCGAGGGCTGCATAGACATCACAACGGATGGGAATCGGATCATGGGTCAGGGACACTCGCACGGGGGCGCCCGCGGACATTCCCATGGAGGAGGCATCCCATCGGGCTCGGCCGCGGCGAGGAACAAGGGTCGGCTTGCCTGGGCACTGGGGCTGACGCTGACCTACATGCTGGCCGAGGTCGTGGGCGGTCTGCTGACGGGCAGCCTCGCGCTGCTGGCCGACGCCGCGCACATGGTCACGGACGCGGGCGGCCTCGCCCTGGCCCTGCTCGCCATCCACTACGCCGCCAAGGCGCCCACGCCGGGAAAGAGCTTCGGCTACATGCGCTTCGAGATCCTCGCGGCGCTCGCCAACGCCGTCGTGCTGCTCGGGGTGACGGCCTACATCCTCTACGAGGCCTACAGGCGCTTCGTCGAGCCCAACGAGATCCTCGGCTGGCCGATGATGCTGGTGGCGCTCGTCGGCCTCGGCGTGAACCTCGCCAGCATGAAGCTGCTTTCCGGCGGCTCGTCCGAGAGCCTCAACGTCAAGGGCGCCTACTTCGAGGTGTTCTCCGACATGCTGGGCTCGGTCGGCGTCATCGTCGCGGCCCTTCTGGTGATGGCGACGGGCTGGCGCTGGATCGATCCGCTCGTCGGCGCCGGCATCGGCCTGTTCATCGTGCCGCGCACCTGGCGGCTCCTCAACGAGGCGCTGCACATCCTGCTGGAAGGCACGCCGCCGGGTGTCGACCTCGCGGACCTGAAGGCCGAGATCGAGGTGATGCCGGGCGTGCGGCGCGTCTACGACCTGCATGCCTGGACGCTGACTTCCGGGTTCGATGCGATGAGCGGCCATGTGGTCGTGGACGATACCGCCGATGCCCCCGGCGTCATCAGGGCGGTCCGCTCCCTGATGAAGGAGCGGCACGGCATCGAGCACGTCACCGTCCAGATCGAGGACGAGTCTTTGGCAGCGGAAGCAGCCAAGCTTCCCGTCTGAGATCCTCCGGCCATGGCGGGAAAGAAGCTCGCTCGCGAGCAGCTGGAATGGGGCTCGAGTCCTCGCGGCAGGAGACGAGCCCGGCCGCACATCCGGAAGGCGGCGGGCCGCGATCTTCTCAAGGCGGGGATCATCGTCGCCGCCCTGGTGGGATTGCTGATGCTTCTGGGACGCTTCGCCTAGGCGGAGCGCCGGGGTGCCGATGCGGCGTGCAACCCGTCAGCGACCGTCAGCGGTGCGCACTCCGAACCAGAGATCCTTGACCTGGTCGAAATGCGCCTTCGGGCTGTAGGCCGCCACCGGCACGGCGGTGAAGCGCACCGTCAGCCGGCCGATCGCCTGCACGACGCCGTAGGAGAAGATCACGCGGTCGCGCTGCGCCGTGATCAGGTTCACGCGGGCGTTGAGCAGTTCCTGCTGCGCGTTCAGCACGTCGAGGGTGGTGCGCTGGCCGACGCGCGCTTCCTCGCGCACGCCGTTCAGCGCCACCTCGTTCGCCTGGACCTGCGCCTGGGAGGCGATCACGCGGGCCTTGGCCGCCTCGAGCCGTCCCCAGAAATCGACGATCTGGGCCCGGACCTGATCCCGGACCTGCTCCGCCTCGATGCGGCGCTGCCCGACCTGCTCCTTGGCCTGGCGGATCTGCGCGTATTCCTGGCCGCCCTGGTAGAGCGGGATGGTCAGGCGGCCGAGGATCGAGGCCGCGTAGCCGCTCGTGTTGGCGAGCTGCTGGTCGTAGGCCTGCTGCACTTGGCCCTGCACGCTGAGCGTCGGGTAGAGGGTGCCCTCGAACACCTTCACCTGGGCCTCGGCCGCGTCGACCGCGTGGAAGGCCGAGAGGATCTGCGGGTGCTCCTTGAGGCCGACGGCGACCGCCTGGTCGAGGCTCGCCGGCACGTAGCGGTCGAGCGGGCGGCCGGGGGCGAGCTGGCGCGGCTCGACGCCGATGTTCTGGCGGTAGATGCCGATCGAGGTGCGCAGAGCCGATTCGGCGGCGCTCACGTCGGCGCGGGCGCCCGCGAGGCGGGCCTCGGCCTGGGCGACGTCGGTGCGCGTCACCTCGCCGACGTTGAAGCGGTCGCGGGTCTGACGGAGCTGCTCCTCGAGCACCTCGACGTTGTTGCGCCGCAGCTCCAGCGTCGCGGTGTCCGATAGGACGTTCATGTACGCCTGCACGGCGTTGAACAGCACCGACATCTCGGTGAATCGCAGCGTCTCGCGCTGGCTGTACACGCCGAACTCGGCGCGCCGGGTGTTGTTGTCGGTCTGGAAGCCGTTGAACAGGGTCTGGTTGACGACGAGGCCCGCCGAGGCCGGCTTCAGGAGCTGCTGCCGGGTGCCCCCTTCGAGGCTGCCCTCCTGCTGGGTGACGCCGGCCTGCACGTTCATCGACGCGGTCGGGCGATAGCCCGACTGGGCGATGGCGACGTCCTCGTCGCGCACGCGGGTGAGCGCCCGGCTGGCGTTCAACTGGGGGTTGCCGCCGTAGGCCTTGGCCATCGCGCTTTCCAGCGTCTCGGCCGAGGCCGGCGAGAGGGACGCGGCTGCGACCGACGCGAGCCCGAACGCCGCGGATCGTGCGCAGAGCGATTTCTCGCACTCCCGGAAAGATCGACGCAAAACCATGAACTCTTGCCCAATTCGTCGGCTTCGACGGTTCATATGACGAGCCGGGCAGGTGATCCGGCGCGGCTCGGGTCGGCGGACCGGCCTACTGCTTCTCGAAGCGCGCCTGGATGGTGTGTCCATGCACCTTGGCGGAGAGCACGACCTTCGCGCCCGCGGCCAGCGGAGCCTTCAGGTCGCCGACGAGCCTGTTCGGGGCGGCGGGCTTCAGAGTCAGCGTCTCGGTCTTGCTTCCGGCCTGTACGAAGGCCTTCGCCGTGAGGCCAGCCGTGTCGACCGGCTTCCCGTCCTCGCCGGTCAGGAAGAACGTGACGCCGCTCTCGGAGGCGACGAACTCGATGGGATGGCCGTCGGAGACCGTGGTCTGACCGCCGTTCGGGCCTGCGGCGAGCGACGGCGACGCGGTGGCCAGGGCCATGGCGACGGCCGCGATGCGAAATGCAGAGCGCATGGTGATGTCCTTTCTCGGTTGGTTGAGTTGGCCTCAGAACGCCTCGACCGGCGTGCTACCCGGAGTGTCGGGAGAGACCTCCGAATGGCGTAGAGCATCGGTTCGCAGCCGTTCGAGCGGCTTGCGACCGAAGGTCAGGAACAGGACCGGCGTCAGGACCGTGTCGAGGAGCGTTGCGCTGATCAGCCCGCCGAAGATCGTCACCGCCACCGGGTGGAGGATCTCCTTGCCCGGCGCGTCGGCCCCGATCAGCAGCGGCACCAGGGCGACGCCGGCCGAGAGCGCCGTCATCAGCACCGGCGCCAGCCGCTCCAGGCTGCCGCGGATCACGAGTTCCCGACCGAAGGGGAGCCCGTCGTGGATCGCGAGGTTCAGGTAGTGGCTGATCTTCAGGATGCCGTTGCGGGTGGCGATGCCGGTGAGCGTGATGAAGCCGATCATCGAGGCCACCGAGAGCGGCTGCCCGGCGATCTTCAGGGCCGCCACCGAGCCGATCAGCGCCAGCGGAATGCTGCCGAGGATGATGAGCGTGAACACCACCGAGCGGTAGCGGCTGTAGAGCAGCGCGAAGACCAGCGCGAGCGAAAGGAGCGAGAGCAGGCCGATGGTCCGGCTCGCCTCCGCTTGCGCCTGGAAGGAGCCCTCGAGGCTGGTGGTGTAGCCGTTGGGTAGGTTCGTCGTGGCGACCTTCTCCTGGATGGCCTGGACGATCCTGCCCATGTCGGACCCGGCCTGCGTGTTGGCCTGCACGACGATGCGGCGGCGGGCGTTCTCGCGCAGGATCTGGTTCGGCCCGTCCGTCTCGCGGATGTCGGCGATCTGCCGCGCCGGCACCCAGCCGGACGGCGTCTCGACGAGGAGGTCGCCGAGGCGCTGCGTGGTGCGCATGGTGTCGGAGAGGCGCATCACGACGTCGAAGCGGCGATAGCCGTCCACCACCCGCGAGACCACCTGCCCGTTGGACAGGCGGCTCAACTGCTCGACCAGGGCGGCGGGCTGCACGCCGTAGAGGGCGGCCCGCGCGTAGTCGACGCGGATCTCGAGTTGCGGGATCAGCACCTGCTTCTCGACCTGGAGGTCGGCGAGGCCGGGGATCTCGGCCATGCGCTGCCGCAGGTCCTCGGCGAGGGCGCGTAGGGTGTCGAGGTCCTCGCCGAAGATCTTCAGCGCGATCTCGGCGCGCACGCCGGACAGCATGTGGTCGAGCCGGTGCGAGATCGGCTGGCCGACGTTCACGTTGACGGGGAGCACCGCGAGCCGCCCGCGGATGTCGGCGACGAGCTCGGGTTTGGGCCGGGCGCCCGGCTTCAGGTCGACCTCCAAGTCGGAGGAATGCACGCCCTCGGCATGCTCGTCGAGCTCGGCCCGGCCGGTGCGACGCCCGATGGATTTCACGTCCGGCATCTCCAGGAGCAGGCGCTCGGCGACGAGTCCGATGCGGTTGCTCTCGGCCAGCGAGATGCCGGGATTGAAGGTCATGTTGACCGTGAAGGAGCCCTCGTTGAAGGGCGGCAGGAACGTCCGAGGCAGGAAGGATGCCGCGATCCCCGCCACCGCCACCCCAAGGCCCGCGACCGCCATCACCAGCCGGGCGTGCCCGAGCAGGCCGCGCAGCAACGCGGCATTGGCGCGCTTGAGCACGCGCACGAGCCCGCTCTCGTGCTCCTCCAGCCGCTTCAGGCCCGGCAGCAGGTAGTAGGCCAGCACCGGCGTCAGGGTGATCGAGACGAGGAGGCTCGCCAGGATCGAGACGATGTAGGCTTGTCCCAGAGGCGCGAAGAGCCGGCCCTCGATGCCCGACAGCGCGAAGAGCGGCACGAAGACCAGCACGATCACCATCGTCGCGTAGACGATGCCGGAGCGCACCTCGTTCGAGGCGGAGACCACCACCTCGAAGACCGAGCGCGGATTGCCGGCCCGCCGGTTCTCGCCGAGCCTGCGAAAGATATTCTCCACGTCGACCACGGCGTCGTCGACGAGCTCGCCGATGGCGATGGCGAGCCCGCCGAGCGTCATCGTGTTGATGGAGAGCCCCGCGAGGTGGAACACGATGGCGGTGGCGAGGATCGAGACCGGGATCGCGGTCAGCGAGATCGCGGTGGTGCGCACGTTGAGCAGGAAGGCGAACAGCACGACCGCGACGACGACGACCGCCTCCATCAGCACGGTCTCGACGTTGCGGATCGAGGTTTCGATGAAATTGGCCTGCCGGAAGATCAGTTGGTCCGCGCGTACGCCCTTGAACGCGCAGGCCTCGCTGGCCGGCTCCGTCAGGGACGAGGCCCCGGTCTTTCCCGCACCGGCGCCGCAGGCGTTCAGGCTGGCGGTGATGTCCTTGAGCGCCGCTTCGACCTCGCGGGTGAGGCGGACCGTATCGACGCCCGGCTGCTTCTCCACCGAGACGACGACGGCCGGCGCGCCCATGTAGCCCGCATCGCCCCGCTTCACCCGGGCGGCGAAGGAGACCTCGGCCACCTGCCGAAGGTAGACCGGTCGGTTGTTGACCGTGGCCACGACCATGTTGCGCAGGTCGTCGAGGTTCATGGTCCGGCCGAGGTTCCGGATCAGGTACTCGCGTGCATACTGGTCGGTGAAGCCGCCGCCGGTATTCGTGCCGAACTGCGCGAGCGCCGTCTCCAGTTGGATGTGCGTGATGCCGAGCGCACGGAGCGCCGTGGGCTGGGGCGCCACCCGGAACTGACGCACCTCGCCGCCCATCGGGATCACCTGCGCGACGCCGGGGATCGCGAGCAGGCGCGGGCGGATGGTGAAGTCGGCCAGTTCTCGCAGTTGCATCGGCGAGACCGAGCCGCCGCTCAACGCCACCATGACGATCTGGCCCATGATCGAGGAGACCGGGCCCATCATCGGATTCACGGTCAGGGGCAGTTGCGGCCGCACCATCGCAAGCCTCTCTGAGACCTGCTGGCGGTTGCGGTAGATGTCGGTGCCCCAGTCGAACTCGACGTAGATCACCGAGAGGCCGACACCCGAGACCGAGCGGACGCGGGTGACGCCGGGCAGGCCGTTCATCTGCGTCTCGAGGGGGAAGGTGACGAGCTGCTCGACCTCCTGGGGCGCGAGGCCCTCCGCCTCGGTCATGATGGTGACGGTCGGCCGGTTGAGGTCGGGGAAGACGTCCACCGGCAGCTTCGTCACGACGAAGGATCCGTAGAGGACGAGCACGGCCGCGAGCGCCAGCACGAGCAGGCGGTTGCGCAGCGACTGCGTGACGAGGAGGGTGAACATCGGGCGCCTCTCCTCAGCGGACCTGGTTGAGGAGTTCGGCACCCTGGGTCACGATCCGCTTGCCCGGCACCAGTCCGGACACGACCAGAACGTGGCCTGCGTCGAGGGGCTCGACGCGCACCTCGCGCGGTTGGAAGCGCTCGGGGGCGGTGTGCTCGTAGACGATGTTCTGTCCGTTTCCGCCGCGGACCACGCTCATGCGCGGCAGCGACAATCCCGCCTGCTGCGCGTCGGTCGCGGCCAGCACCGTGACGAACTGCCCGGTGCGCAGTTCCGGCGGCGCGCCCTGCACCGCGAAATGCAAGGGAACGGCCTGGCTGCGGTCGGCCAGTCCCGCGCCCATGTAGGCAAGACGGAGCATCCGGCCGCTCGCCATGCGTGCGGTGGCGTCCTGCCCGCCGGCCAGCGCGTCGAAGCTCAGGGCCTCGACCCAGAGGCGCGTCGGATCGACGATCTGGAAGACCTGCACGCCGGGGCTCGCCATCTGGCCGGCGACCGCGTTCGCCTCCGCGATGACTCCGTCGACCGGTGCCTTGAGCGCCTCGGGCTGCTGGCGGATGTTGTCGAGGGCCGAGCGGCGGTCGAGCAGGCCTTTCAGCTCGGCCTGGGCGTCCTCGAGCTGAACCTGCGAGACGGCACCACCTGGCGCGAGCTTGCGGTAGCGCTCGACCCGCCGCTCGACGATCACGATCTGCTGGTCGAGCTCGCCCTGGCGCTGGCGCATGTCGGAGACGTCCACCGCCTGCACCGGGGGCGTCACGTAGGCCAGCACCTCTCCCTTCCGCACCTTCGTGCCGAGCCGTGGGAAGATTCCGGACTCCGGAGGGGAAAGGCGGCCGCCGACCGAGGACTGGACCACGCCGCTGGCGCTCGGATCGGGAACGATGCGGCCCGGGAGTTCGATCGTCCGACGGAGGGTATCGGAGGCGATCACCACGGTCCTGACCGCGAGGACACGCTGCGTCGGCTTCGGCACGAAGATCGATCCGTCCGGCTGGCGTCGCGCCAGGTCCTGGGAGCTCGGCGCCGCCATCTGAAGAATCTGGGGCGCAGGTGCGCCGGTCCCGCCATGGCCTTCGTCCGCGAAGGCACGGGGCGCGAATGCGAGGGCAACGACGAGCGCGACCAGGGCGGTGGCGGGCAGGTAGCGCCGTCCACGCATCAGAAGCGTGACGGCGATGCCCAGGAGAAAGCCGATTCCCCCGATCGCCAGCGGGAGCGGATCAGCCTCCTTGAGGTGGCGCCGGAAGTCGTGGGCCGCCGCGAGGCCGATCGTCCAGGCGGAAGCGCCCGCCGCCTGGGGCGCCGGTTGCGGCTCCGGAACGACCAGCGTGACCGGAAACATGTCGGCGGCACCGGCGGCCGTCACGGTGAACAGCACCTCGTGCTCGCCGGGATGGGCGCTCCAGGGAGCGTCGAACGCGTAGCTGCCGTCCGGCATCGGCGTGCCGGCGGCCGGTCCTTCGGGCGTCTCCGCCTGCACGGCGGCGTCCGTCACCGGCTCGTTCGTGCCCGCGCGGTCGAGGAAGACCGCCAGCCGCCCGCCGCGGGCGATCGCCACCAGTTCGAGGGCATCCGTGCTGGATGTACCGCGCGGCGCGGTCGACATCGGCGGACCCTGTGCTTCGCTGCCGTGGTCGTGACCTTCGTGGGAGAAGGAAGTCGTCGGCGCGCAAGCCCAAAGGGCGAGCGTCAGGACGGCCATCCGCAGAGCGGAGGCGGAGAGTGAACGCATGGAGAATCAAGCCTTCGCGATATGGGAGGCCGGCGGCGACCTTCCGCAGGCGACCGCTCGGAACGCGCGTCGAAGCGCGGACCTCAGGCGAAGGTTCGAGGGGGCTCGGGTAGCGTCTCGGGACTCACGCTGTCAAACGCGACGACGCGGATCCCGGCCAAGGTCCGCTCCAGACGCCAGGAGACGGGCACGGCCGCACAATACCAGCGCGCGAGCGAGGCTTGGCAGCAGCAGCTCATCCCGCATTGTGCGGCCGATGCGTCGCCGTTGTCCCGTTGTTCCACGTCGTCTGACAGGCCGCGCGACAGCTCGGCATCCGATTTGTCGGAATGGTCGACCACAGCCACCTTCGGATAGCCGGCGTGGCTGGCGCCTGCATGCGCATGACCCGCGCCCGCCATCGAGAAGGCGGCAAACATCACGACCTGGACGATCGTGAGGAGTTCGCGCCAAAGGGACCGGGTCGCCGACATGACGCGGCGTCCATATCACATCTTGGCCGTCCGGCCATCCGCTTTCTGTTGCCGAGCAGCCTCGCCCTGATCGGTTCGCGTGCCGACCTCGCATTCAAACCACCGCAGGACGGCGAGACCATCGGAATGAAGTTCCGCGCGAGGCCTTCCCGATGCCTCGCGCGGCCGCGGTGCGAGCCAGCGCCTTCCTGTGACGGTGGGGTGGACGGCGTACCGGATTCGAGCCGGGCATGCTCGGGGCACGTCCGGCGCTTCGCATCTCGGCGCCTGCGTGTCGGCGCTTCCGTGACGAACGGCGTCGGATCGCCGCGTCTTCGGTCCGGACGAACGGCCCTCGAGACGGCCGCGGCGCCGACCGGTCCGACCTCGAGGCATGGCGACTGGCGGTCGGAGGCGGGAGCGGCAGGTCGGCGGAGGCCGCATCGAGGCGGATCTCGGCGGTTCGGTCACGTGGCGACGTCGAGCACGTCCGGATCAGCGACGTTCCGGCAATCCGACCGGCACCTCGACGTACAGGCCCCGGCGGATCTGCCCGTGCCTCATGATGTGACGCTCCCCGCGCGCCGCCATCGTCGGACGATCCGTCGACGGCCGCAACGTTCGCCATGCCGAGCAGGGAGGAACTCGTGCGCTCGATTTGACCACGATCAAACTTCATTGCCGCGACGTCACGCAACATCGGATTCGGGGCGCCTGCGCCTCGATCGCCACCTTGATCGCGCTCGGGATGGATCGTGCCGGCCGAGATCGGAAGAGTCCGATATCACGCAGTTTCTCGCGCGAAGGGCCGTCGACATGCTCGCATGCCGGACAGATGAAGAATTCAGCATGAAGTTCACGCCCGTCGATCGAGAAAAACCGCTCGATACCATCGCCGCGCGAGAACGGCGGCGAACAACCAAGGCGGCCTGACGGAGAATTCGAGGATCCGAAGTCCGACATCGGCGGCAGACGAAGGCCAGGTGACAGGAATGGAT
>FRDC01003170.1_pt1 | contig 12808 bp, 10 predicted proteins | sample 1106171 | NCBI WGS metagenome assembly FRDC01 (sample SAMEA3930566, study PRJEB13176) | freshwater metagenome | biome: Drinking water system; feature: drinking water; material: water | place: Singapore | collected 2014-12-20
GGAATGCAATGGCACGAATCTGGTTAAGCCTATGTATGATGCTCGGCATGGTTGCCTCGACGGAACTGTCGATAGCGGAAACTCATTCTGAACATGTCAATTGGGGGAAATGGAGTTTCGATTGGGAGGTGCGAGATAACACCGGTTTGGCGCTTCGCAATGTGCGTTACGGGGATGAGTTGGTCCTCTCCAAAGGCAGCATGCCGGTTGTGCGGGTGAAGTATGTCAAGGAGCAGGTCTGGTGGAATCCCTTCACCTGGTTCGGCTCTCGAGCTGAGAGCGGGCGCTGTGGTCCGTTTCAGGATCGGCTGCGCTGGCAAGACCTCGTGCCGATCGTCAATTGTGGTGATCAGAAGGTCTGTATGGAGACTTCCACTCAGCACAATGTGAAGTGGCTTGAGGTGGGGATCTATGCCCGCATCGGGGAATATCATCTCTATCAGTCCTGGCATTTGTCGGATGACGGTGAACTCCGCCCCGTGCTGCATAGCCGGGGGCTCTCATGCAATACAAACCATGTCCACCATCCGTACTGGCGATTTGATTTCGATATCAATGGGAACGGCATGGACCAGGTCTTTGTTCACGAAGAGGGAGGACCGGACCGTGGATGGGGACCGGGGTGGCGGAAATATACGAATGAGCGGAACGATGTCAAAATTCAGGCACTGAATAAAAGATGGTTGGTGCGCGATCAGCTGAACGGCCATGGTGTGTGGATTTTGCCTGGTACGGGTTATGTGCCGCTCAAAGATGACGGTGAGCGGGACAATTTTGCCGATCTGGATGTGGCCATTCGCCGGGCCAAGGCCAGTGAAGACGTTCCGTGGAGTTTCGGCGCACGCGGCCAACTTGGCTATGATGAGGACAATCAGGGAGTGCAAGAACAAGACGTCGTGGTTTGGTATGTGGCGCACTTGCCCCACATGGCTGCCATGGGTCAGACTAAATGGTTGTCCTTAGGACCGATCCTCAAAATTCATCGATAGTCTCGGGGCTTTCCATCATCCATCCAAGTCTTGGATGGTATTCATGCGATTCCTGGCCGGCTCAGTTCTCTTAAATGGCACAGCTTATGCGTACAACTTACTCGAGAAATATATGGTGTGTCACTTGACAGAAAAGATCAAAGAGGAGTAAGGAGGAAATATCACATACCCTGAATGACTGAGTACGGATTTGTCTGTTCCTGTACGTATTTGGTTAGTCATTCAGCAACAGGAGGAGGTGGAGATGAGCGACCTTGATCCACCGGACCACCACGGCCCGTCGCCTCATGGACGGGCGTCTCGCCAGGTTTGCTAGCCGGTTCTCCATGTGCCGTCGTTCTCCCGCGTAGGGAAAGTTGACGATCCGTGTGCACGATGGAGAGGGAGGCTAGGTTTCGATCGTCCCATACACGATCACGTTACTACTCTCCTGGTGAGCTGCTTCTTAAGCCATTTCGCGTGCGGGTCTTACCAATTCACATGAAACACACTAGGCGTCCTAAGCGCCTCAGGCGGGCAACCGTCCTACCTGGGTGTCGGGTTGCCCGTCCTGATTTCGGTGTTGTGGGAAGCGAGAGAGTTAGGGTTCTGATTTGAGAGAGACTGAACCTGGGTTCATGGTACGAATGAAAGGAGCCAGCCATGGACAGTACCTTCTTAATGTTTGCGACCGTGATGCTTGTGATTTTCGTCGGCGGCTTGGTTGTCTATAAGAAGAGTCAGTAGGCAGCTACTGCAAGAGGGACCGAGGTCCGTTCTACTTTGCCACCGTTGAGCTTACGGGCGGGGTAGTATGGCCATTACTCGGGACACGGATGGTCGGCCACAGGCCGCGAGGGGTGTGGTTTGCACTTGAACAGGGAGTACGCCGTTTATTGACGGAGAGGCGAGGGAAGGCCGTCGAGATGGCGAGATGAGTGTAAGCGCTCCGCCGAAGCCTCACCGTTGGCCAACGGTGCTACATGTCAAGTGGCCCACCACCTGTCCGAGGAGGTGTCTGTCTGTGAATTTTCCTCAAATGGTCCAGATGCGTCTTGGGAGAGGGAGGTGCGAGATCCCTTAGTCGAAGCGGACAAACTTCCCATCACGATAGACAAGTAGGGCGTCCGTGAGTCCATTCGCAGATTGTTTCTTAATCTGAGCAGCCAATTTGCGCAACGCCGCGATTCCTTGCTTGTTATTGGCTTCTGTGAAGAGCAACACGTGTCTAGTGGGAATGGCCACGACGATCTCATCCCGTCCCAGTGAAAGTCCTTTCCAAAAGTCGTCAAGCAGCAACAGGCTCGATTCATACCTCTTTCCGGCTGCGATCATCGAGTAAAGTTGGCCAGTTCGTACGACAGGTCTGGGAAGTACGGTCTTCAAATTCTCCACCACAAGCGCGCGTAACTCGCGCCGCGTGAGACCCAGCTCTTCATAGGTTTCTTGGGAAAGGAGAGTCAGAGTGTCCAGACTGTCGATGCCGTACGTGACGACGAGCTCATCGTTGTAATCGTGGAAGAGAATGGAGGGCCGTCCCTTCTGGTCTCCCTGTTGGGAGGAAGCTTGAGCCTCGTAGAACCGCTTACGGTCCTTGAGAATCGGAATGATACGGCTACGATCAATGGTGCTGTTGTCCTTGGTACGCGAAGTGCGAAGCCTATTGAGGCTGGAGTCTGGTGTCGCCTGTTGTGGAGGAGACAGCCTCTCACCGGCTTCAGTGGACGTTGAATCCTGTCTAGAGGATGACTGTGTAGCCTGTTCGTCAGACAGGGGAGCCGTCGTCGTACAGGAAATGCAGGCAAGCACAGAGAGAATCAAAATCGATGGAAGTTGTTTCAGCAGGGTTTGTGCGTTGGTCATCATGGTGTTCATGGCTGTAGCAATTCTTTTGGTGCTTGATCGACCGGAGAGACGATACGTTTCTTGTGAGGTCTCAGACTCCTATGGGAATTGGATGTATGGCTTCGGCGGTTCCTGATCCGGTGGAACATAGCTGGGAGCCGGTTCGCCGGCTGGCCCCAAATGTCTGATAAATCGATAGACGGCTCGCAGGTCTTGTTCAGTCATCACGCGAAGCACGAACCAAGGCATGGGTGGACGAAACTCGACCGACCGTGAGATTGTGAGCCATTGTTCTTCAGAGAGATTCTGCATGTAGAGCCGAAGATTGCTGGCATAGGTGGTGCCCCAGGGGCCACGCCATCCCATTGAGTCTCCCTTGAGCCAATCCTTCTCAGGAATCTTTCCAGCCGCTTCCGCATAGCCAGTGGTATGACAATCGTTGCAGCCGGCGATCTTAATGACATACCGGGCTCGCTCCTCGGTTTTCTTATCCAATGTCTTGGCCTGACCTATGGTCGACAGGGCTTTATCTGCTGCGAAGGCGGCCGTCACCGAAACGATGACTATGATACCAATCGTGGCGGTGCCGACAAGCCGAATTATGGACATGATGGCCTCCTCCCGGCAAATGTGATGGTCACGATCGGTGTATCAGTAATCATCGATTTCATCCGTTTCATCGACCATCTCAGCGGTGATTTCATCAGGCTCCGCGGTCCATCGAGTCAATGGAATTCCCTTAGCTTTGAGAATCGCCTCTTGCTCCGTTCCTGCTGCCATGGTCAATTCATATGTGATGGTTTGCTTGAGTTGAAACATTCTCATCGTTCCGTCACCTCTTATAGCGGTATCTTGTGATCCGTCAACTTCTGCGCGACTTGCCAAAAATTTTATGACCGACTTGTCCTCGCTCATCCTTAGTTCACCATCGGGAGGCTGGCTAACAGGGCTTTTCCCGGCCCTGCATCCGAGCCTGCTCCAGTTCCGTTTGCTCGCGCATGTGCTCCAGCTGAAGCCGAAACGCCTGCTCCCGTTCGTCGTTGAGTAGTTGCCGTGGGTTCTTGGTTCCGAACCGCTCGTTGCCGGCAGCGTGGACGCCGATGGTAGTGAGCAGTATGCCAACAATGACACCCAGTATGAAAGTACGCATGCTCAACCTTCGTCTTCCTGTTGCGAATTCCTATGGCTCTTCAGCCCCCACTGTCACATTGTAAGCTATTCAACGGTGTATACCATAGAACAGTTCTCCCGATTTGTCGTGCGGATCGACCTTGCCTTGACTCTTTTTCCATCGCTTTGTTAGAGTGGCCAATCCAATTCTAAGTGGTTGAAAGATCCACGTTTCTGAACATGTTCCCATGAGCAACGCGAGGCAACACCCGTGATAAAAGCTTGGCTTTTTGATGAGCAGTTTCAATTCGATCGGCATCGGCTGTTTGTTGATGGTCTGCAAGAGGAATGGGGAGGCGGCGAGTCTGTGGCGGAAGAGGAGGAACTACCTCCCGCTCCCCCGCAGAACGTTCATGCCAAACCTGGGAATGGGCGTATCACCATCACGTGGGATCCGGTTCCGGATGCCATGTATTACAACCTCTATTTTCAGACGACCAAGGGCGTACAAATCAAGTTTTCAGAGCTGACCCGTCCTATTGCCAGCCCCGACGATTTCAAGAGCGTGATTGGCGTGAAGAAAGATAAGGCTACCTGCTTGGAAGGTGCGGCTAGTCCCTATGTCCATGACGATCTGGCCAACGGCACCTGTTACCACTATGTTGTGACGGTGGTGACTCCAAAGGGTGAAAGTGCCGAGTCGCAGGAGGTCATGGCGATTCCTTCCCCTTATCTCTTGGCGATGGTGATCGGCCAGGAGGGAGTCGATGATGGGGAATTGAGCTCACCGACTGGCATTACGCTCGACAAGGACGGCAACATCTACGTGGCGGATACCGACAACCACTCGATTCAGAAGTTCGACAAGACCGGAAAATTTCTGGGCAGGTGGGGAGGCGAGCCGAGTTCGCAAGAAGGCCAGTTCTACTATCCGCGCGGCTTGGCGGTCGGGCCAGACGATGTGGTCTATGTGGCCGACAGCGGCAATAATCGGGTGCAGAAGTTCGACCTTGAAGGCAACGTGCAGAAAGCCTGGGGAAAGTTCGGATTTGCCTGGCGTGGGGCCGATATGGGGCGCTTCGATGTGCCCTGGGGGATCACGACGGATCAAGACGGCAACGTGTATGTCTCCGATACGAGCAACGCACGTATTCAGAAGTTTCAGGCCGACGGCCAGCCGCTGTTGAAATGGGGACGTGACGGCAGTTTCGACGGGGCCTTCTTTTTCCCACGCGGCGTCGCCGTCGACTTCGTCGGCAACATTTATGTCGCCGATGAGAGCAACAACCGTATTCAAAAGTTCGACGCCCGTGGAAGTTTCCTAACGAAATGGGGACGTGAGGGGAGCGGACCGGGACAGTTTAAGTCACCCTGGGGGATTGCGTGTGACGCGCTGGGTAATGTCTATGTCGTCGACAGCGGCAACCACCGGATTCAGAAATTTGATGGGAATGGGACCTTTCTCTGCTCGTTCGGCAACCGGGGGAAGACGGAGGGGCAGGTCAACTTTCCCTATGGGATTGCGGTCGACAAAGAAGGCTGTGTCTATGTCGTCGACAGCGGCAACAATAGGATCCTCAAATATGTACCCACGGAAGAAGAGATCAATCGAGGCAAGGAGCAAGCGAGTCCGGTCGTCGAAGCCGGAGCGGTGCAGCCACCGCGCAGCCTTGCAGTGAAAGCGGGCGACACCGAAGTATTCCTGAGTTGGATGGAGGTGCCGGGGGCGCAGTCCTACAATCTCTATTTCAGCACCAGTCCTGATCTCACGATCGAGGGTGCCACCAAAATCGAAGGGGTGACGAATCCCTACACCCACGAGGGACTCACCAACGACACGCCGTATTTCTATGCCGTGACGGCGTCATTTGAAGACGGGACAGAAAGTGTCCTGTCTGAAGAAGTGACCGCCACGCCGGTACTCATCGATATTACGGCACCGCAAAATCCGTACGCCGTCATGAATCACGGTGCGTTTATGACGAATTCGCCGGAAGTGATGGTGACCATTTCGGCGACGGACTTGGATACCGGCGTGGGAGCCTATTTCATCTCGGAAAGCCCGCTCACGCCCATGGCGGGCACGCCGGGATGGGTGGATGTGACCGTGGCCATCAAGTTCGGCGCTACGATTCCGTTCATTCTTTCCCCGGGAGATGGGCAAAAAACAATTTATGTGTGGTTCAAAGACGTCGGTAACAATGTCTCCACGCCGGCCAGCACGACCATTTTAGTCAATACGTCCGGCTATCTCTGCGTCGCAAAGTGGGGGAAGCCCGGACGGGGTGCGTCACTTCTGCACGGCGGCGAGTTTATGGCGCCGATGTACGGATTGTGTGTGGATCAGCAAGGCGCACTCTTTGTCGTCGATAACGGCAACAATCGCGTCCAGAAATTCGACCATGCGGGCAATTTCATCATCCTGTGGGGAAATTTTGGTTCAGCGAACGGCAACTTCCACAACCCGACCGGGATTGCCTGCGACGCCAAGGGGGATGTGTGGGTGGTTGACACTAACAATCATCGGGTCCAGAAGTTCGATGGGAAACTCGGCGGCTACATGATGAAGTTCGGCTCGCGGGGGAACGGTGAAGGTCAGTTCAATGCTCCGTGGGGTATTGCAGTCGATCGTGTGCGGGGCTATATCTACGTTGTGGATAGCGCCAACTTTCGTGTGCAGAAATTCGACATGACGGGCGAGTTCATCATGGCGTGGGGCAGCTTCGGCAACGGCGATGGGCAGTTTTACTTTCCGCGCGGGGTCGCTGTCGATCAAGAAGACGGCACCGTCTATGTCGTAGACATGGGGAATCACCGCATTCAGAAATTCGACACCAGCACCAATGTGTTGCCACAGCTGTTGGCGAAATGGGGCGGTAGCCCGGCAGCCGGACACGCCAGCAGCGCCTTGGCGCAAGAAGCCGGACAACTGCGTTCGCCGTGGGGCATCACCGTCGATGGTGCCGGAGATGTGTACGTGACGGATACCGGAAATCATCGGATCGAAAAGTTCGACCGAGAAGGGAATTTCATCACGCAGTGGGGCGGCTTCGGTAACGGCGATGGGCAATTCAATTTTCCGTATGGGATCGCCATCGATGCCAAGGGTAGTGTGTTTATCGTGGATAGTGGGAATACGCGGGTGCAGCAATTCATGCCGGCGGAAGAGGGCAGCGAGCGGCTGCAGGATGAGGCCGAAGCGCTGGCCGAGCTGGAAAACGTGCAACGAACCCAGTAAGGCAAAGAGGGACCGATGCTTGATAAAGAACCGCGACAAGGACTGACCTACGATGATGTGGTCCTCGTGCCGGCCAAGTCACAAATCCTGCCCAACGAAGTCGATACCAGTACACTGGTATCGCGGAATATTCGGATCAATATTCCGCTGATCAGCGCTGCGATGGACACCGTGACGGAAGCACGGCTGGCGATCGCCATGGCGCGTGAGGGGGGGATCGGCATCATTCACCGGGTCTTAGCACCGGCTGATCAGGCCAGCGAAGTCGACAAAGTGAAGAAGTCCGAAAGCGGGATGATCATGGATCCTGTGACGATCTCGCCAGACGAAACTATTCGTGATGCACATCAGCTGATGGCGAAATATCGGATTTCCGGTATCCCCGTGACGAAAGGGCGCAAGCTCGTCGGCATTTTGACCAATCGCGACCTTCGATTCGAAAGCAGGATGGACCTGAAAGTCTCACAGGTGATGAAGCGAGACCGGCTCATCACCGCGCCGGAGGGCACCAGCCTGGAAAAGGCCAGAGAGATCTTGCATGAGCATCGGATTGAAAAATTGCCGGTGGTGAACAAACAGTATGAGCTGAAGGGGCTCATTACCATTAAAGACATCGAGAAACGGATCAAGTATCCCAATGCCTGTAAAGACGGTCATGGACGCTTACGGGTCGGTGCCGCGGTGGGTGTCGGGCCGGAGACCGAAGAACGGGTGGAGTTGCTCAAGAAGTCGGGCGTGGATCTGGTCGTGATCGATACGGCCCATGGCCATTCACAAGCCGTACTAGACACTGCCAAAAGGATCAAGAAGCTCTATCCGGATCTCGAGCTGGTTGCGGGCAACATTGGGACGGCCGAGGCTGCCAAGGATATGTTGAAGGTGGGAGTTGATGCCGTCAAGGTAGGGGTTGGGCCTGGATCGATCTGCACGACACGTATTGTCTCAGGGGCCGGGATGCCGCAACTGACCGCCATCGCCGATTGTGCCAAGGTCTTGCGTGGAAGCGGAGTGCCGGTGATCGCCGACGGAGGCATCAAGTTTTCCGGTGATATCACGAAGGCGCTGGCGGCTGGGGCTTCATCGGTTATGCTCGGTGGCCTCTTTGCGGGAACTGAGGAATCTCCGGGTGAGACGGTGCTGTATCAAGCCAGGACCTATAAGGTCTATCGCGGCATGGGGTCCATCGGCGCGATGGAACGGGGTGGTGGAGACCGGTACGGGCAGAGTGGACGTCCAGCCCAGAAGCTGGTTCCCGAAGGCATTGAAGGTCGTGTGCCCTATAAGGGGCCCTTGGCTGCTGTGGTGTATCAGCTAGTCGGTGGGGTTCGATCAGGCATGGGGTACTGTGGTTGTAAAACGATTTCCGATCTGCAGCGGAATGCGACGTTTATCCGGCAGACCGTCGCGGGACTCCGCGAGAGCCACGTGCACGACGTGATCATCACCAAAGAGGCGCCGAACTACCGGATGGATTGGGAGTAGGGCACGTGAGAGGTGAAAGGTAAAATGTGAAACGCAATTTTGGAAATGCTGCTTCTGTCTTCTTCGACTAACCTCTAACGTTTCACTTTTCACGCTTTCATGGAACTTTGGCACGATAGAATTCTCGTTCTTGACTTCGGGTCGCAGTACACACAGTTGATTGCCCGCCGCATTCGCGAAGCGCAGGTTTATTCCCAAATTCTTCCCTGTACGGTCCCGCTTGCGACGATTCTCGCCTATCGGCCGAAGGGGATCGTCTTGTCGGGGGGGCCATCCAGTGTCTACGAAAAAAAGGCTCCACGGGTCGCGCCGGAACTCTTTGATCAGAACATTCCGATCCTGGGGATCTGCTACGGTATGCAGTTAGTGACCCATTTGTCCGGGGGAGAGGTTGCCAAGTCACCCCATCGCGAATATGGCAGAGCCGAGCTGACAATCGACGATGCCGGTGATCTGTTTAAAGGAGTGGGAGCCAAGAAGTCGACGGTAGTCTGGATGTCGCATGGTGATCGGATCGAACGGATGCCGCCGGGGTTTCGCTCGATCGCCCATACGGGCAACTCGCCCGTTGCGGCGATGAAGCGAGACGACCACAAACGACGCATCTTTTGTTTACAGTTCCATCCCGAAGTGGCTCACACGTCGGAAGGCGCCAAAATTCTCCGCAATTTCGTGTATGAGATCTGCGGATGCCAACCGACCTGGACCATGCAGTCCTATGTTGAGACTGCGGTGAAGCAGATTCGGGAACAGGTTGGTAAGGAGCGAGTCATCTGCGCGCTGAGCGGTGGAGTGGATTCGTCAGTTGCTGCGGCGTTGACGCATCGAGCCATCGGCGATCAGCTGACCTGCATTTTCGTCGATAACGGCGTCTTGCGGGCTGGTGAGCGAGAACAAGTGGAGAAGACGTTTGCCTCGCAGCTCCACCTGAATCTTCGCGTGCTCGATGGAACAAAGCAGTTTCTCACCGGTCTTAAGAGCGTGACGGATCCGGAGCGAAAACGGAAGATCATCGGTCGGCAGTTCATCAGGATGTTTGAGGCGGAATCCAAGAAGCTGAAGGGCAGCAAGTATCTGGTCCAGGGCACGCTCTATCCCGACGTGATCGAGAGCGTCAGCTTCAAAGGCCCCTCGGCCACGATCAAGACGCATCATAACGTCGGTGGGTTGCCAGCACGGATGAAACTCAAGCTGATCGAGCCGCTGCGAGAATTGTTCAAAGACGAAGTACGGGTGCTGGGAACGGAGCTGGGGTTGCCCAATGACATCATTTGGCGGCAGCCGTTCCCCGGACCAGGATTGGCGATTCGCGTGTTAGGTTCTGTGACAGCTGAGCGATTGGCCATCTTGCGGGCCGCTGAAACGATCGTGGATCAGGAAATTCGAAGTGCTGGGCTCTATCGTGAAATCTGGCAGGCCTTTGCCGTGCTGCTGCCGATTCGTACGGTTGGGGTCATGGGAGATCAACGGACCTATGAGCACGTCATCGCGATTCGTGCGGTGACGAGTGTGGACGGCATGACGGCGGATTGGGCGAAGATCCCCAATGATGTCCTGGGTCGAATGTCGAATCGCATCATCAACGAAGTCAAAGGCGTCAATCGAGTCGTGTATGACATCAGCTCGAAACCACCGAGCACCATAGAATGGGAGTGAAACGTGAGAGGTAAAAAAGGAAAAGGATAAAGCAGCCCTCGTTCCACCTTTCACATTTTGCTGCTCACGCACTGTATGGAAGTTCGTCTCCAAAAACTTATTGCCAGCACCGGGCTTGCCTCTCGTCGGAAGGCGGAGGTGCTGATCGCCCGCGGTCACGTGACGGTCAACGGCAAAGTGGTGACCGAGCTCGGCACCAAAGTCGATCCTGACCGTGACCACGTGAAAGTCGATGGCAAGCATCTGACTTCGGCGCAGCCGTTTGTCTATCTGATGCTGAACAAGCCGAAGAACGTGATGTCGACGTTGGATGATCCGGGTGGACGGACGACCGTGAAGGATTTCTTACGCGGGGTGTCGGTGCGGGTATTTCCAGTCGGGCGATTGGATTTCGATAGCGAAGGGCTGATGCTGTTGACGAATCACGGTGACTTGGCCCAGGCTCTGTTGCATCCACGGTATCATGTGCCCAAGACCTATCTGATCAAGGTCAAGGGTGTGCTGACAGATGAGGAGATCGGCCAACTGCAGCGCGGAGTCAAGCTAGAGGACGGCATGACAAGCCCGGCGGTGGTGAAGAAGATCAAACGAGCCGAGTCAAACTCTTGGTTGGAGATCACGATTCGGGAAGGCCGCAAGCATCAAGTCAAACGAATGTTAGAATCGGTGGGACATATGGTGATTAAGTTGATGCGGGTGAGAATGGGGCCGCTGGCGCTCGGTAATCTGGAGCCCGGCGAGTTTCGTTTTCTCACCGATCGGGAAGCCAATGCCTTGCGCGAACTGGTTGAGCAGCGGGTGGCCTCGGTGGAGAAGGGTGAAGAGCCAATGGCTGGCCCCAAGCGGCCACGCCGGCGAGAAGGCTGGGCCAGACCACTCAAGGCCAAAAAGTATGTTGGGAAGAAAGTGAGAAGGGCATGAAAATCCGCACACATCGCTGCGGCGAGTTAACTACGCAACAAATCGGACAGACTGTGGTGTTGAACGGCTGGGTGCAGCGTCGGCGTGACCATGGCATGGTCATCTTTATCGATCTTCGAGATCGGACGGGCATCACCCAGGTCGTGTTCAACGCTGAGCGCAATCTTCGCTGTCATCAAGCAGCCCACACGCTCCGCAGTGAATGTGTCGTGTCCGTCACCGGGCAGGTCATGGCACGACCGGATGAATCAAAGAATCCTGAGCTTTCGACCGGTGAGATCGAGGTCTTCGTCGACGATGTGGAGATTCTCAACGAGGCCAAGACACCACCGTTCTTGATCGATGATGAGGCCGACGTCACGGAGGCGATTCGATTGAAGTACCGGTTCCTGGACCTGCGCCGCCCCAGGATGCAGCGGCTGCTGAGTCTTCGCCACGGCATTACGCAGGCCACGAGAGAGTTCGTGAATGCCGAGGGATTCTTGGAGGTGGAAACGCCGATTCTGACGAAGAGCACACCGGAGGGTGCCAGAGACTATTTGGTGCCGAGCCGCGTCAACGCCGGACAGTTCTTTGCGCTGCCGCAGTCGCCCCAACTCTTCAAGCAAGTCCTGATGGTCAGCGGCGTGGATCGCTATTATCAAATTGCCCGGTGCTTCCGCGACGAAGACCTCCGCAACGATCGGCAACCCGAGTTTACCCAAATCGACCTGGAAATGTCGTTCGTCGATCGCGAGCAGATCATGAGCCTGATGGAGCGCATGATCGTCACCATCTTCAAGCAAGTCGGCGGTGTTCAACTGCCGACGCCGTTTCCTCGTATGACCTATGCCGAGGCGATGGGCCGCTATGGGTCGGATAAGCCGGACCTCCGCTTCGGCATGCCGCTCTATGATATGACGGCTTTCGGCGCGGCAAGCGAGTTTAAGGTGTTCAAGGATGCGGCTACCAAAGGTGGGATTGTCAAAGCCTTAATCGTAAAAGGCGGTGCGACCCTGTCTCGTACGCGAATCGATGCGTTAGGTGAGACCGCCAAGAGTTTCGGAGCAAAGGGTCTCGCCTGGCTGAAGTTGACGGCAGAAGGCCAGCTGGAATCCGTCATTGCGAAGTTTTTAGACGCGAAGGCTTTTGCGTTGGCTCTGCCGGACGCGAAGCCTGGAGATTTGGTCCTGTTCGGGGCCGACAAACCGGCAGTCGTCCACGATGTCATGGGGCGGATCAGACTGCTGTTGGGTGAAGAACTGAAGTTGATCGATACCACAGCCTGGCGACCCCTGTGGGTCATCGATTTTCCCATGTTGGATTATGATCAAGAGCAGAAGCGGTACGTGGCGATCCACCATCCATTTACGGCGCCGCTCGATGAGGATTTAGGACTGTTCGACTCCGATCCGCTCAAAGTACGGGCGAAGGCGTATGACATGGTGCTCAACGGGAGTGAGATCGGCGGTGGCAGTATTCGTATTCACCGGCGTGACGTCCAGAGCAAAGTGTTTGATCTGCTTGGCATCGGGAAGGATGAGGCCATCGTCAAGTTTGGATTTCTGCTTGAGGCGCTGGAGTATGGCGCTCCGCCGCATGGTGGGAT
>FRDC01003677.1_pt1 | contig 12804 bp, 8 predicted proteins | sample 1106171 | NCBI WGS metagenome assembly FRDC01 (sample SAMEA3930566, study PRJEB13176) | freshwater metagenome | biome: Drinking water system; feature: drinking water; material: water | place: Singapore | collected 2014-12-20
GGAGCTGGTTCCTGCCGCGCATGCCGGGGCGCGTCGGGCTGTTTCTCGGGCTGACGGCAGCGCCGCTCAATGGGCACGATGCGCTCCACGTCGGGTTGGCGGACTTCTTCCTTCGCAGTGAGGACCGCGATGCAGTAATGGAAAGTCTGGCTGGCGTTCCGTGGACGGATGCCGGTGCGGACAATCGCATCGTGCTTTCGAAGGTGCTGCGCCGATTTGCTTCCCGTGCGACCGATGCAAAGCCCGAATCGAACGTGCGCAAGCACGCCGACACCATCGCGCGGATGACCGATGGCGACACGCTCGCCGAATTGGTGGCGGCGATCGCCGCTTATGACGGAGATGATCCGTGGCTGCGTGGAGCAGCTACGGCGTTGGCGGGGGGGTCGCCGACGACGTTCGCACTGGTTTGGGAGCTGTGGCATCGCGCGAAACGGATGAGCCTGGCGGAGGTGTTCCGCGTGGAACTCATCGTTGCCCTGCAGTGCTGCGAACATCCCGATTTCGTTGAAGGTGTGCGGGCACGACTGGTGGACAAGGACAACAAGGCGCAGTGGACGCCGGCGACGCTGGAGCAGATGACGCAGGCGTGGGTGGCGGATCATTTTGCGGTGCCTTGGGATTCGTGGAAGGGGAGGCCGCATCCGTTGGCGGATCTCGCGGGCTGAGGCTGCGTGAGGCACCAAAGTCCAGCCTATGAAGAACGGCGTGCGGATGTGAAACGCTGAAGACGAAGCGCGACCGCGGCTGCACAGCACGCAGAAACGGCGCTCACGACAGAGGTCGAACCGAGCCCAGCCACTCCTTTAATGAACCCCAGCATTGGGCTCGCGATTCCGAGCGCCAGATCGAGAAACGCCATAAAGGCACCCATGGCCAGGCCTTGTGCTGTTTGCGGCGCCCGCCGCACTGCCTCGACGCCGAATCCGGGGTAAACGAGCGAGTAGCCGAAGCCGGTCATAGCGGCTCCGCCAATTGGCGAACCCGCCGTCGTTGGTAGCGTTTGGCTGTCAGAGTGCTGACTGTTCTCCCGAGATTATGAGGACGCGGCCCGGTTGTTGCGGACTCGTGGGTTTGGGTCACCGGGCATTGCAAAGCTTACCGCGAAGCCGGGCGACTGCTTCCGCCAGTGGTCGGACGCGGTCCGCTCTGACGTCCGCCTCGCTCAGTGCAAGGACTTGGAGCAACTCCGCGGCGGCGGCCGCTTCGGACTGGCCGCGATCAGCCGCAGGATCCTTGCCCGCGATTCCTGCCGCGAGGGCCGTGTCCGAGTCCGTCCCTTGCTTTGTCGGTATGTTCATGCTGGTTCTCCGGCGTTGCAGCTTGGCGGGGAATTCAACCCGGGTGGTGCGCGCATGCCGCATGTTGAACCTCGAGTGGGCACGGAATCGCGACATCCAAGCAAGCTGGCAATCCGCACGGTGAGGGTCGCGATACGATACCCCATCGCCCGGAAGCCGCGCTGGCGCGGACTCGGATCCTCCTCATCATCCTCCCCGCCTTCTGGCGTGCTCGCGTAGGCGCTGGTAGCTCGGGTCTTGGGCAAGGCTTGCGTCCACCTCGACGATGAGATCCAGGCATTGTCCCAGTTCAGGCGCCCCCCAGGGCTGATCGCTGACGATCGCCGCCAACAGTAGCAAGGCGTGGATCGGGAAACGGCCACACAACCCTGACTCGTGCAGGCGATGGATGATGTAGTACGGATGCTCAATGGGTCGCAACCAGTCCAGGACCGCACTCAGGGCAGTCGGGAATTCGGAGCCTGCCGCGATGCAGAGGCGCGCGAGAGATTCGGAGATGCCCGAAATGGCGAGATTGCGCGACTTGGGCCAGACGTCCTGCCAGAACGGCCGGATGCGGTTTTTCCAGTACTCCTCTCGCTGATCAGCGGCCCCTTCGAGCGCCTGCGCCAGCGCCTGTGCTGACTCTTGCAAGCCCTCCAGCGGAAGCGCCGCTAGCGCAGCGCGCCAATCCTCCGCCGTGTAGCCGTCGACCGGCCCCAACGCTGCGTACGTCAGGAAGGCGGCGAACTGCTCGCCATGTTCACCTAGCTCGCCATAGTGGCGTGCGGTGTCGAGGAACTGGGGTTTGAACGCAAGCAGCAGGGGCCGGTGTGGGCGAGGCGACCAGAGGAAGCCCTCCCATACGGCCTTGGCTTCCATCCGATCGGCCGTCCACTCGAACCGGGGCAGGAGACACTGCTCGGTCCATTGGCGGTCAACACGGAAGAGCGCGATCAATTGGGAGGACAACAGGACCCGACCGTGCCGAAACCGCCGGACCCGCACATCACACAGCTGGGTGAACAAGGGGCCGATGTCTGCGGGAAGCCCGTCGCCGTCGTTGGGCTCGCGCTTGAACCAAAGGTTGATCAGTGCCTGCGTGACGTGGCCGATAGGGTGGTTGATGGCCTCGGTGACGGGCTGCTGGATCGCTTCGCCATCGCCGCCTCTGATCCCGGAGTCCTCGTCCAGCGGCAGGCCCAGGACACGCTGGCACATGTGCAGCAGGATGGCCTCGTGTCGATCGATCGACTTGGACGCAGCCTGCAGCCACCATGTAACGCCATGCGCGAGTTCCTGCATGACGGACTCGGGCATGGTCTGCACCAGCGGCGCAGCATAGCGCCAGGACCGCAACACCATGCCGTCTTCGCTCCAGACTTGCAGCGCCTCGCGCCAGCGCCCCGCCGGCCATATGTCCTGACGCGCCAGATCACACAACGCGTACAAGCTGTGGAAGAAGCGCGTGCGACAGACGTTGCGCCAAGTGTCCTTGTAGAACGGGTGCCGTTCCGGCTCGGGTTTGAATAGCCACTGCACGAGGTCGCGCCGCTTACGGGGCGCGAAATCGACGTCTCGACGTTCCTCGTAATCCGGGTCGCCGGTGCCGCTCATCCAATGCGAAAACTCGTCGCGCTCGTTGGCGGCCAACTGCCATTGCGGGTGCCGGCCCGTCAGCTCTGCCAGCCGCGCCGCGCCAGCCGCCCCAAGGACCAGGCCGGATGCATTCAGCTTGGCCAAATGCAGCCAGACCGAGCGCGCAATCAGGTCTTGCCTCCGATCGGGTTCGAGATCGTCTGGGTACATCTCTCGCGGCGGCCCCGCAAGAATGGCCGACACCAGACGATCCTGTGAGGCCGGCGTCAACCGGCTCCCCTGCAGCACCAGCAGCCGCAACACCTCGCGGCGCGTATCGACAGCCCACAGCCACCAAGCACCATCGGCCAGCAACCACTCCACCCATTGCTCGGGGGCGATGCATCCTGCCTGACTCGCAGCGAACAGGGCAAGGCGCTTGAACGTCGGGTACGGAAGTTCGAACCAAGCCGCCGCAACGCGCGCCGCGCGAGCCCTGTCGGCAATGCGCATCGCCAACCACGCATCCCGCAGTAACTCGATCAACGACACCCAGTCGCGGAATCCTCGATTCTGCCAATGTGGGCCGATCGAGGGCAGATCCCAATGGGAGCGGTCGCTGCGCTCGTCGGCCTCACCGAGCTCGCGCAAGAGATCCAGTGCATCTCGCAGCAGTAGCTGCATGTCATCCAGCAGGGCTGGCAAGGCTGCTTGCCACTGCGCATCAGCCAGATCGCGCAAGGCCGAGTGCACATGATCGGTGGCCAGGACGAGCTCCCAGTCAACCAGTTGCCGCAGGCGCGTGGGCTCGTCGGCGCTCTCGGGCTCCTCGCCCCAGCGGAACGGCTTGCTCAGGCGCACCTCGGGCGACAGCAGTTCGCGCAGCTCCAGCCGCAGGGTCGCGGTCAAGCCTTCACGCTTCAGTCGTCTGCTCCACCGGTAAAGATCAGGTTCACGCCACGGCGATCTCACTCGCCCGCTGAGCAGCAAGCGCCACAGGGTCCGCATCAGCGGCCCCGGGATGGCATTGGGAGCATGGGCGCGAATGTCATCCAGATCGGATATTTTGCCGTCGCGTTCCAGTTGGGCGAGTTCGTCCAACTTGTGCTCTATCTGCCAAATCCATTGCTCATGCAGCTGACCGCCACGCTCCGCGATCCACAGAACCACCCGCGGGTCATTCAGGTGCCGCAACAGCCAGCGCGCAAGCTGGAACATCACATCGTCCCACTGCGTGACCGCGATCCCACCGGCAGCCAATTGCATCGGCGGCGCCAGCGGGTAAGGCGCCGGGCGATGGATCAGGCTGAACCGCAGCTTGGGGTCGGCGCTGTCACGCGGCGCTACACCGAATCGGGCAAGGTCGGTGTGGCCATATCGGTCCGCGGCGAACGCATCGAGCAGCCAGTCCAGCGACGGCACCGGGTTGAACTCTGCAAACCGCCGGGCCGGCAGCCCGGACGGATCCGACAAGGCCCACAGCATACGGCCCACGAAATCATCCTGGCGCGTGCTGGCCGACGGCCGTGCCAAGGCATGCGCGACCACGATGCGCTCCTTGCCCGTCACACCATCGCGGTAGGTCTCGGCCCAGGCCTGCAAGGTCCGGTGCAGCGCTGAATGGTCCTGCGTACCGGTCGCCACGGGGTACAGTATCGGCGTGACGCCCTTGGCTTCCCACTCGACGGTCTTGCGCGCTTCCTGCCCCGGCTCGCAGTCGCCCAGCGCCCAGGCCTGCGGTGTGACTTCGCCCAGCATGCGGTCGGCCGCTAACGCGTCCATCATGTAGCGCAGCACCGGGTCGTTGATGCTGTAGCCGACGAAGCACACTACGTAGTTGCGGAACAGCTCGCTCACGAAGCGTGCCGCCCAGCGCTCGGTCAGATAGGCCAGCCCGAAGTCGCCGCTGGTGACCACCAGCCGGTTCAAGGCCGTTTCGTCCGCATTATCGGGCAGCAGTCCGTGCAGATAGACCAACCCGTTCCAGCGGCTGTTCTTCGGGATCGGCAGCAACGGCGCGGAATGAGACTCGAACGCCAGCCCTGAGCGTTTGGCCGCGGCATGAAAAACGCGATCGAAGTTGGTAGTGACCAACCGCAATGCGCGTTCACGGTTGCGCGCCAGCCGCAGCAGCGCGGCATGCGTGTTGGTTGCACCCTTACGGCGCAGCTTGGGCTTCAGTACCTCTGCAAGCGCCCGGCGCATGGCAAGGCGTTGACCAGGCAGGCGGTGCTCCAGCAGGTCCAGGGTAGCGTCGTACCGCTCCGCCTTGTACGCCTCGTGCTCGATGTCATTGCGGGTGGTGCCGTTTAGCCGGTAGATCTCGTCCACCAACCCCTTGAAGCCCGGGAGACCAGCGGGGTAGGAGATGCCAGCACCGCAGAAGAACACCACGCGGCCCTCCTCGTGCGGCTGCAAGAGCGCATCGGGAATGTCCGGGCCATTGGTGACGAACTGCACTACGCAGTCCCGGCGAAGAGCCGCTCTAGCGTGGCGGGTAACAGTGCGGCGTTGGCGTGGCGAATGGCAGCATGCTTCGACTTGAGGGCCTGGGTCCGTCGAAACGCCTCGCGAACCATCAGCTGCGTTGCCATTGGCGGCACAGGCATTTCGTAGCGCAGGAAGGCGGACGGCTGCAAGCGACGCCGGCGAACGTTCGTGCCGCCGCTCAGTTCCGAGAGCGCAGGCCAGACCTCCGGCGTGCGGAAATAGATGTCCAGAATCTCGGGCAAGACCTCGTCGGTGTTGATGCCAAAAACCGGGAACTCTGGCGATACAACCATCCCGTCACAGGCCGGCGGAACGACGCCAAGCGCGCCTTCCCAGGCCATCAGTTTGGGGTACGTGAAGTCGCCACCACGAACGGTAGAGAGCCTCTCGTAGGCAAACGCGCTACCAGCTTTAGCGACGCTTGGAAAGACGCCGCGGCCGAACGAGTAAACGCCGGCAAAGCGGTACTGCGCCGTTCTGTCGACCAAGATATCCGTAGGCCTCTGCTGCACCAGTTCGGACATCGGCCGCTTGATGGGCGGCTCACCTGGGGGATGGAAGATGTAGGCTCGCACCAGCCGCTCCGCATTCCGCTCGACCGCTTCAAGATGCGCCTCGACTTCCCTTGCCTTCTCGGCCAGCGCGTCGAGGCGGGCGACAACGGCTCTCTGCTCATCAAGTGGCGGCAGCGGCAGTTCGACCCCCGCAACATCGGCCACCTTCATCGACATGTTGGCTGTCCCCTGCATAAGCGGAACAAGCACGGACTCCTTGCAGGCGTTCAGGTAGTAGTAGGCGTAGCGACCCATGACCCGGTCGGGCTCGCGATTTACGCAGGCGCATAGGATCGAACCGACCGCAAAGTCGCCAGTAATGTGGTGCAGGCGCTTGAGACTTGCGTGGCCATGCCCAGTCGCCGAGATCAAGGGGATGCATACGGCATCGCCCGAGAAGTGGGGCTCTATGTGTGAGGCGAACTCCTCGCCGGTCGTGACCAGAGGAAAGTCTCCCGGCGTCGCTGCCATGATCCCGACTCGCCCTTTCTCGACGAGAAAGAGGTCTCCCAGGGCAACTTTGGGCCACGCCTTCATTCGCTGCCCACCTCGCTGACCAGCGCCTCGATCTCACCCAACAGCCGCATCACCTCGGCCTCATGGCTGCGCATCGAGGCGATCAAATCCTTCGGATCGGCGTGCTCCAGGCCCGCGCGGGCGTGCGGGTTCTTGAGGTCCAGGTTGTAGATGGGCCAGTACAGGGCGTCGCCCTCGGCCTGGGCCGACTTTGCTGCCTGCTCGTGGGCCTGCTGCTCGGCCTTTAGCGCGCGCAGCTTCTCCTGGGATGCGGCCTTGTCGCCGTTCGCCGTGGCCTGTACGGTCTGCTCCAGCTCACGGATCGGATTGCTCAGAGCGAGCGCCGCGTTGCGCTCGACCTCGGCACGCTGCCAGTGGGGCGTGGTGGCTTCCACGGCGGCGGCGCGTCTGGCGGCGAAGTCCAGCTTCCAGGCCTGCGGGCTTTCCTCGCGGGCATTCCACCAGGCCAAAGCCGGCTCCAATGCCTCGAACGGCAACGGCGCGGTCTTGCTGTATTTCTTGCGCCCTTCGGGCAAGGGAAGCTCGTAGTACCAGATGGTGTCGGTCGGGCCGCAGCGCTCGAAGAACAGCAGGTTGGCCGGGATGTCGGTGTAGGGCGCGAACACGCCCTGCGGCAGACGGACGATGGTGTGCAGGCGGAACTCCTTGAGTAGTTCCTCCTTGATGACGGCGCTGATGCCATCGCCGAACAAAGTGCCGTTGGGCACAACCACGGCCGCACGGCCGCCACGCGCAGTGGGTTTGCCGCCGGGTACCGGCGCGCCCGCCACGCGCAGCTTGCGCATGATGTACTGCAGGAAGAGCAGCGCCGTTTCCGCCGTTTGCATGTCGGGCGGGAAGTTGGCCTTGATGCCGGCCTCCTCCTCGCCGCCGAAGGGCGGGTTGGTGAGGATCACATCCACGCGTTCACTGTGGCCGATTTCGTTGACGCGACGGTCCAGCGTGTTGCCGTAGGCGATCTGCGGGGCTTCCAGCCCGTGCAGCAGCAGGTTCATCTGCGCCAGCATGTAGGGCAGCGGCTTGGCTTCCTGACCGTAGAGGGTGTCTCGCTGCAGAGTGCGGCGTTGCTCGGGCGTGGCCACCTGCGGGGCGAGGTGGTCGTAGGTTTCGACCAGGAATCCGCCGGTGCCGCAGGCGGGGTCGAGCACGGTCTCGCCCAGGCGCGGGTCGGTCACCTGCACCATGAAGCGCACCACCGGGCGCGGGGTGTAGAACTCGCCCGAGTCGCCTGCAGCGTCGCGCATCTCGCGCAGCATCGATTCGTACAGGTGCGAGAGGGTGTGGATCTCCTCACTGCTGCTGAAGTGGATGCCGTTGATCTTGTTGACGATGTCGCGCAGCAGGTAGCCGCTGACCATGCGGTTCTGCACGCCCTTGAACACGTTGGCGATGACTTCGCGCTGGCTGCCCTTCTCGCCGCTGCCGGCCAAGGCGCGCAGGTAGGCGAACAAGCCCGCGCCACGTGAGCCATCGGCGCGGTGGGTCTCATCCTGGTTGATGAAGGCCAGCAGCTCGTCGCCGGTCAGGCCGTCCTCGCGCGCGGCCCAGTCACGCCAGCGGTACGGCGCTTCGATGATGGGCTGGTAGTGCTTGCCGTCGAGTTCGGCCTCCTGCTCGTGGACGGCTTCGAGGTCGTCGAGGAACTTGAGGAACATCACCCAGGTGAGCAGCGGCAGGCGATCCACGTCGCCGTTGAGCCCCTTGTCCTTGCGCAGAATCTGCCGAGCGGTGCCGATCAGTGCTGACAGGTTCTCGCGGGTGGTGAGCGTTGCCTTGGCCTTGCGCGCGGCGCGGGGCTTCCTTTCGACGGGGCCGTCGGCATCGGGCGGGGTGGCCGCTGAGCGTTTGGAACGGGGCATCGATTCGGGTTCTCGTGTGTCTTGTCGTTATTGGTAGAGCGCGCTCTGCAGGCGGGAGACGGCGTGCTTCATGCCGCGCACGCCTCCGAAATGGCGGGTGGCGATCTCGGCGGGGCTGCCGTAGCGGTCGAAAGGCTGGACCTTCATCAGCTCCGACAGCGCGCTGAACTGCAGGATGCCGCGCTCGACGTAGCGTTCGAGCAGCAGAGAAAGGATCTCGCGCGCGGTGTCACCGTACTGACCGAAAAAGTCTTGCGTCCGGCGACGGGCCGCTTCGGCGCGCTGGCGGCGGGTAAGCAACGGTGCGTTCCAAGCTAGGTGGCACAGCAGGTCGAAGGGGTCGGCATCGGGCTGATCGCTGCTGGTTGCCAGCTCCTCGAAGCTTATCCCGCGCTCGGTCAGGTCGCTCAGCACCTCGCTGCGAGTATCCGGGTCGGCCCAGGCCGATTGCAGGGCCTCGCGGGTGGGGTACAGAGTACGCACGGCGCGGCCGGAGTACTCGGTGTACTTCACGACCTGCAGCTTCTTGCCGTCGGTATCCAGGTCGTACACCAGATGGCCAATGACCTCGACTTCGCCCCCATCGATGTAGAACTTGCGTGGCTCGGGCGGTGGCTCGTTGATGAGCACGCCGCCTGCATCCGGGCCGATCTGCTCTTCCGGCAACTCGTACTCCACAGTCTGGGCGTCGAGCGGCGTCTCCGTGACGCTGACTTGTTCGCCTGACTCGTTGACCGTCACTTCCTCGATGCGTGCCGGCTCGCCATCGAAGTCTAGATCGGCAAAGTGGCGGGTGGCCGTGCCGGTGAAGTCGATGATGTTGAAGTACTCCTTACCGTAGTCGATCTTCAGGCGCGTGCCGCGCCCGACGATCTGCTTGAACTCGGCGCGTGAGCCCACGACTCGGGCCAGCACCACGTTCTTGACCATCTCGGCATCGACGCCGGTGGTCAGCAGCTGGGAGGTGGTGAGGATGACGGGTGCCGGCTTGTCGACATCCTGGAAATGCGCCAGATGGGTCAGACCGATGGCGCCTTCGTCGGCCGTGACGCGACAGACGTAATCCGGGTGCTGTTTGACCAGATCGCTGTTTAGGTTGACAAGTTCCTGACGCATCTCGGCGGCGTGTTCCTGGTCGACGCAGAACACCAGCGTCTTGGCGAAGCGGTCGGTGCCTTTCAGGAAGTCGGTCAGATGTCGGGCCATCGCCATGGTGCGGGCGCGCAGGGCCACGACACGCTCGAAGTCCTTGGTCTGGTATTCGTCGTCGGGTACCTTGCGGCCGTAGCGATCCAGCTCGTCCTTGCTCGGCCGCCAGCCCGCCGCGTCGACGGTGGTGATCACCCGGTGCACGCGGTAGGGCGCGAGGAAGCCGTCCTCGATCCCCTGGCGCAAGCTGTAGGTGTAGACTGGGTTGCCGAAGTACTCGTAGCTGTCGCGCGACTCCTCGCGCAGAGGCGTCGCCGTCATGCCGAACTGCACCGCAGGCGCGAAGTAGTCCAGCACGGCGCGCCAGGCACTCTCGTCGCGGCTCGATCCCCGGTGACACTCGTCGATGATGATCAGGTCGAAGAAGTCAGGGCGGTACTGCCGGAAGATGTCGGTGCTGGCAGTGGAGAGCGCCTGGTAGATGCCGAAGTACATGTCTCGGCTCTGGCTGACGTCGCCACCGGCGACCTTGTGCCTAGCATCTCCGAAGGGTGCGAACATCTTGGCCATCGGATCGTCGACCAGGATGTTGCGGTCGGCCAGAAACAGGATCTTCGGTCGACGGTATTCGCCGGTGCTGTTCCAGCGACTGCTCCACAGCTTCCAGCAGATCTGGAACGCGACGCAGGTTTTGCCGGTGCCGGTGGCTAGGGTGGCGAGGATGCGCTTGTCGCCCCGCAGGATCGCCTCGATCACGCGGTGAATGGCGATCTGCTGGTAGTAGCGCGGCACCTTTCCCGACACTAGGTTGAACGGCTCTAGCAGGTGCGACGCGGCTTCCTGGGGGAGATGCGCCGCGGCGGTCAGGCGGGTAAACAGCTCGTCGGGCGTGGCGAAGCGGTCGACCTCGCGCTCGGTGCCGGCGATGTAGTCGACCTCGATGATGCGGTGGCCGTTGGTGGCGTAGGCGAACTTGAGCCCCAGGATCTCCGCGTACTCGCGGGCCTGCTGCACACCGGTCTCGGCGGGCAGGCCGATCTCCTTGGCTTCTACGACGGCCAGCGGATAGTCCCGGCGGTAGTACAGCAGGTAATCGGCACGCTTCTGCTTGCCGCGACGTACCTTGCCGCCCGCGACGATGATGCGGCCATTGGTGAAGCTGCGCTGTTCACCGATGATGTGTGGTGCTGCGTCCCATCCTGCCTCGACGAGCCGGGGCGTGACGAACTCGCGGCAGGTGTCCGCTTCGGTGATCACGCCATCGCGCATTGACGCCCCTTCAATGTCGCATTGAGCCGACAGAACATCCTCAGCTTCATCTCCACCGTGGTGGGATGGGCCTCCGCCTGGCTACAGTTGGGTTCTGCGAGTTGTCGCGCGGCGGGCTTCATTCCGCATCTCCGGGAAGTTCGATCGCGCCCATCCAATAGCAGAGTAGGGGCGCCGGGATGCGCATGATTTGAGTGGCGGCCGTGGTTGCGGTCGGCGCCGACTCGGCTGTGGACACCGGCAAACCCTGCATTGGCCCGAAGTCGTCCAGCGACTTCGTGACCACGTAGCCGCGCGCGATGCGCTTGGCCTGGCACAGTTCGATCAGGCCCTTAAGCTCGCGCGCGCCGGTGTGTTGGGCGCGGTACTTCACCTCGAAGGGGATCAGCTCGCCGCCCACTTCCGCGACGAGATCGACCTCGTGTTCGCGCTTGCCGCGCCAGTACGAGAAGCGCACGTTCTGTGCGTAGTAGCGGGCGAACAGGTGCTTGAACACGGCCGTCTCGGTCGCGACGCCGAGTGCTGCCGCGTCCTCCAGGATGGCCTTGCCCTTGAGCATCACGGCCGGAGCGATGGCCGCGTCGGCCAGATAGATCTTGAAACGCGCGCGCAGCACGTCCTTGCCGTAGCCATAGGGCGCCAGGCGGTAGATCAGGTGGGTCGCCTCAAGCAGCTCGATGAAGTGCTGGGCCGTGGGGCGCTTGACCTCCAGGTTGCTGCACAGGTCCACCATGTCCAGCAGGCCGCCGTCGTGCAGGCACAAGTACAGGAAGGTGTGCTCAAGGTCCAGCACGCGGCGCACGCCGAAAAGAGCGGTCATGTCGCGCTTGAGGACCTTATCGATGATGTCCTCGCGCAGCAGCCGCTGCGCCTGCGTCACGCTGTCCACCTGCGCAGTCTGCGGAAAGCCGCCGCGCAGCAGGTACTCGTGAAAGTGACCGACATAGTCTCGACCCAGGTCGGTGGCGCGATAGAAGTCCGCCGGCGCCCAGTCGAACATGTCGCGCAGGCTGCGCACCTTGGGCAGCTCGGGTAGTTGCAGCCGTTTGATCTGCAGGTACTCGTAGAACGACAGCGTGGTCAGCCGGATCGTGTGCCAGCGGCCGACGCCGGATTCCTGGTCCGCCTCTACCAGCGGCATGGCCGAGCCGGTGAAGGCGATGCGACGGTCCTTGCGGAAATCGACCTGGTGCTTTACCCACGTTCCCCAGTCTCGGATGAACTGGGCTTCGTCGAGCAGCAGGTATTCCGGCCCCTCTGCGCGTGGCTCACGCTCGCGCCAGGCGTCGATCACGGCGTCGATGCCGGCCAGCTTCAGGATCGGGTGGTCGAAGGTGGCGTAAAGGATGTTGGCGGCAGGCACCCTAGCGCGCAGCATCGCATCCGCGACCTGCAGCAATAGCGTGGTCTTGCCGATCTGCCGTGCACCGGACAGAAGCACGCCCCGGGGCACCGGCGGAGCAGTCAGCCAAGTCTGAAGCTCGCGGTAGGCCGCGCGCCGCCACTTGGGTAGATCCGCGATTGCCTCACCTCGCCACCAAGGGTTGAACTGGGCGAGGACGGCGACGAGCTCTGCCTTCGAGACTCTCATGGACAAAATTCTACATGCGGAGCGCTTTTAGTTAAAGCGTACTTATCTTATCTGTCGCATCGGGACGATCAGTTCAGCCCGGGAGAGCATGGCTTCCGGACTCGATGACACCTCGATCGTGTTGTCCCGATGATCCGGGAGCGCCCGCACACTGCATAGGCTTTCGCAATGCCCAAGCCGCGCCGGCGCGGTTGCGGAAACTCCCAGGCGAGCCCCATTCTGTTTTGGTGGAGGCGGCGGGATTGTGCCGGTCTCGGCTTATGGCGATCCCGCCATCCTGCGCAGCATGCTGCGCAGGACCGCTACCCCGCTTGGGCGGGGCGGCGTCCAACGGTCAGTCCACTGGGCTGACCGTTGTCGAACCCGAACGTGGACTCTCATCCGCACCACATCCACCAATTAAAAAGGGCTCGCCGGTTGGCGAGCCCTTTTTAATTGGTGGAGGCGGCGGGAATCGAACCCGCGTCCGAAAGCCCTACACAGACAGTACTACATGC
>FRDC01004008.1_pt1 | contig 12784 bp, 18 predicted proteins | sample 1106171 | NCBI WGS metagenome assembly FRDC01 (sample SAMEA3930566, study PRJEB13176) | freshwater metagenome | biome: Drinking water system; feature: drinking water; material: water | place: Singapore | collected 2014-12-20
CTTAGTTTTGAATCGCAGCATTCTAGTAAGCCAATGATATATCGAACGGGCCAAAAATTGGCCCGTTTTTTTTCGCATTTATCGCAATAAATACGTTTAAAAATTGTTATTTTGAATTTCAGCATCGCCGCTCGATTTCAAGCGCCCTTATCATCCCATACATTTATTCCCACAAAATCTGCGCTGAGTATCCAGCACTTTTTTAATTTTACGCCTTTTCATTTTTTACAACGAAAAATCGAGATTCACTACTGAAGTCAGTAGCATAGCTTGCGTTTGGCACTCACGGTTTATCGATTGAAATAGTCCCCGATTGCGAATCAACGCAATTACCTTCGGGGGAAAAATGAAAACAGAAACACAAAGCAAACCTTGGCTCGACGTTGCTGGAAAACCGCTTTCGGAAGCCGCTTTGAAAAGAGCGTCCAAGAATTGGGACAGTGAAACTTGGGAGCAATACTCAAAATCTATTGAAGGCGGAATCAAAGAAAAAATGATTAAGCCTTATGGGTACGAGCAGCGCTGCGAGAATATGACACGATCAATTTTTGATCTGCATGACTACGACGAAGAAAAAAGTCGAATCATCAAAGTAGCTCTTCAAAAATTAACTCGCAAGCAACGTCAGGCGATTGAAACCTATTATTTTGAAGGTCGCACTTTGGCTGATACCGCCGACCATCTGAAAATTAGCTTGGATTCATTGCGTGATCGTCTTTCAGGAGCTTTCAAAAAACTGCGTGTTTTGTTGGGGGCATACCCCTCTGCCAGTCCAAAGGTGAAGGGCAAAGAAAAATCGGCGGACGATATCTTTGACCATATTGACCATCACTACCAGCAAGGAAAGCTCACTAAAGCTGAACGATCTCGACTGTGGGCTTTGTGTGAAGTTGGTGGTGGTCTTAAAGGAGGAGAATCAATGTGAGAGCACTAAAAGAAGAAATGGCCGTGCATCCTTCAGATTGTCGTATCGAAATTCAACGATACGAAATGATTTTAACTGATGCACTTAAGGTTTTGAACGAACGTGAGCGGATAGCGATTTTTTTACGGTTCTGGCAGCCATGCAGTATTGCACAAGTTGCCAGTCACCTAAAAATTTCTTGGGAGGCTGCTGACCGTTTGATTGACGGCGCAGTTGAAGCTTTAAGGCGCGAATTTAAAAATCACAAATACTACAACCATCAATCAATCCTATCTTCGGATGCGGGGTGAAATGAAAAAAATAATTTTAAGACTGCTAAAAAATATCTGGAGCTTTTTATTTGAACAAAAACACGAACTCGACTTTGAGCGATTTACGAAAATCGAATCAAAGCCAGCACGAAAAAGAAAGGTGCATGAAAATGACTAACTTATCTGAAAAATATTTGATCTTAAACCACAGTAAAGAAGAACGAGATAAAACGCGAGTGGCCGGAGTAGCTTATCGTATGGAAGACGACGGTTGTTTTCTTCTACGCTTGAGAATATTGCCAGTAATTCGTTATTACTTAGTTCAGCAGAAAAATGACCCACAAAGATTTTTGATTTTTTCTGGCATGTCAAAAGTTAGCGGTAAATGCCGGTTCTTTTACCAAATTGGCGAAGGATCGTTTTCATACCGCGCAGATGTGATTGAACTTAAATTTCCCGACTTAAACCAAACTTACTACATGCAAATTGATGGTCGTGAGGACCAACCCAATTCAAACGCTGCTGCGTAAAGAAAGGCTTTTATGAAAAATAATTTAAAACGATTTTTACCAATTCTATCACTCATTTTAAGTACGTCCTGTGTGGCACTTGCAAGTGTGGAATCAACGCTGATGAATCTTCAAAATAAAGTGCTGGGTACCTATCTGCCAATGGCTGCGATTTTTGGACTTTTATGGGCTGGATTTAGCTTTGTGACAGGTAAAGAAAACGCCAAACAACATCTACTCTACGCAATTTTTGGCTGCATTGTCGGCTTCGGAAGCCAAAGCATCGTCGCAGCCCTTCGATCAATGGTGAATTAAATTTTTTACGGGCCACGGATGGCTCACTTTACGAGGTGAAAATGGCTCTAAAAACTTTTGAAGTTTACAAATGTTTAGAAAGAAAAACTCTTATTCTAGGTTTTGAAATCCTAGATTTGTTTGTGTGCTTTTTGTTGCTCGCTGTCTTGAGCATGATTTTCAAAGAATTTTCCTACAAATTTTTTATTACATGGGGGCCAGCGGCACTTTTGGCAATTATCTTGCGCGTTGGAAAGTCTGGCAAGCCCGATAATTTTCTACTTCACTGGGTCCGATTCCAATTTCTACCAGGAATCATTTCAGCCTTTCCGATGGCTACACCTAAAAGAAAGCGAGTGGTTAAGCTATGAATAACAAATTAGTTGATCGTCTTCAGGTTTGGGGATTTGAAGATCATTTTTTTATTTTTAAAGACGCAAGCCTTGGGGTTTGTCTAAAATTAAACCCTATTGATATTTCATGCAAAGATGATGAATCCATCAATGATCTTCATCAAAGTGTGACAGACCTATTGAACGGACTCGGCAGTGATCTTTCTCTTCAGTTTATGCAAGAAATCGTCAAAGCTGATTCAGAAAAAATTTTGGCTCATCAAAAATTACAGCAGAATACCGCCCCAGATTTGGTCAAAGAAATGGTTTCACAAAGAGTCTCTGCTTTTACAGAGAAAGCTGAAAAAGGTGAAATCTCCGAGCAAAATAATTATCTCTTCATTAGAAAATTAATTTCAACACAAAAGCAGAAAAAATCAGTTTTCAATTTTTTTAAAAATAAAAAAGAAGAGTCGATTTCGCCTGAAACTATTCAAAAAGAAAAAATCAAATTTTCTCAAGTTGTTGAAAATTTGAGACGCTCTATGGATAATGTAGGCCTTAAAACAGAACCATTAGAGCCACAAAAATCCTATGAATTGCTATTTGACCAATGGAACCCCGATTATCCTGTAGATCCACCGTCGCTCACAGCGGTTGAGGATATTAGGGATCAGACGATTCTAACGGATGTCGTTATTGAAAAAGTGGGCTTTGTTTTGGGTGACTATCACCACAGAGTCATTTCACTTAAGCTGATGCCAGATCAAACATTTGCCTCCATGAGTGAAAAGCTTTGTGAACTTCCGTTTAACTCACGCCTATTTTTGACAATTAAGACACTCGATCAAAATAAAGAGGTTAAAACCCTTCAAGTTCAAAGAAAAATTTCCCACTCACTTGTTCACGGACAAAAAGCAGGTGTTGCCGACTTAGAAGCTCAAGCTAAACTTCGGGACTTAGAAGGCATCATAAATTCGACAATCTCCGGTAGCGAAAAAATATTTGATGTGGGTTTAAATATTATTTTACGAGGCAATGATGAAAATAAACTTGAAACACAAGTTGCAGATGTTTTAGCAAAAATTCGAGAACTTTCCGGTGCTGAGGCCATGCAGGAGACTATGGCCGCGTTTGAAATTTTTTCTGAAGTTGCAATGCCAAACTGTTCAGCTAAAGAGCGAACTCGAAGGGTCAATACAAGTAATCTTGTCAATTTATTACCAATCTATGGTTTATGGCGTGGCCATGATGACCCAAGGGTCTTAGTCAGGAATCGCGGCGGTGGCATTATGTCTTTTGATCCTTTCGCAGCTCAAAATGGCAACTTTAATCAAATTATTAGCGGGTCCAGTGGAAGTGGGAAAAGTTTTTTGGTGAATTTGCTCATCAATCAATTTCTAAAAGAAAAACCGCGAGTGTTTATTTTGGACATTGGCGGCAGTTACAAAAAAAGCTGTGACAATCTCAATGGCCAATATGTTGAGCTTGGAACAGGTTCTCATGTTTCGATTAATCCATTTGATATGGCCGGACTTAGCTCTGAACTTAAGGATCAAAAAATTAAATTTCTTGTGGCCCTTGTCGAGATGATGACCAAAGAAGACACGGTCAAATCACTAGGACGCCTTGAAAGATCAGAATTAGAAACAGCTATTCAGAAAACTTACGAATGTCATGAGCAGCCAACACTTTCTAACTTGAGAGAAATACTTTTACGTCATGATGATCCCGCGATGGTAAGGCTAGGAAAAATTTTGACTTCTTGGTGTGGTGATTCTCCTTACGGAAAATTCGTCGATCATAAAACGACTTTATCTCTAGATCGAGATGTCGTCTGCTTTGACCTGAAAGGCCTAGAGCAATTCCCAGACTTACAATCAATCTGCCTATTTTTGATTACAGATTTGGTTTGGCGCGAAGTTCAAAAAGACAGAATAACCTTCAAGTTTTGCGTGATGGATGAATGCTGGAAACTCCTTGAAAACGAACAAGGTAGCCAGTTCATTGCCGAAATTTTTAGGACTTTTCGCAAATACCGAGCGTCTGCCGTCGCCATCTCACAAACAATGGATGATTTTGCAAAAAGCAAAATTGCTTCGGCAATTATTCCAAATTCGTCGATCAAGTGGATTTTAAAGCAAAATGGTGCCAGCGTTAAAAATTTAACTGAAACATTACAGCTCAACCCGCGAGAGATAGATTTGATTCGCGGGCTTAAATCTGTGCGTGGTGAATACTCAGAAAGTTTTTTAATGTCAGAAAACGACCGCCAGGTCGTTGTGATTGAATCAACACCATTTGAATACTGGCTAGGTACAACGGACCCGCAAGACCTAATGCAAATTGAAGAGATCAAAAAAACGCAGCCAAATTTGCATGGCATGGAGGTTTTAAAAGCCCTCGCCAAAAAATATCCAAAAGGATTCGCCGCAAGCAAAGGAGGTACACGTTGAAAAGAAAAATTTTAAGTCTAATATTAGCAACAACATTAACGATAAGTCCGCTGCAAAGCCGTGCTTCTATTTTTGGAGAAGAAACCGCTGTTCTTCTCCAAATTTTAGCCAATGCTGTAACGCAACTTGCTCAGTTGCGATCCATTCTGAAAGAAGGACAAGATTCGCTAAACCTCATGCGCGACATCAACCGTGGAATCAACGACTCCCTAGCAATGGCAGAGACGCTGGGTATTCATTTAGATCCTAGACTCTATGGTGAATTAAAAAAGTATCAAGACATCATGGGAAAAATTGAGAGCGTATATGGAGCCGTGGTTGATTCTCCGCTGGCCGAAGTTCAAAGAAATTCAGATCAGGCTGTTGTTGAAGCAGTATCTTTCAATAATACAGTCTATGAGTACACAGAAAAGCTCGATCAAATCGGCGAAGAAATTAAAAAATACTCCCATGAAGTTTCGCCAGGTGGTGCTGCGAAATTAACGGCGCAAAGTCTGGGTGTTATGATTCATGTCATGAACCAGCAACTTAGAGCACAAGCCACGGGACTAAAATTACAAGCCCAGACTTTGGCGGCAGAAAATAAAAAAGAAAAGGACAGCACGGCCCAATACTTGCGTGAGTCAAATAAACTAAAAGCTGCGATGCAAACCGAGAACATCAGCTTCCAAACGCCGAGGTTTCAATGAATTTTGCATGGCTCGCACAAGAGGCAAAGACAATTCATTACATCTTTGCCAATATGTTTTATATTGTAGTCGCCACTCTTTTGATGTTGGGAGTTTTATTAGAGTATTTCAAACTTCCACTAGGAGGAATCCCACAAGCGCCGATTTTGGTGGGAAGGGCTATTATCGCTTGTTTAATTTTGGCAGCCTTGCCAGAAATTATGAATACGTTGTCGGATATAACTGACGCTGTTTCAGCAGAGATTGGGGATCTAAATAATTTTAAGCTCGTTCTTTCGCGTATGGGCTATAAATTGGGCGAACTAAGTTGGTCGTGGGTTTCATTCAAAGAGTCTGTCATTTTGCTGATTTCATTTCTGACATTTTTTGTTTTATACATCACAGTCCATTTAGCTGATAGCCTTTATCTCTACACATGGATGCTCCTCTATATTATGGCTCCGATTTTAATTGCTCTTTTTGTTTTGCCCGCAACCGCGAGCGCAACTAAAGGGCTATTTAGGAGTTTATTTGAGGTCTGCTCATGGAAAATTATGTGGAGTGTGCTTTCAGCGCTTTTATGGAGTTTTGCTTTGTCGGATATCAATAAACCGGAGACAGAGGTTAGCTTCTTGTCAGTGATTGTGCTCAACTTGATGCTGGCATTTTCTATTTTGATGACTCCAATGATTAGCCGATTGCTATTCAATGCAGGAATTGCCAATGCGGCAGCGCAAATGGGCGGCATGATATTAAGAGCGGCTACACTTACGCCGACTCAACTTTTAACGGGCGGCAAAGCCGCACTACTTACAAAAAGATCGTCATCAAATAAAAGGCATGCTTCAGCATCAAGAAATAGCCAATCGGCTCAGTCAGATGACGAAGACCCGTCGCCTTCTAAAACGTAAAAAGAAATCACATTCTATTTAAAGGAGTTTTGCAATGAATTTGTCATCTGCATGGGATTCTCTTGTCAAAGAGAACAATATTTTAAAACTGGGACTGCTTGCGATGGGATTATCAATCGTCGCATTGACCTCATTAGTTATTTTTTATCGTGATAAAGATCCGCTTGTGATCGAAAGAGGCTGTTACTCAAAATCAATCGACACAGCAAAATTATCAGTTACGCCAGATGAAATTAAAACATTTTTAAGCCTTGCTCTTGAAAAAAGGTTCAACAGTGAAACTTTCAACGAAGAGTTTTATTTGTCTTTTGAACAACGCGAGCGCCGCAAATCAGAACAAATGGAAATGAAACAACGAAATATTCTCCAAACCGTTATTTTTCGGAATTTCAAAACATCTGGTAGCGAACTTTTGATTGATGCTGACCGTTTGATTGCGCTTGGTGAAGTTCGCTCTGCATTTCCGATTAAGCTGGTGGGCCGAATTGAAATCGTTAAGCGCACGGTAGAAAATCCTTATGGTCTACTACTTGTTGGTCTTGAGATTCCAAAATCTGCAAAGGATGGTGATAAATGAAAAAAAGAGATCTAAAAATTCAGTGGTCAATTTTACTTATTTCTTTGGCATTCATGATCTGGATCTTTCATTTCAGTGCTCACGCTAAAAAAGAAACAGGAAAAATTGTACCCTGTGATGAAAATAAAAGTCGCCCTGTTATCGTTAGCATGGGGCGTATTACGGTTTTAAATTTTCCCGTAAAGCCAAAAGAAATTGTTCAAGGTGAAAGCCATTTTGATTTTAAACAAATTAAAAATGATTTGGTGATTAAGCCTTTACGAACAGGTGCAAGAACAAATGTCGTTGTTTATCTTCCTGAACGCCGCTGTGCCTTTGATCTTAGGAGCACAACAGGCGGCAGTGATGATTTAATTCTTGTGCGCGATCCAAAAGACTCTCAGATGGAGGTTAAATTTCATGACTGATGAAGTAAAAGTCAAAGTTGTTGGAAGTTCCCCAGAAAAGCCATGGGGTCCGTTTGGTCAGTTTTTTCATAAAGACGGAATGAAAAATAGCATCTCGCAAAAAGCGCTCAACACTTGTCTCGTATTCTTTCTTATTTTTATGACCATTTCAACTGTCATATCATCTTGTAATGAAGAGACGCGGCAAAAATTTGATCTTCTTTTGCAAATGCCCGACGTACAAAAAGCGACAAATGAAGTCGCAGCGCCTCCGATCTATGACAATAATCGAGAAGCCAGTTACTCACGCCAGCAAAAAGGATCAATACAACCAAAACCTGTTGAAAAAATTAAAGTTGTTTCTCTATCTCAAATCAACTCAATCCCCACGGGCGTTGAAGTACCATGCGCGCTTGTTAGCGGGGCAACAAATGGTCCAGTCAAAGCAAAGTTGACTGAAAACCTCAGTGTTGATGGCGAAGTCATTTTTGAAAAAGGATCAATTATTTTTGGTACCGGCAAATCCACGGAAGAACGGTTATTCGTTAATTTCAAAAAACTCATCACCAAAGATGGCAAAGAAATAAAAATTAAAGCTCAAGCCTACGACCAAAGCGACAAAATTATTGGACTAAAAGGTTCAAAAATTTCAAATCGCGCTTGGAAAATGGCTGGTGCCACAGGGTTGAGTTTTATTGCCGGATATACTGAAGCACTTAAAACACCAGAGATTCCAATTTTTGGGAGCACAAAAGCTCCATCACCAAGAGATGCGGCGCTATCGGGTGCTGCCAATGCGGCAATGGAACAAAGTAAAGAAATGATCGAATCAATGAAAAATGCGCCTGTTATCATCGAGGTGTCTGCAAAGACGCCCATTACAGTTATTTTTGAAGGAGATTTAAAAGATGAAGAACAACAGTGAGTCATCGAAATCACAAAAACAGAATCATGCTGTCGATTTTGTTTTTGGATTTTTTCAAAATATTTTGGAGTCAATTCCAGAAATCTATCACGGCATTAGAACTGGCGTTATGCCATTAAGGCGCATGCTTTTTGTGTCTATTCTATGTGGAGCTGTATTTTTCTTGAGACTTGACCACATGCTTTTAGGTTACATTGGCAAACCGCAATTTTTTGTTGTTGGTCACTGGCGGACAGTGCTTGCCACATTTTTTATGTGGTTCTGGTATTTCGCTTGGGGTTATGGAAGATCGCGAGAACGCCTACAGGTCTTATCACGACTTCAAAAATCATTTACAAACGCAGGACTTAAATCTCAGTCACAAGAATATCCAAATTTTATTTTTGATCGCGACGTTGATGGAATGACCCGACGATTAAGGCTCAAAAATCCAGGCCTGACACTTAAAGAATATCAGGATTCGACCGAAAGTCTGCAAGCTAATCTTGGCGTGTCGATCATAAAGATTGAAAATCCAGCGGAGGCTGGAACAAGCCAAGTTGATATAATTTATACGCATCAACCAATACCGACAGAGAACTTGCTTACGACAGTTGGAGCTTACAGCGATTATTCGTTTCCTATCGGTCTTAATCGCTATGAACATCTCACAACATCACTCAGAGAGGTTTCGCATCTATTGGTTGCTGGTGCCACTAACACAGGTAAATCAACATACCTTCGCACGGTCGCAACAGTATTGGCTTACAATAACAATGGCATTGAATTATACTTTCTTGATCCAAAAGCCGTTGAAGCTCAAATTTTTTCAGGGCTTACGAATGTGCATGTCAAAACTAAAATGGAAGAATGTGTTTCTGCGCTTATGACTGTCAGTCAAGCGATTGATGATCGAAAGGCTCATCTTGAAGCCAACAAAGCGCGCGATATTGATGCTTATAATAGAATGGAAAGTGGCAAGCGTGTCGAATCAAAAGCCATTCGCAATAAAGCACGAATGAATCGTCTTGTGGTAGTTGTCGATGAAGCCACTGAGTTTATGAAATCACATGGCGGCATTCCTCAGGCTAGACTTAATGAGGCCAGAGCTGCCATGAATAAAATTGCCAGAATGGGTCGAAGCCATGGTGTTCATATTATCGTTGGGATTCAAAATCCTGATTCAAAAAATGTCGATACGACTTTAAAACTGAATTTGAATGGCAAACTATGTTTTCCTGTGAACGGCCATGTCGCAAGCACTATTGTTCTAGGAAATCGCCGTGCAGCCGATCTACCGCATGTGCAAGGTCGCGCCATTTGGCAATTTGGTCGTGACCAACAAGAAGTTCAAACCCCATTTATCACCGAAAATGATTCAGAAAAAATTATTTCGGATTTAATCAGCCAAGAAAGGATCGAAAGTGAATGAGTTCAATTATCCTTAAAAGACCTGCGCGTGGTCCTATGGTCCTGCTAAATAAAGCCGATCTTGATATTCTGTATTTCATCTGGCGCTGGAAAATGGCAACGACACGATTGATTCAAATTTCTTGTTTTAAGAATATGAATCTACATAAGGTTTATGTGAAACTATTGCGACTTGAAAAATATGGATTTATCGAAATTTTGCCAAGGGTTGAACGTGATTTTATTGCGTGGAAACTTACGAAAAAAGGATTTACCGTGTTATTAGAAAACTTAGAGGCTTTCAGGAATTACAAATCGGATGATGGATTTGGCATCGAACATTGCCGCCACGATTTTTTAGTAACGGCATTTCATTTTGGAGATTGGTGTCTAACTTGTCCTCAAAATGTTGAACTAGTGACGGAACAGGAAATGCGACGGTTTGCAGAAAAAGAATTACCCGATTGGGTTCCACCAGTGACAAGTCACAGACCAGACGGATATACTAAAATTAATTCGAGTGACATTAATCATGTTATAGCGATTGAAGTTGAGTTGAATATCAAAAGCGAAGATGACAATTTTAAAGCTTTTAAATTTTATTCAGAGATGAAAGAAGTCACGCAAGTGTTATGGTTGGTTAGTGACGAACGCCTCATGGAAAAATTAAAAAAACAAATGAAGCTCCGACGTGTTCCCAACCAAAACATTCACAGCTTTGTTATGCTCGATGACTTTTTGGTGAATCAATCTAAGGCCAATGTCATCAGTGAATTAAAAACCCCAGTTAGTTTAAGGAACTACTATGAAACTATATTGGGAACTACACCCGTAACTATTGCAGAACAACAACTCAACTATTCTGCTCAGATGACCTACTTCCGACCTGCGAAAAAATATTAAAATTCAATAGCTTATGTGTTACCGATCCAATTCAAAATTTCGTAACTGAGTATCCCTGTTCCACATAAAACTTATTTAAGGAGAAATATCATGCGTAAACTGCTTTACGTTTCACTCTTACTTTGTCTTTCCGCTTGTAGCCATCTAAATAAAAATACTTCTCAAGACTCATCTAAAAATAAAGAAGATAATATTCCTAAACTGACTCGGCCTGTGGTTCGTCGAATCTGGGTTCCTGATGAAATTCGAGAAAATGAATTTATTCAAGGCCATTGGAAGTACCTTCTAGAGAAAGAAGCTGTATGGGCAAAGTAAAATCAAAACTTCACGATGAAAATTTGTCAGCCGAAGTCGATGCCGTACTTCCGCCAGACTACGGCGGAGGCCCTAACAAGAAAACGCCGGACAGAATAGTTATCGGAGAACTTGAATCTAAGCGCCTTGATGACTGGATGAAAGTTGTTGATGAGAAATTTCAAGGTTTTATTAAGGTCAATAAAACGGACTTAGTGAGCTTTTTAATTCGAGATCATAATGAACACTTGAGCCGTGAGGAACTTGAGCGGATCAAACAATCTAATTACGACGAGGGCCGCTTTCTAACTTGGGCTGTTGCCAAGTGGAAAGAATCACAAAAAGCTGGTGACGGTTTTAAAATGACTGATATTTTTGAAGCTTATAAAACCGTGTTTGAAAAGACTCCAGCTAAGCCAACAAACAAATCGAAAAAAGAAGCTGACAAGGCGCTCTCGCCCTCTAGCGACGCTTTAACAATGGCTTTAAATTTAGATTCTAATGAGTCAAAATCTTAATTTTTTGCAGCCTGATCTGGCTGCGTCTTTACTTGATTTTTTTGAGGTCTTGTATGAAATTACAGAGAGCAGAGTTCTTTGAAAACAGAATAGGGAGTGAGTTTCTTTCAACCATTGAAGCCGCCAATTTTTTAAAAATTTCTCCAAACGCTTTACGCATTAAAGTTTGTCGCGGAGAAATCAAATTTTACAAATTTGGTCGACTTCTACGATTTGACCTCGCTGACTTAAAGAGCCTTTTCAAGAAAGGACTTTAAGAATGGCAATTAAGTCATATCTAAAAGATGGAAAAAAATTATTTATGGTTGAAGTGAAAACAAGAGATCAAAACGGAAAACAAATCTACCGCAGCAAACAAGGCATTACGTCTGAGCGCAAGGCTCAGGAAGCCGAATTTGAATTAAAAAAAGAATTGGAACTTATCACAAAACGAATTTCAACTCATACATGGATATCTTGGTATGAGCACTGTATGTCGCAGATGAAGCATGAAGTGAAAGTTTCAACGGTCAGTAACTACCAAAGTATTTTGGAAAAATGGGTCAACCCTGAGTGGAAGTTCAAACATTTAGAATCAATCACTAAGGCTGACGTTTACAATTTGGTTTTTGAAAAATTCGATCAAAATAAATCTGATTATTCTAAACGGAATCTTCTTAAGATGATTGGTCGAATGTTTAGAATGGCGGTCAATGATGGAATTGTTGACCGCGATCCTACAACGGGAATACGAATCAAAATCCAAGATACGGATTTGCAAGTTCTTACGGCGGGCGAAGTTGAAAAACTTCTGACTGAAGCTCAAAAGGAAAATCACAGATTTTATTCTGTATGGGTAACAGCTTTATGGACTGGAATGCGATCAGGTGAATTGATGGCACTTTTATGGAGCGACATCAACTTTGACAGCAAGACCATCTCAGTCACAAAGCAGTGGACTAACAAGGATGGGATCACCGACATTAAAACCTACAGTTCAAGAGTTGTTCCTATTAGTGCAGAACTGGAGATTTTCTTAAAAGAGTTGCGGCTGCGATCCACGACGCCCGAAGTCCTTCCGAGGTTGAGCGAGTGGTACCACGGCGATCAGGCCAAAATTCTTGGTAACTACTGTGAAAGTATCGGGATAAGAAGAGTCAGGTTTCACGACCTCAGAGCTACTTTTATCACCAATTTACTTTCAAAGGGTGTTGCACTGGCAAGGGTTATGGCGATGGTAGGTCACGCGGAGCTTAAAACGACAAACTGTTACTTAAGAAAAGCTGGGATTGACCTTCAAGGGGCGACCGAGGAATTATCGTACAGTATGCCTAAAGAGCGTCCAATGGCCCGTGTAGTTGCATTAGTAAGGTAAATTTGGCTGGTCATTTCGTTGACTGGTAGGTTTTGGTAGGGCTACTCTAAATAAGTTAATCATTTTAACTGTTTGGAGTGGCCGTAGTTGTC
>FRDC01002107.1_pt1 | contig 12783 bp, 11 predicted proteins | sample 1106171 | NCBI WGS metagenome assembly FRDC01 (sample SAMEA3930566, study PRJEB13176) | freshwater metagenome | biome: Drinking water system; feature: drinking water; material: water | place: Singapore | collected 2014-12-20
CAGCGGCGCGCCCGTCGGAATGTTCAATTCCAGTACCTGCTCCTTCGACAGCTGCTCCAACTCCATGACCAATGCCCGTAAACTGTTGCCGTGGGCGGCGATCAAGATGGTTTCGCCGGTCAGGAGGTACGGCTTGATCGATTTTTCGTAGTAGGGAAGCACCCGCTCCGCCGTATCTTTCAAACTTTCTCCACCCGGTGGACGCACGTCGTAGCTCCGCCGCCAGATTTTTACCTGCTCGTCGCCGTATTTCTTCGCGGTCTCGGCCTTGTTCAACCCCTGCAGTTCTCCGTACATTCGCTCGTTGAGCGCCTTGTCCTTTTCGATGGGGATGTCGGACTGGCCGATGGCCTCGAGCGCCAAACGGAGGGTCTCGTTAGCGCGTGCCAAGACCGACGTGAATGCCCGATTGAAGGTAAATCCGCGCAGTTTTTCGCCTGCGTTCTTCGCTTCCTGAATGCCGCGGGGAGACAGCGGAACGTCGACCCAGCCGGTGAAGCGGTTTTCCAGATTCCACTGCGACTCGCCGTGACGAAGGAGAACCAGTCGTGCCATGGAGGAGCTCCCTGTAAGACGGAGGTGTCAGACTGGGTCAAGAATACTGGAACAGGTGATCAAGTCAAGCGTTGCTTTCATCACACCACGGCAGTACCATGCCGCTCGATTTCCGCCCGTCGCGGCAGACGCACCATGAGCACCGAGCCGTCCTCCCAAATCTCTCATCCCGATTGGCCATCACTCCAAGGCTGGTGGCTGGCGTTAGCAGAGCGGCTTCACGTCACCGAACGGGCGAAGGCGTTCTTCAACAAGGTCTCGTCGGATGGCCAACTCGACCGCATCCATCAGATCAACGGCGAGGTCGACTATATTCTGTTCGTGCTCATGCGGTATTGGGTGCCGACAGTCCTGCCGCCGGCCGGCCGCGAGCGGCTCACAAAAAACGATCCGGACTATTGGCTGGAATCGGAACAGCTCCTCAAGGCCGCAGCCATGCGCCTGCGAGAACTCAAGCCGCTCATCGAATTGCTGACGACGCCAAGCCCCCTCGCGGAACCGCCGGCTGGCCGCGGGATCGCGCCTTCACCGGTTGCAGAGCTGGAATTGGCGGGCATCGTCGAAGGTATCGCGGAAGCCGCTGGGACCTACGGAGGACCGGACTATACGTCGATTGTCAAAACTTTCGATCCCGTGCCGCTGCGCCAGACCCAGCCGTTCAAACACAACAAAAAGAACAGCGCCGAACTCTGGGTTGTGTTTCTGTTGAGGGAGCATTTCCGTAGCCTCGGCCTCGGCAAAGACCGTTATTGGCCCTTGGTGGCGCCGCTCTGCACCGCCGCCGGCATTCTCAACCAGAACGGCCAGGTCTATAGCCCGGACGAACTGAAATCCTGGTGGCAGAAGAACTGGCCGCGCACCTACACGCAACTTGAGCAGAAGCAGGAGGCCGGTGACCAAGGGGGCGCGGCGTACGAACAAGATTTCGAGTGGTTTCAGGCATGGATTCAATGGCAACGCGGCAGATAGGCAAGATCCAAGCGGTACGTTTTTGAACAGATTGTAAAATCTCTCAGCAGAGCATTGGCAAAGCGCAGATGCCTGGTGCTAAGAACTCGACATTGAGAATGCCTCGGGGAATAACATGCATCTACGGCATGGGTGGTTGTGGTTCTGTCTTCTTTCCCTTCTGTTTTCTTCGAGTGTCGTAGGCTGCAGTAGCGGCGGCAACTCAGAGTCCTCTGCGTCAGGCTCACCCCCACCGACGACACCGGCGTCAGCCAGTTTGATCTGGAGCAAGCAGAATGTGCTGTTTCGCAGTCAAACCGACGGCAGCGGCATCGTAACGCTGGCCGACAATCCCGGGCTTGATCCGTTTGGCACGGTGGTCAGCGGTTCCACGGTGGTCTATCACGTCACTGCCCCTCCGATTCCGCCGCTGACGTTCGGGCTCAACGATCTCTGGCAGGTCCAAACGAGCGGGACCGGTAGACAAGTCATCGTGGCGACCGCTGATGCCGAAAACCTGCGCGATGTCTTTGTTCCCTGGATCATTTACGATCGAAGTGTTCATGCACAAGGCACGGTGTCCAGTAGCACGATCCGCAGCGCCCGACTGGACGGGCCTGGGCAGGCGCTCCTCGGTACCAGCGCCCTCTATCGCTTACACGTGGGCGAGCGAACGGTGATCGAACAGGTGGTGAACAACGGAGGGGGAGGGAGTTTTAGTGTACTGGCCGATGGAACAGACGTCCGTCCGCTCATCGACATTCCCTCAAGGCCCGGTGGTGACACATTTCGCACGGCAGCGGCGGCGATCGGAAATACAGTGCTCTTCGACGAGTTCTTCTTTCCTGAAAATATCTCGAACATCCTCGCTGTGCCGATTACGGGCGAGGCAGTTGTTCCATTGACGCAAGGGTCCGACTTTCAAGCTTTCAGGCTCGTCGTCGGACAACGGATGGTGTATCAACGGTGTAAACTGGTTCCCATTCCAGGGGATCGGATTCCGATGGTGGGTCCCTGCGACGTCTATAGCGTGTTGAGCGACGGAAGTGGAAACGTACCCTTGGGAATCCACGCCGATTCGGAGTTTACTCAAGGTGCCATCGGCGACCACGTGATCATTCGAAGAAACGATGTCGCCGGAGATGCCCTCTATAGCATTCCCGCTGGAGGAGGCACAGAAACGCCGCTGATCAAGCTCGGTCAAAACGAGTTTGTGACCGTCCTCGTGGGCGATCGGATGGTACTCATCCGGTCAAACGGGCTCTGGAGCATGAAGGCGGACGGGAGTGGACTTGTCCAGTTGACGGACGATACTTCTGACCGCCCAACGGGATCGACCGGCCCGTTTGTGTGTTTCCAGCGCGGGTCGAGTCAGCCTGATCTTTGGTGTGTCCCGGCCGATGGCAGTGGCGGGGCTACTCAAGTGGCAGCAGGGGCACTGTTTATTGGCGGCCTGTAGATTGGGTGGACAGCTTGATGAGGCTCTCACGCCCTTGTCATGGTTGCCGGCTTGGCCGGTTTGACCGGCCGCTGATCGCCGTCTTGTAGGCCGTCCTGCAGCATTTTCACCATCATCATCAAGAACAGTACGTAAAAGGCGACACCCACCCAGATCACGTAGGGTTGCACGCCTCCTGATTCCTTGAGCGCGGCCTCGCGTTTCGCAGGGTCGCTCCACCCAGCCTTCTTGATCTCCGCAATCTGTTCTCGGCAGTGCCAAAAATAGACATAATTCCCTGTGGCGCCCGCCATGATGCTCCACACGATCCCCACCGTCATGTCGCCGGTCAAGTAGGTCGAGACCATGGGGCCGATCGCATAGACCGCAGCGTAGAGGTACATCTTGCGGTAGAGAAACCAGAGGAAGGAAATGAAAAGAAAAGCCGGCCAGTTCCAGGTCAAGGCGAACTTGGGGGCTTGTTCTGTGCCAAATTTGGCGAAGTGTTCGAGATAACGGTCGGCGTTCGGGCCGATGAACTCAATCCAGGTTTCCCGGTCGGTCTGCCAAACGGAAGCGGCGGCGGACGCCGGCGCAGCCATGACGGCCTCTTCTGCCGGTTTCGAGAGATCGCTCCCGCATTGGTAGCAGAAGTTTGCCTCATCTTGGCTCTGTTGTTGGCAACGGGGACAAGTTTTCATCCGGCAGAGGGTAACATAATGCTTCCGTTGTCTGCTCAGAGAAGAACTCCGTGATGTCTTCACAGACCTGGGTGCTGGAGGTGCCGGTTGCTTTCATGGTCTGCCTGTGCTAGCTTCCCTTTCTTTACAAGGGGATACGTTTGCCATGCCCACTGAAGAACTCAAGCAAGGTGCCGAGCAACTCCTGATGGGAACTTACAGCCGTCAGCCGATTTCGATCGTGCGGGGACGAGGCACGAAGGTGTACGATCTTGAGGGCCGAGAGTACATCGATTTCGTCGGCGGCATCGCCGTCAATGTGTTGGGCCACGGTCATCCGGATCTGGTTGCCGCCATTCAACGGCAAGCCGCCCAACTCATCCACACGTCGAATCTCTATTACACGGAACCCCAGGTCAAGCTCGCCGAAATGCTGGTGGACCATTCCTTCGCAGACAAGGTCTTCTTTTGCAACAGCGGGGCAGAGGCCAATGAAGCCGCGATCAAGCTGGCCCGCCGCTATTCGCACGGCAAGTACGGAGCTGGCCGGTTCGAGATCCTCACGATGAAGAACTCGTTCCATGGCCGAACGATGGCGACCTTGACCGCCACGGGACAAGAAAAGGTGCAAAAGGGCTACGAGCCGCTGGTCCCGGGGTTCTCGTACGTGGCTTTCAATAACCTCGCCGAACTCGAACAGGCGGTGACCGATAAGACGGCTGCCATCATGCTGGAACCCATTCAGGGTGAAGGCGGTGTCCATGTCGCCGATCGGGCCTATCTGGCGGCGGTCCGCCACCTGTGCAGCGACAAAGACATTCTCTTGATATTTGACGAAGTGCAAACCGGGATGGGGCGCACCGGAACCTTGTTCGCTTACGAGCAATTGGGTGTCGAGCCGGACATCATAACCCTCGCCAAGGGGCTGGGCGGGGGAGTGCCGATCGGAGCCTGTTTGGCGAAGGATTCGGTGGCCGCCGCATTCGGCCCTGGTTCACATGCCTCGACGTTCGGGGGCAATCCGCTGGCCTGCGCGGCGGGACTCGCGGTCTGCCGCGTGCTGCTCGAAGGACGAGTGCTCGATCAGGCTCGCAGAATGGGCGATTGTCTGTCGAAGGGATTGTTGGACTGCAAGGACCGTCACCATGTCGTCCGCGACGTGCGTGGTATGGGTCTCCTCCAAGGCATGGAACTGGAAATGGACGCGAAGACCGTCGTCAGCGAATGTTTGCGCCGCGGCATCCTGGTGAACGCGACGGGCGACCATGTGATCCGTCTCGTACCTCCCCTCATCATCGGCCAGAGCGACATCGATCGATTGGTCGAGACCTTGTCGCAGATTTTCAACCGGTACGCGGTGACGGCTACGGCCCACTAGCGGCGAACGGCAGCATGAGAACGAGCAAAGCCAAGAATAGGCCTTCGGGCAAAGATCTGCTGGATGTAGCAGCGCTGTCGCGTGACACCATCGAAAGATTTCTCACGCTTGCGGCTCGGCTAAAGGACAAGCAGCGTCGGGGCGTCTCGCACCAGCTGTTACCGGGGAAAACATTGGGCCTACTGTTCCAAAAACCCTCGACCAGGACCAGAGTGTCTTTCGAGGCCGGGATGAATCAGCTGGGTGGGCATGCGCTGGTCCTGCCGATGGGCGATATACAACTTTCTCGCGGTGAAAGCGTCGCGGACACGGCTCGGGTCCTCTCGCGGTATTTGGACGGGATCGTCATTCGAACCTATGACCACGCGACGGTCGAGGAGTGGGCGCGTGAGGCGACCATGCCGGTCATCAACGGCCTGACCGACCTCAGCCATCCGTGCCAGGCGCTGTCGGATCTCTTGACCATCCGCGAGAAAAAAGGCCGGCTGAAGGGCGTGAAAATCGCCTATGTCGGCGACGGAAACAACGTCGCCAATTCCTTGATCGAAGCGGCCGCCAAGATGGGGATGACGATTGCGCTCGGGTGCCCATCCGGGTACCAACCCGACCAGCACGTCGTGGACGCCGCTCGCCTCGAGGCGGCAAAAACGGGTGCGTCCATCGAAATCGGCTACGACCCCCACGTGGCCGTGAAGGAAGCGGACGTCATTTATGCCGACGTCTGGATCAGCATGGGGCGCGAACGGGAGCAAGCGAGACGCTTGAAAGTATTGGCGCCGTACCAAGTCAACAGCCGCCTGGTCGGCCGTGCAAAGCCGGATGCGATGGTCATGCATTGCCTGCCGGCGCATCGCGGCGAAGAAATCACCGCTGAGGTGCTGGACGGGCCGCAATCCGTGGTGATCGACCAGGCGGAAAATCGATTGCACATGCAGAAAGCGATATTGACGCAATTGTTGGGTAAGAGGAGCCGAAGGACATCATGAGCCGTGGCATCAAGAAAGTCGTGCTGGCCTATTCAGGAGGACTTGACACGTCCGTCATTTTGAAATGGCTGCAGGAAACCTACGAGGCGGAGGTCATCGCCTTCTGCGCCGATCTTGGCCAGGGGGAGGATCTACCAGCCATCAAAGCCAAGGCCCAGAGGCTTGGCGTGAAGAAGGTCTACGTCGAGGATCTCCGGGAGACGTTCATCAAAGACTATGTATTTCCCATGTTGCGAGGCAACGCCCTGTATGAAGGATCCTATTTACTGGGCACCTCCATTGCGCGGCCGTTGATCGCCCGGCGTCAGGCCGAGATTGCACTCAAAGAAGGGGCCGAGGCGGTGTCCCATGGCGCGACCGGCAAGGGCAATGACCAGGTGCGGTTCGAGTTGACGTATATGGCGCTGGCCCCGAGCCTCAAAATTATCGCGCCTTGGCGTGAGTGGAACTTGCGCTCGCGCCGGGAATGTATCGAGTATGCCGAGCGCCATGGTATTCCCGTGACGGCGACCAAAGCGAAGCCCTACAGTATGGATTTGAACCTCTTCCATGTGAGTTATGAAGGCGGCATTCTGGAAGACCCCTGGGAATCCCCGCCGGACGAGATTTTCCAGATGACCGTGTCTCCCGAGAAGGCGCCGAACAAACCCGTGGAAGTCGAGATCGACTACGAGGCCGGAAATCCCGTCGCGGTCGATGGAAAGAAGATGAGCCCCGCCACCTTGCTGGCGCACCTGAACAAACTGGGCGGCGCACATGGGATTGGGCGAGTCGATCTGGTAGAGAACCGGTATGTCGGCATGAAGTCTCGCGGAGTGTATGAGACCCCGGGCGGGACCATCCTGCATGTAGCCCACCGCGGCCTGGAATCGCTTACGATGGATCGAGAGGTTCTGCATTTCCGCGACAGTCTGATTCCTCGTTACGCTGACCTGATCTACAACGGCTACTGGTTCAGTCCCGAACGCGAAATGGTGCAGAAGGCGATCGACGAGGCCCAGAAAGACGTCACGGGCACGGCGCGGGTAAAACTCTTCAAGGGCAGCTGCACGCTGGCCGGCCGCAAATCCAAGAATTCATTGTACCGGTTGGACATTGCGACGTTCGAGGAAGATGAAGTGTACAATCAAAAGGATGCGGAGGGGTTTATCCGTCTGAACGCCCTGCGGTTGAAAATTCGGGCGCAGCGGAAGAAGGTTTCGTCCTAATGGGGAGAGTGCGCGGACGGAGCGGAGCAGGGTCGGCCTCCAAGGCTTGGGAAGGGCGCTTTCGGGAAAAGACGAACCGCCTGGTCGAGACCTTTACCAGATCCGTTGCGGTCGATCGCCGCCTCTATGCACAGGACATCGAGGGCAGCGTTGCGCACTGCAAGACCTTGGGAAAAGCTCGCGTGCTGACGCCGGCGGAAACGAGAACGATCGTGCGGGGGCTCGAATCAGTCAGGGGGGAGCTGGAACGAGGGAAGTTTCGTTTTTTGCCGGTGGACGAGGACATCCATATGGCGATCGAGCGTCGGTTGACCGAATTGATCGGACCCCTGGGCGGCAAAGTCCACACGGGACGGAGCCGCAACGATCAAGTCGCGCTCGACGTTCGGCTGTATTTACGCGAGCAGTTGGATCACCTCACAGACCGGCTCACGGAATTCCAACGGGTGCTGGTCGCCAAGGCGAAAGCGAACCGCGCGGTGGTGATGCCAGGCTATACACATTTGCAGCGGGCCCAGCCGGTGCTCGTCGCCCATCATCTGCTGGCTTACGTCGAGATGTTCGAACGGGATAAGGGCCGTCTCCGCGACGCGCGGACCAGACTCAATGTCCTGCCGCTCGGCTCCGGTGCGTTGGCTGGCACGAACTATCCGATCGACCGGCGCTACACGGCTTCACTGTTGGGCTTCCCAGGGGTGACGGCCAACAGCCTGGATGCGGTGTCCGATCGCGACTTCATGTTGGAGACGGCTGCCGCGCTCGCGATTGCGATGATGCATCTGTCGAGGCTGAGCGAGGAATTGATCGTCTGGTCGTCACAGGAGTTCCGGTTTGTGGATCTTCCGGACGGCTTTTGCACCGGGAGCAGCATGATGCCGCAGAAGAAGAATCCCGATGTGCCCGAATTGGTCCGTGGAAAAACCGGTCGTGTCTACGGCCACCTCGTGAGTCTTCTGACGACGTTGAAGGCACTGCCGCTGAGTTACAACCGCGATCTTCAGGAAGACAAGCCGGCACTCTTCGATGCCCTGGATCAGGTCGGCGCCTCACTTCGGGTCCTGACGGAGTTGGTGCGCCGGATCAAATTCAACCGGGAGGCGCTCAAACAGGCGCTGCAGGGTGGAGGGCTGGTGGCCACAGAGTTAGCGGACTATCTGGTGACGAAGGGCCTGCCGTTCCGTGAAGCCCATGCGATTACCGGACGGGTGGTCCGAGCTTCGCTGGATCAGGGGCGCGAACTCACGGATTTGTCGCTCGAAGAACTGCGAAGTTATTCAGACCGGATTCAAAAAGATGTGTTGCCGCGGCTGACGATCGAGGCGGCGGTCAATCGGAAGGCGCAAATCGGCGGGACGGCGCGGCAGCGAGTCGAGCAGCGCATCAAGGAATTGGAGCGGGCGTTGGCATGAAGCGGGTGCTGTTGAGCATGGCGGCTTGGACCTTGTCGTCATGCGGCGTGGTGGGTGCGCCGGTGCCCCCCGAGAATGTGGGAGTGGCGCCGACGATCGAAATGCAAAAGAAGCGGGATCGGGAGGTGCAGCGGCGTCAGGCCGAGACGGCCGCCGAGGGGACCGATCCAGATCCCGCGTTACAAGGCCAGGACGAGAATCTGCCTCCATTGCGGCCGGTGGGCACCCGGTGACCGTGGCGAGGCGTATGTGGCGTTGAACGGCAGGAGGGACTCATGCAATTGATCCAACCTATGAAGCAGGGACCAGCGTTCAAACCGGCGGCCGGGAAGCGGCTCTTGCTCGTCGATCCCTATCCGCGGAACAGCCAGTATCATTTGACCGCGTCCGAGCGCAGGGCCGTCTGGTTCCCCAAACTGAGTCTGCCGACGATCGCGGCCTACACACCCGATCATTGGCATGTGGATCTCGTCGATGAGGCCGTCGAGGACATTGATTTCGACTATCCCTGCGACATGGTCGGCCTGTCAATCATGACCTGTTATGCCCCGCGCGCCTATGAAATTGCGAAAGAGTTTCGCAAGCGCGGCAAGACCATCGTGATGGGCGGCGTGCATCCCACCTATTGTCCGGACGAAGCGCTGCAACATGCGGATGCCATCGTCTGCGGCGAGGCGGAAGACCTGTGGCCGCAATTGGTGGCGGATTACGAAGCGGGTCGGATGCAGCGTATGTACAAGATGACGGCATTCCCCGCGCTCGAGAACTATAAGAGCCCTCGTGTCGAGCTGTTGAGCCCGGATTCCTACATGACCCGTCAGTGCAGCTTCACGACCCGCGGGTGCCACTTCGACTGCGAGTTCTGCAGCGTGTCGCCCTTCAACGGGAAGACGACGCGTCGAAGGCCGGTGGAAGAAGTCGTCGCCGAACTCACGAACGTGCAGCGCTGGATCCGCAGCGAATTGGTGGAGCGGATCCGGGACGAACCACTATGGAACGCCTTCCTGGCGACCCTCAAGATCCGTGTCGGGATCGAAGACGGCAGCATCGTGGCCTTTGTCGACGATCTGCATAACAGCAACCGAGCCTATTGCCGCGAACTGTGGACGGCCTTGAAGCCGCTCAAACTGAAGTGGGGCTGTCAATCCACGTTGTTCCTGGCCGACGACGAAGAAATGGTCAAGCTGGCGGCTGAAAGCGGCTGTGTCTCCGTTTTCGTCGGTATGGAATCGCTGGACGAAGACTGCCTTGACGAAACCAACAAGCCGTTCAACCGCGTCCAAAAGTTCTCACAAGAGATCAAGATGTTCCACGACTACGGCATTATGGTGAATCCCGGCATCGTCTTCGGGTTCGACAACGACGACGAAGCGGTGTTCGAACGGGCGGTGGACTTCCTCACCAAGAACCAGGTCGAACTGGCCTATTTCAACGTCCTGACGCCCCTGCCCGGTACGGCCTTGTTCGACCGTTACAAGGCCGGCGGCCGCATATTCGATTGGGATTGGTCCAAGTACGACGGCAAACACGTGGTCTTCCAACCGAGCCGCATGACCCCGGAACAGCTCCAGGAAGGTTTCCATTGGGCGAACCATCAATTCTACTCGTTGCCGAACATCTGGTACCGGCTTTCCGGCACCAAGCAGCGCCTCGTGGCTCGTTGGGAAATGAACCGGGAGTTTCGAAAACTTGTGAAGCGCAGTTGCCCGAAAGGGACGTTGTCGCCGCTGGCCAAAGTTCTCAAGAACCTGCAGGCCAAGCTGCCGGTACTCGACAAGGATCAACTGATCCCAAGCGCGCTGCACGCCCTCAAGCAACGATTCGACCCGACCGCCCCCTCAGCGCAGAACCTGGCGCTGCACATCAAGGTAAAGCGCCACGACAAATTCACGGCGTTGTTCATGGATCTCGAAGGCGCGCTGGATCGGCTGAATGTGCAGGAACTGATCAAGCGGATCAAGGAAGCGGCGGAAAACGCCAGGATGGACGTGATCGTGAATTTCGAGCATCTGAAGTTGGCGGCGCCTGAAGCGCTGAAGGCGCTCGTGGATTCCGAGGCGATCAAGTCCGCGGTGCCGAACGTGAAAGTGCGGTATCGCAAGTTCACCGAATCGTTCGAAAACTCCCTGCAAGGGCTGTCGCTGACCGGCCTCGAGATGTTGAGAGAGGACTTCCAGGATGCATAACTTCGACTATCGCAGCGGCGAGCTGTATTGCGAGCAGGTGCCGGTCGCCCAGATCGCCAAAGAAGTCGGCACGCCCTGTTACATCTACAGCCATGCGACGCTGGTGCGCCACTTCCGAGCCTACGACAGCGCATTCAAGACCGTCCCGCACGTGATCGCCTTCGCGATGAAGGCCAACTCGAATCTCGCGATCCTCCGTTTGATGGCGAAGGAAGGAAGCGGGGTCGACATTGTCTCGGGCGGTGAACTGTTCCGAGCCTTGAAGGCCGGTGTGACGCCTTCCAAGATCGTATTCGCGGGCGTCGGCAAGAGCGCGGAGGAGATCAAAGACGCGCTGAAGGCCGACATCCTGATGTTCAACGTGGAGTCGTCCGCCGAAATTCATGCGATCAACGATGTTGCGGCGTCCGTCGGGAAGAAGGCGCGGATCGCCCTGCGCATCAATCCGGACGTCGATCCCAAGACGCACCCCTATATTTCGACGGGCATGAAGAAAAGCAAGTTCGGAATCGCGGCCGACCGGGCGCTCGAAGAGTACAAAATGGCTTCGTCGATGGGACATATCGACGTGGTCGGAGTCCATGCCCACATTGGGTCACAGTTGACCGAGGTGACGCCCTTCGTCGATTCGTTGAAAAAAGTCGTCGGGCTCATCGGGACGTTGAAAGCGCAAGGCATCAACATCCGGTATTTGAACATTGGCGGCGGCTTGGGGATCACCTATTCGGAGGAGAAGCCGCCGTTGCCGCAGGAATTGGCCGATGCCATTTCGCCCCTCGTCAAGGATTTGAACCTGACCTTGGTCATGGAGCCGGGCCGAGTGATCGTCGGCAATGCCGGGATCCTCGTCACGAAGGCGCTCTACGAAAAAATCGGCGAGACCAAGCGGTTCGTCATCGTCGATGCGGCGATGAACGATTTGATCAGACCCAGCCTCTACAGCGCCTATCACGACATCCGCCCAGTGTCCGAGGCGCTCCTGCAGCGTCCGAAGCATCCCGTGGACGTTGTGGGGCCCGTGTGCGAATCGGGCGATTTCCTGGCCAAGGACCGGTCGCTCCCCGAGGTGAAGTCGGGTGATCTGCTCGCGGTGATGAGCGCCGGCGCCTACGGTTTTGTCATGGCGTCGAACTACAACTCCCGTCCCCGGGTGCCTGAAGTGCTCGTGAAGGACGGAGAGGTGCACGTCATCCGGGCGCGCGAAACGTACGAGGACTTGGTGAAGGGCGAAACGATTCCCGCCTTCCTGTCATAGGAGACGTTATGTTTACCGGGTCACTGGTTGCGATTGTCACGCCGTTTCGGAAGGGGAAACTCGACGAGAAGGCGTTCGGCGACTTGATCGAATGGCAGATCGCCAACGGCACCAACGGTATCGTGCCCTGCGGTACGACCGGCGAATCCGCCACCCTTACTCATGAAGAACACCATCGGGTCGTCAAACTCGCCGTTGAGGTCGCAAAGCGGCGCGTGCCGGTCATCGCCGGAACCGGTTCCAACAGCACCGCTGAGGCGATCTCGCTGACCAAACATGCCAAAGAGGATGGCGCGGATGGAGCGCTGCTGATCACTCCCTACTACAACAAACCGACGCAGGAAGGCCTCTATCGCCATTACAAGGCGGTGGCCGAAGCGGTTGACTTGCCGCAGATCCTGTACAACATTCCCGGACGCACCGGAGTAAATATGCTGCCGGCGACGGTAGCGCGTCTTTGCGGAATGAAAAACATCGTCGGAATCAAGGAAGGCAGCGGGTCTGTGCAGCAGGCGTCCGACATTGCCCAGAGCTGCGGAGATCGTCTGACGGTGTTGGCGGGAGACGACGCATTGACGTTGCCGATGATGGCCGTCGGCGGGAAGGGCGTCATCACCGTGACGGCCAACGTCATGCCGAAGGAGATGGCGCGTCTGGTCAAATCGTTCCAGGAAGGGCGGGTCGAGGAATCACGTCAGATGCACTTCAAGCTGTCCCCCTTGTTCGCAGCGCTGTTTTAC